>Ga0209148_1000403_pt1 | contig 50194 bp, 46 predicted proteins | sample AraplaCol_mMF_r2_2_FD_184288 | JGI IMG/M metagenome (GOLD analysis project Ga0209148, IMG submission 184288) | Arabidopsis root microbial communities from North Carolina, USA - plate scrape CL_Col_mMF_r2 (SPAdes) (version 2) | ecosystem: Host-associated > Plants > Roots > Endosphere | place...
CCGGGTCGCCCCAGTCAACGCGGGCGCGGCTCAACGCCAGTTGTCCGGCGTCGACGTTCGGCACGGCGCCGGCGTCCGCGGTCAGCGTGCGCAGCAGCGCTGCGCCCTGCGCCGGCGCGGGGCACGCCTTGAGCGCCGCGTCGGCCAGCAGGAAACCGCCGGACGTCGCGGACATGGTCGTGAATACGGCGTCCGGCCGCGGGCCCGGCGGCTGTTCGACGCGCAGGACCTCGGCCGCGCGCAGCCGGTAGCGCCACAGCGCCGTCGAGGCGTCGCCCACGTCCAGGCCGAACGCGTCATGCAGCGCGGCGGCCGGATCGGTCCCCTTGTACACGGCGTTCAGGAAGGTCCGGAGCCGCTGGCGACGCTCGCCGGACCCCAGGATGTAGTGCGCGAGAATCCACGACCGCGCCTCGAACTCGATGCCCGCTGCCTCGGCGCGCGATCCGGAGAGACTCCCCAGCGGGCGCGGCCCTAGTACGTCGTCGTAGTCGAGGTTGTAGCGATGGCCCTGGTCGAGGAAGGCAAAGTAGCGGCCCACGCCGGGCGGCGTGCGCCCGATCACCATCTGCGTCGCGCCGAAGCGCACGCCGGCAAAATAGTTCGCGAAGCCCTCGATCCAGGCCGACGGGCCGCGCACGTCCGTGTGCCGGTACAGGAAGTGGCGGGCATACGCTTCCGACACGTAGGACAGGCCTTCGTCCAGCGGCGCCTTGGCGAGTTTGTCGTCCTCGATGGTCGTCAGCGGCGCCGTGCGCACGAGGAAGCCCTGCGCGCCGTCCGCGCAATCGCGGAACAGCCCGATGCCGGCTGCCGGGCGGTCGGCCGAGACGCGGTCGAGGTCGCGCACGTCGTTCAGGTAGACCAGGTTCAGCTTGGATTCCGCGCCGGGAGCCGCCGCGCGGTAGTCGTCCGTGTAGACACGCAGCAGGCCGTCGAGGCGTTCCAGGTGGTCGACGAGCCGGCCGACGTCCTCGCGCGGCGCGTCCGACAGGACGACCACGTGGGCGCTCTCGGCCCGGATCCACGGCGACGTGCCCCTCTGGCCCGTGACGACGATGCTCTGCGGACCCGCTTCCTGTGCCGCGCAGGCGCCGCCTGCGAGCGCGCAAACAGCCGCGACGGCCGCCGCCGTCCTTTTGAATAGTAATGCCACGATCCCGGCCTCCCCGGCAGAATTAACGAAGATGTAACGTTGTCATTCTAACCGCGTCGGCGCGGGACGCCTACAGGCAAGGTTCAGTGACGGCTCAGTGGCGCACCTCCGACTGTGGCCGCGCGGGCACGGCCTGCCCGGCCTGCCGCCGCGCCTTCACGCGCGCCGGGGTCGGCACGGGCTGCGCCGGCGCGGTCGGTACGACGGCCGTGATCCGCACGTCCTTCAGGCGCCAGTCGGCCTCCGGACTGGCCGCGGCGGCAAGCTCGGACCGGCCTTCGATGCGCACGGGCCTGCCGTTGATGCGGGTGTGCGCCGAGCGCCATTCCACCAGCGCCTGGGGCGTGTCCGGGACATCCGGCGCGATGCCGTGCACGGTGGTGCTCGAGACGACGAGCTCGCCGAAGCGGGCCGCGCCGTCCGGCCGGACCGTCCCGGTCGAACCGCCGCCCGCACCGTCAGGCGGCAGGCCCGCCGCGCACGCGCAGGCGCCGGCCAGCGTGCCATCCAGGCCGGCAAACAGCTTGTCGACGTCGCGGCGCAGCGCCAGGTAGCGGCGCGCCTGCACGGCGCCATGCTCCCACAGCGCGGTGCGCAGGCCCGGGTCGCGGTCGAGCTTGGAATTGGCGCCGAGTGGCATCCCGGCCGCCGCCTCGACCGCGGTGGCGTCCATGACGATGCGGTCGACCTGCACGAGCTTGTCGCGCCGCTGGGCGGCCGTGCTGGCCGGCGCCTCGTCCTCGCCGCGCCCGGTCTCCATGCGCCGGTTGATGGCGTCCACGAAGCCGAGTTCCTGGTTCAGCGCGAGATTGCCGGCCAGCGCATTGCGCAGGTCCCAGATGTCGCCGCCGGAGAACGCGATGCGGGGCAGCGCGTGCGGCCCGCCCGCCTCGGCCTTGGCCTGGGTCGGATTGATCTGCACGACCCAGATCTCGTCCGGCTTGCGCGCGTCGTCCACCACGCCCGACAGGAAGTTGCGGATCGGCGGGTTCTGCGAAAACAGGCCGTCCCACAAGGTCAGCGGGCGCGGCGCCAGGGTCAGGTCGTCGGTGCCGCCCATCTCGTGGGCGCGGAACAGCCAGGGGACGGCGGCCGACGCGAGCACGGCATCGATCGAGATGCCGCCGTCACCCGGCGCGCGCTCGGAGCTGAAGGTCGTGAATTCGCCCTCGTGCAGCTCCACGGCGCCCAGCAGCAGGCGTGGGATCGGGCGCAGCGCCCGCCGTACCGCGTCGGCCAGTTCGCCCAGCGCTTCCGCGTCGAAGCGGACGGCGGGCGGGTGCCAATCCGCCAGGGCCGCGTGCAGCAGGCTGCCCGCGCCGATCCCGATCTGCTCCATGCGCGCGCGCAGGCGGTCGGCGGCATCCAGCTTGTCCGCGATGCGCCGTTCGACCGCGCCGCGGTCGGCCCGGTAACGCTCCTGGCACGGCGCCGCGGGCGGGAACACGGCCGCCTCCAGGTCGCTGCGCTGCCAGCGTTCCACGTCGACCGGGATGCTGGCGAACTCGCCCAGCAAGGCGACGAGCGGCCAGTCCACGCCAGGCTGAAGCAGCGCCGGCAGCGAGAAGAAATCGGGACGCATCCACGGATTGTCCGGACCGAGCATGCGCGCGAGCGCCGGCCAGGCCGTCGCGTTCAGCAGCTCCAGTCCGGCCAGCGGCAACACGTAGGGGCTCGACTTGATGTCCCAGCCGCCCATGGCGGCGAGGTCGGCCAGGCCGCGGCAGAACCGGTTGACGGCGCCTTCCACGACGCCGTTCGCGGCATTGCCCTGCCAGAAAGCGTCCAGGCGGCGCCCGGCGTCGGCCGCCCCGCCCGTGATGAAGCCGTACCAGCCGAGCAGCGCGCTGATGGCGCCGCCCGACGTGCCGCTGATGGCGACCAGCGCCGTGCGCTCGGGCCCGTCCTCGGCGTCGGCGCCGGCCGAAGGCAGGTTGTCGAACCCGTCGAGCAGCACGGGCAGGACGCCGCCCGTGTAGGCGGCGTGGCTGCCGCCGCCCTGGCAGGCGATTGCGATGTGATTCGTTGCCATGTGACCTCCTCGACGGCCGCGCTTGGGCAACCGCCATACCTGCATCCGGCCGCCCTGGCGACATGCCGGCGCGGTCCCGTGGTCCTCCCGCACCGTTAGGCAGGAGGCGGCGCGGCGGGTTCCCGGCTGGGCCGGCAACAATCTCGCATTTGCTGTCTATTGCTTTATTGAAATGCGTCACGAATAATAGTGGCATGACCACTCCCGACCGCACCATGAAGCAACCGGAAGACCTGAGCACGATCGAATTGCCGCTCGATGCGGCGCTGGCGAAAAAGCGCGGCCGTCCGCCCAAGGACGACAAGCTCAGCGATGCGGAGCGGGCCCGCCGCTACCGCGCGCGCCAGAAGATGCTGCCGAAAGGCGCCTGGAACTACGACCAGGTGACGGCGCTCGCCCGCACGGAAATCGAACGGCTCGTGCAAGGCGCGGCCGCGCGTCCGGCCGGGGAAGCGGAATTGGTGGCGCAATGGGCCTATGGAATGTTCTTGCTGTGGGACCGCGTGACGGCCCAGCGCCAGCAGGCGGCCGACCGGGCGGCGCTGCTGGCACTGGTGTCGGGCTGACGCCGCCGCGCGCCCCTTGACACGTGCCCATCCGGCGGGCCACCATGGTCGTTCCGTCCTTCGATGCGAGCCGCCATGACGCCGTCACCCAACCGCCGCCATCTCCTTGCCGGCTCGCTGGCGCTGCCCTGCGAAGAAGGTTACGCCTACGTCCGTTCCTGATCGTCGACCAGCCCGAGCCGGTCGGCGTGGGTGTAGCAGACGAAATCGTGCCCGCGTGCGAACGCCAGCAGGGTCATGCCGGCCTGGTCGGCCAGGTCGACGGCGGCGAGGGTCGGCGCCGACATCCCCACGAGCGCCGAGACGCCGGCCACGGCCGCCTTCTGCGCCATCTCGAAACTGACCCGGCTCGTGATCAGCAGGAAGCCGTCGCCGGGGCGGGCGTGGCCGCGCGCCATCGCGCCGATCACCTTGTCCAGTGCGTTGTGGCGGCCGACGTCCTCGCGCACGATGCGCACCGATCCGTCCATGCCGCACCAGGCGGCCGCGTGGGCGGCGCCCGTCAGCCGGGTGAGCGCCTGTTCGGCGCCGATCGCGGCCAGGGCGCGGCGCACGCCGGCCGCGTGCAAACCCCGCGCCGGCGGCAGCGCCGGCAACGGGCGGCAGACCTGGTCGAGGCTGTCGACGCCGCACAGGCCGCACCCCGTGCGCCCGGCCAGGCTGCGGCGGCGCTCCTTCAGGGCCATGAAGGCGCTGCCGGCGATCTCGATGTGCACGGCGATGCCGCCGGCGTCCCGTTCGACCTCGATCCCGTAGCATTGCCCGGGGCCCGCGACGATGCCTTCGCTGAGCGAAAAACCGAGCGCGAATTCCTCCAGGTCGGCTGGGGTCGCCATCATGACGGCATGCGAGATCCCGTTGTAGACGAGCGCGATGGGCACCTCGTCGACGAGCATGTCGTCGACCTGGGCGGACGCGCCCGCGCGCACGCGCAGCACGCGGCGCGCGCGCGCGGACGGGAAGTCGTCGTCCTCTGGATCGGGTAGCGGATTCACGGGGCGATCATACACGAGGGCTGCGTGGCCGGCGTGTCAGCGTGCCGCGTCCTTCAAGCCGTCCACGTCGCGCGGCTCGGCGATCTCGATGCCGTTGCGTTCGGCCCGGAAGCGCTTCGACATCGCATACACAGCCTTGCGCACCCGCATGATCGAGCCGAGCGGCCGACGACGGCATCGCGCAGGCCGTCCGGCCTGCCCTTCAGGTCGACCGGGCTGTCCGCAAGCGCCGTCAGCGCCCGGCCGGAATCCTCGTACGTCTTCGTGGCGATGCTGCGCATCGTCGTCTGCAGGTCGAACGCGGTCTGGGCTTCGTCGTCTTCCGGCGTCTCGAATGCGGGTTCGTAGGGAATCGGCTGGTTCATGATGAATCCGGGTTGCATGATGATGTGCAGATCATGGCCGGCTTCCCCGCGGCACTCTGTGCAGCGCCGTACGCACGACAGGGAATTTGCCTGGCAACGTGTGCGCTGTCGAACAGACGCTGCCCCCAGTTGGGCACAAGCTCACACTATTGAGCCAATACGTTTCTTGATCGACACGGAGTCCAGCGATGAGCAAGCAAGGCGGGAAGGAACCCAAGGAACCCAACGAACCCAAGATCCCGGCCGGCGGCTGGGGCTCGCTGAAGGAAGTCAGCACGATCCTGCTCAGGGAGCGCGTCCCGTTCGAGGGCGCGCAGTTGCTGGCGCACCAGAACAAGCCGGACGGCTATATGTGCGTCAGCTGTTCCTGGGCGAAGCCGGCGCATCCGCACCCGGCCGAGTTCTGCGAGAGCGGCGCCAAGGCGACCGCGTGGGAAGTGACGAGCAAGCACATCGGCGCCGATTTCTTCAAGCGCCATACGCTGCGCGAGCTGGAAGGCTGGCACGACCACGAGCTGGAAGAAGCCGGCCGCCTGACCGTGCCCATGCGCTACGACGGCGCGCTCGACCGCTACGTGGAGATCTCCTGGGACCGGGCATTCGCCGAAATCGGTGCCGAGCTGCGCAAGATGGACCCGAAAAACGTCGTGTTCTACAGCTCCGGCCGGGCATCGCTGGAAACGTCATACATGTACCAGTTGCTGGCACGCATGTATGGCAACAACAACCTGCCGGACAGCTCGAACATGTGCCACGAGAGCACGTCCGTCGCGCTGCCCAAGACGATCGGCGTGCCGATCGGGACAGTCGTGCTGGACGACTTCGAGCAGACCGACTGCATCTTCTTCTTCGGCCAGAACGTGGGCGTGAACAGCCCGCGCATGCTGCACCAGCTGCAGGACGCGCGCAGGCGCGGCGTGCCGATCGTCACGTTCAATCCGCTGCGCGAGCGGGGTCTCGTCAGTTTCGTCAATCCGCAATCGCCGACGGAAATGCTCACCGGCCACGAGACCGTGATCAGCACCCAGTACCACCAGGTCAAGGCCGGCGGTGACACGGCCGCGCTGATGGGCCTGTGCAAGGCCGTGCTGGAAGCGGACGACCGCGCCATCGCGGAAGGCGGCCCGCGCACGGTCGACGCCGCGTTCATCGCCGAGCATTGCCACGGCTTCGACGCATTCGCGGCCGCCGTGCGCGCCTGCGGCTGGGACGAGATCGAGCGCGAGGCTGCCCTGACGCGCGCCCAGATCGAGCAGGCGGCCGGCACCTACATCCATGCGAAAAACGTCATCGGCGTGTACGGCATGGGCCTCACGCAGCATCGCAACGGCGTGCAGAACGTGCAGATGCTCGTCAACTTCCTGCTGTTGCGGGGCAACATCGGCAAGCCGGGCGCCGGCATCTGCCCCGTGCGCGGGCACTCGAACGTACAGGGCCAGCGCACCGTCGGCATCACGGAAAAACCGGAACTGGCGCCGCTCGACAAGCTGAAGGAGCTGTACGGCTTCGAGCCGCCGCGCGACAAGGGCATGAACACGGTCGAGGCCTGCGAGGCCATCCGCGACCGCAAGGTGCAGGCCCTCGTCAGCCTCGGCGGCAACCTCGTGCGCGCGGTGCCGGAACACGGCGTGATGGACGCCGCCTGGCGCGCCGTGCCGCTCACCGTGCAGATTTCGACCAAGCTGAACCGCAGCCACCTCGTGCACGGCAAGACGGCCTACCTGCTGCCTTGCCTGGGCCGCATCGAGATCGACCGCCAGGCGGGCGGCGAGCAGTCGGTGTCGATGGAGGATTCGACCGGCTGCATGCACGGCTCGCGCGGCCGCGCCGAGCCGGCGGCCGACACCTTGCTGTCGGAACCGGCCATCGTGGCCGGCATCGCGAAGGCCACGCTGGAGCCGAATCCGAAAGTCGACTGGGACGGCTGGGTGGCCGATTACGCCAGGGTGCGCGACGCGATCGCCGCCACGTATCCGAAGATCTTCCACGATTTCAACAAGCGCATGTGGGCCCCGGGCGGCTTCCGCAAGCCCGTGGCCGCCGCCAGGCGCGAGTGGAAGACGCCGACCGGCAAGGCCAACTTCACGGTGCCGGACACCCTGTCGGCCGACCCGGACATGCCCGTGCCCGCGGACGCCCTGCGCCTGTTCACGGTGCGCAGCGACGGCCAGTTCAACACGACGATCTACAGCCTGGAAGACCGTTTCCGCGGCCAGCACGACCGCAACGTCCTCCTGATGGCCGGCGCCGACATGGCGCGCCTGGGGCTCGCGGACGGCGACGTCGTGACGGCCAGCACGGCCGTCGACGACGGCGTCGAGCGCAAGGTCGAGGGCCTGAGCGTGATGGAATACAGCGTGCCGGCGGGCTGCGTGGCCGGCTATTATCCGGAATGCAATCCGCTCATCCCGCTCTGGCACTACGCGAAGGAAAGCAAGGTGCCGGCGGCGAAATCGATCGCCGTCCGCATCGAGCGCACCGGCGGTCCGGCGCGCCCGCTGCACTGATCGCCGGCGTCGTCCCGGGGTTGCCGGCCGGCGCCCCGGATTACAGTCTCGTAAATATTGCTGTCACACGTTGTGATTATTTGATAGATTCCTGAGTGCATCAGCGGAATCGACAATAACGTGAATCGACAGCCATGACCTCGCTACTCAGCCCTTCCTTGCAGGAGCAAGATTTCGACGCCGCCGCCTACTGCTCTACCCGGCAGGCGGCGGCGCTGCTCGGCGTGTCGCACCGCACGGTGCAATTATGGGTCGAGAGCGGCACGCTCGAAGCGTGGAAAACGGCCGGGGGCCACCGCCGCATCGCCCTGGCATCGATCGAACGCCACGTCGAGCACCGCCGCCAGGCGATGCTCGACCGCACCGCGCCCGCGCGCTACAAGGTGCTGCTCGTGGACGACGACGCCGCCATGCTGGCGCTGTACGAATCCGCGATCGCCGGCTGGAACCTGCCGCTGGACGTCGTGCGGGCGTGCAACGGCTTCGAGGCGCTGATCCGCATCGGCGAAACGCGCCCGCACCTGCTCCTTGGCGAACTCAGCATGCCCGGCGTGGACGGCCTGCGCATGATCCGCACGCTGCGCGCGAGCCAGGCGTACCGGGACATGGCCGTCGTCGTGATCAGCGGCATCGAGCCCGCGACGATCCGGGCGATGGGATTGCCGGACGACATCCCCATCCTGCCCAAGCCGGTGGCGCCCGAGGTGCTGCGTGCGACCGTCGAGGCCGCCCTGCATGGGGACGTATATACCGCGCGGTGACTCGGAACGGTGACATAAACCGTTGATCTGGCTATAATTTCCGCCTTTCGCGCCCCGCCAGGAATCCGCCATGTCACTGCTTGCCCACCAGCTTGAACTGCTGTCCCCCGCCAAGACCGCCGAGATCGGCCGCGAAGCCATCCTGCACGGCGCCGACGCGGTCTACATTGGCGGTCCCGCGTTCGGCGCGCGCCACAACGCGAGCAACACGCTGGAAGACATCGCGGCCCTCGTCGAATTCGCCCACCGCTACCGTGCGCGTATTTTCGTGACGATGAACACGATCCTGCACGATGCCGAACTGGAGACGGCGCGCAGCCAGATCCATCAACTGTACGACGCCGGCGTCGACGCGCTGATCGTGCAGGACATGGCCATGCTGGAGATGGACCTGCCGCCGATCCAGCTACACGCGAGCACGCAGTGCGACATCCGCACGGTCGAGAAGGCAAAATTCCTGTCACAAGTGGGATTCTCGCAACTCGTGCTGGCACGCGAACTGACGATCGAGCAGATCCGCGCGATCCGAGCCCAGGTCGACACGCCGCTCGAATACTTCATCCACGGCGCGCTGTGCGTCGCGTTCTCCGGCCAGTGCTATATCTCGCACGCGGACACGGGCCGCAGCGCCAACCGCGGCGACTGCTCGCAGGCGTGCCGCCTGCCGTACACGCTGTCCGACGGCCAGGGCCGCGTGGTCGCCTACGAAAAACACCTGCTGTCGATGAAGGACAACGACCAGAGCCGCAACCTCGAAGCGCTGGTCGACGCCGGCATCCGCTCCTTCAAGATCGAAGGCCGCTACAAGGATATGGGGTACGTGAAGAACATCACGGCGCATTACCGCCTGCTGCTGGACGAGATCCTGGAGCGCCGCCCGGAACTGTCACGCGCGTCGAGCGGCCGGACGCAGGTCATGTTCACCCCCGACGTCGACAAGAATTTCCACCGCGGCCACACGGACTATTTCGCCCAGGGCCGCCAGCAGACCATCGGCGCCTTCGATTCGCCCAAATACGTGGGGGTGGAACTGGGCACCGTCGCGCGCATCGGCGGCGACAATTTCGATCTCGTCACGCACGAGGCGATGGCCAATGGCGACGGCCTGAACTACATGCACAAGCGCGACACGGTCGGCATCCAGGCCAATACCGTGCAGAAGCTCGGCGAGGACGCCGAGGGCCAGCGCTGGCGCGTGTTCCCGAACGAAGGGCTCGCCACGCTGCCGGGCCTGAAAGTGGGCACGGTCATCCACCGCAACCGCGACCACCAGTGGGAAGCCGCGCTCTCGAAAAAATCGTCGGACCGCAAGGTGCGCGTGGACCTGCGCCTGGAAGACTTCGGCGGCGGCCTGCGCCTGACGGTCACGGACGAAGACGGCATCACGACGACAACCGAAGCGGCGCTGGCGCTGCAACCGGCCCAGCAGGCCGACCAGGCGCTGGCGGGCCTGCACGCGAGCGTGGGCAAACTGGGGAACACGATGTTCGAAGCGGGCGCGATCGCCGTCAGCCTGTCGCAACCGTGGTTCGTGCCGTCCAGCGCCATCAACGGCCTGCGCCGCGACGCCATCGCCGCCCAGGAGGCGGCGCGCCTGGCCGCCTGGCAGCGCCCGGAACGCGCCCCGGCGGCGGAACCGCCGGCCGCGTATCCGGAAACCCAGCTGAGCTACCTGGCCAACGTGTACAACGACAAGGCGCGCGCATTCTATCACAAGCACGGCGTGCAGCTGATCGCCGCCGCGTACGAGTCGCACGAAGAAGCGGGCGAAGTGCCGCTGATGATCACCAAGCACTGCCTGCGCTTCTCGTTCAACCTGTGCCCCAAGCAGGCCAAGGGCGTGCAGGGGGTGCAGGGCCAGGTCCGCGCCGAGCCGATGACCCTCGTCAGCGGCGACGAGCGCTACACGCTGAAATTCGATTGCAAGCCATGCGAGATGCACGTCGTCGGCGCGATGAAGCCGGGCATCCTGAATTCGCCGCCGCCCTCCGCCATTCCGTACAGCCCGCTGGTATTCCACCGCCAGCGTCCGCGCGCCTGACACCCTGGAACGCCCCGATGACCCTGCGCACCTCCTTCCTTCCCGCGCTGCTGGCGCTGCCGTTGCTGGGCGCGTCCGGCGCCGCCCTGGCCGACGATGCCGCCCTCCTGGCATGCCGCGCGCTGACGGACACCGCCGCCCGCCTGGCCTGCTACGATGCGGTCCCGGCAGGCAGCCACGCGGCGCCCGCGCCGGCGGCCATTGCCGCGCCTGCCGCCACCGATGCCTCCTTCGGTGCCGAGCAGACGACACGGGCCGCGGCGCCCACGTCGATCGACACGACGATTCCCGGCAAGTTCGCCGGCTGGGGCCCGTCCACGCTGTTCACGCTCGCCAACGGCCAGGTGTGGAAGGTCGCCGACGGCAGCCAGGCCGACCTCGAGCCCGTCGACGATCCGCACGTCAGGATCGTGCGCAACCTGTTCGGCACGATGTTCCTGGAAATCGACGGCACCAACGCGTCGCCGAAGGTCCGCCGCATCCGCTGACCGGCCTGTCGTTCCCATCCCCCGCTGCCGCCATTCGCGCGGCACGCATGCCGTTCTGGGCCGCCGAAAAGCAACGCGGCGTCATGGTGCGCTTGAGTTGCGTAACCGAAAAGTACAATGTTGTAACTTGCTGTAACAAACGGCCGCGTCCGGATATCGCGGCGCAGCGCAGCCAGGGCCCCGGGATCGATGTGCGCGCCGCGCACGCGCGCGGCCGCGCCCGTTCACCAAAACGATCGTAACACCCGTTTGTATCGTCCGACACGGAAGTTTCATAAGCGGCATAATGTTGACCAAAGTTCAACTGATAGTACGAAATTGCCAACAAGCTACTGAACGGCAGATTTCTTGCAGATGGTTACACTTGGAAAGCGAATACCGGTTCTCCTGCTCGTCCGCCGCGCTGCGTGAACCGGCCGACTGCCCGATGGAGGATGGATGACCCGAAAACGCCTACTCTGCATCGCCCCGGACGACAAAGGTGCCCGCGCGCTGCTGAACGAAGCGATGCTCGACTGGGAGATCAGCAACGTCAGCAACTTCGGCGACGCCGGGCGCGAACTGCGCAACGACCGCTACCTGGTCGGCCTGCTCGTGCACGACCGCGAGCAGCACCGCCCGGCCGATGTCGACACGTTCCTGCGCCGCCACAGCCACATGCAGTGGGTCGGCGTGTTCAATCCGAGCGACCTCGACTCCGCGCCGTGCCGCGACCTCGTCGTCGAACACCTGTGCGATTACCACACGGCCCCCGTCGATCCGGTGCGCCTGGCCCACACGCTCGGCCACGCGCATGGCTGGGCGATGCTGCGGCGGCGACCCAACCAGATCGACGTGCCCGGGGGTGATCCGGCGTCGCCGCTGATCGGCAGCTGCGACGCGATCGCGCGCCTGCGCGCGCAGGTCTCGCGCGTGGCCAAGGTCGCGGCGCCCGTGCTGATCTGGGGCGAAAGCGGCAGCGGCAAGGAATTGACGGCGCAGGCGATCCACGCCCAGTCCGGCCGCGCCGCCGGGCCGTTCGTCCCGATCAACTGCGGCGCCATCGCGCCCAGCCTGATCCACTCCGAGCTGTTCGGCTATGAACGGGGCGCCTTCACGGGCGCCACGCGCGGCAAGGCGGGCCTGATCGAATCGGCCGACGGCGGCACCCTATTCCTCGACGAGATCGGCGACCTGCCCCGCGACCTGCAGGCGAACCTGCTGCGCTTCCTGCAGGAGAAGACGATCTGCCGCCTGGGCAGCACGCGCGCCATCCGCGTCGACGTGCGCGTGATCGCGGCGTCGCACGTCCAGCTGCAGCAGGCGGTCGCCAGCGGCGCGTTCCGCGAAGACCTGTACTACCGTCTCGCCGTGCTGCCCGTGACGGTGCCGCCGCTGCGCGAACGGCGCGACGATCTCGTCACGCTCGCCGAGCACTTCTTCCACATGTACGCGAGCGAAAAGTCGCCGCGCCTGAAAGGCTTTTCCAACCGCGCGATCGAGGCGATCCTCGACCACGACTGGCCGGGCAATGTGCGCGAACTGATCAACCGGGTGCGGCGCGCGCTCGTCATGTCGGACGGGCGCCTGATCATGCCGGACGACCTGGGCCTGACGCGCGGGATCGCCATGCCGGCGCCCGCCGCGCTGGATGACACGCGCATGCGCTCGGAGCGGCGCGCCCTGCGCGAATGCCTCGACCGCAGCGGACACAACGTGAGCCGGGCCGCGCGCGACCTCGGCGTCTCGCGTACCACGATGTATCGGCTGCTGAGCAAGCACGGCATGCGCGAGTAAGCGCGGACGCCGTGCGGAACAAGTGGACAAGGTGTCCACTTTTTTTTGTGCGTTGCCGCACGCACCGCGACACAGTTGTACCGGAACTGAAACACTTTTTCGATATTTTCGGTAAATCGTGCCGGACTTTCTCTGACAGGCGTGTAGGAGAAGACGCACAAAGTCAACAAAAACAACGGGTTAGCGAACTCTACAGTGTGGCTGGCACTGAAAGTGCAAAGGAATGAGGGTCGGCGCCACGGCCGACCCGTCACCAACCATCAAACGCAGAGGGGAACTCGAATGAACAAGACCTTGCTCGTGACTGCCATTTCGCTGGCATTCTCGTTGAGCGCACAAGCCCAGGACTCGAACACCGCGAGCGGCGGCAGCACCGCGACGCAGACCACGACCCGTTCGACGGACAACAGTACCCACGACAATAGCAACAACAGCACGAACACCAGCACCGCGACGACGACGAACACCACGAACACGGACAATACCAACAACAGCACACACGACAACAGTACGCACGACAACAGCACCCACGACAGCAGCAACCACAGCGTCACGACCACGGACAACACCAACAACAGCACGCACGACAACAGTACGCACGACAACAGCACGCACGACAGCAGCAACAACAGCACCAACACGGCCACGACGACGACGACGAACACGAACAACAGCAACAACAGCTCCGGCGACGCCACGGCCTCGGCCATCGGCGGCACCGCCGCGAACAACGGCGGGACGGCCACGTCGACCTTCTCGAACAGCTTCAACACCTCGTCGGCCAACGCCACCGCGAACCTGAGCGGCAGCGTCTCGGGCAACAACATCCAGAACATCGGCAACGTCGCGACCAATAGCGGCAACGCCAACGGCGCCGCCGGCACGGCCGGCGCCGGCGCGGCAGGCACCGGTGGCGGCATCACGGCCAGCACCGGCGCGGGCGGCGGCTCGGGCAATGCGAATGGCGCCGCGGGCGCGGCGGGCGGCTCGGCCAGCAACGGCGGCGCCAGTGCCGGCGCGGCCACGAGCGGCGGCGCGAGCGCCGGCGCAGCCACCACCGGCGGCGCGATGGCCGGCGCGGGCGGTGCGGGCGGCATGGCGACGGGCGCGTCGAGCGGCGCGGGCGGCGCGGGTGCTGCCGGCGGCTTCGGCGGCTCCACCGGTGCGGCGAGCGCCGCGGGCGGTGCGGGCGGCATGAGCGGCGGCGCGTCGGCAGCGGGCGGCGCGGGCGCTGCCGGTGGCGCCGGCGGCCTGGCTTCGGGCGGCAACGGCGGCGCGACGGGCGCCACGAGCGGCGGTAACGGCGGCGCCAGCGGCCCGACCACGGCCGGCATGGGCGGCATGGGCGGCGGCACGGGTGCCGCCACCGGCGGCGCAGGCGGCGCGGGTGCGGCCGGCGGAGCGGGCGGTGCGGGTGCGGCGGGCGCAGCCGGCGGCGGCGGCGGCGGCGGTGCAGCCGGCGGTTCGGGCGGCTTCGGCGGTGCGGGCGGCCTGGCCGGCGCAGGCGTCGGCGGCGGCTCGACGGCGTCCACCGCGGCCACGGGCGGCGCGGCCAGCAACGGCGCCAACACGGCCACGTCGGGCCCTGGCGGCCCCAGCGGCAGCGGTGCTGCCAGCGCGGGTTCGTCGACGGCAACGAGCGGCTCGACCACGGGCGGCGGTTCGACCTCGACGGCCGGCCTCGGAACGGGCGGCGCCGGCGGTGCGGGCGGTGCCGGCGCGGCGGGCGGTATGGGCGGATCCGGTGCGGCCGGTGCGGCCGGCGGTGCCGGCGGTTCGGGTGCGGCCGGTGCGGCCGGCGGCGCGGGCGGCTCGGGCGCCATGGCATCGAACACCGGCGGCGCCGGTGCTGCGGGCGGCGCCGCGACCGGCGCAGCGGGCGGTGCGGGCGGCGGCCTGACCTCGACGGCCGGTAACGGTGCGGCCAACACGGGCGGCGCAGGCGGCGCGGGCGGCGCGGGTGCCGCAGGTACGGCAAGCTCGGGCGCAGGCGGCGCGGGTGCCGCGGGTACGGCAAGCTCGGGCGCGGCCGGTGCCGGCGCGGCGGGCGGCGCGGGTGCCGCCAGCGGCATGGCATCGAACACGGGCGGCGCAGGCGCGGCCGGCGGTGCGGCCACGAGCGGCGCGGCGACGACCGGCGCGGCCACCAGCGGCGCGGCCACGACCGGCTCGGCCACCGTGGGTGACGCGACGGCCGGTAACGGCGGCAACGGCGGCAACGGCGGCACGACCACCGGCGGTGCCGGCGGCGCACTGGCCAATATCACGGCCGGCATCGGCACCGGCGGCATGGGCGGCGCGGGCACCGGCGGCAACGGCGGCTCGAATTCGGTCAATGCCGGCACCTTCAACATGTCCAACACCATGAGCGGTGTCGGCCAGTCGGCTGCGGGTGTGATGGTGGTGAGCCAGAACAACGGCTTCTCCTCGCTGGTCCAGCAGAGCGTGAACGTCCAGAGCAACCTGGCTGTCGGCAAGTAATGCGGCGGACCGCCGTGCCGACCGGCACGGCGGTTTCTCGAAGCAACCGGGGGTAGAGCATGCAGTCATCACTCAAGAGCAAGGCCAGCAACCGCGTGTGCAGCTTCGCTGTGCTCGCGGTCTGCGCATCCGCGGCCCTGGCAGGACCGGAACTCGCGGTCCCCGTCCGGGGCAGCGCGCCGGCCGCCACGCCGGCCACGGGTGCGGACAAGCCGGCACCGGCACCGGATTCGCTCGGATTCGGTCCGGCCGCCGACCTGGGCAAGCTGGCGCATTCGCGCGGTGGTACGGACACATACATCACCACCAACAACGCGAATCTGAACGGCGTCGTCAGCGGCAACAGCGCGGTGAACGTTGTCACGGGGTCGAACAGCATCGACACCGGGGCGTTCGCCAACATGTCGGGCATCCCGGTGGTGATCCAGAACAGCGGCGCGAACGTGCTGATCCAGAGCGCCACCATCGTCAACCTGCAGTTCAAATGAAGCACAGCGCCCTGCCTCTCCTGTGCTCGTTGCTGAGCACCTTGCTGGGCGCTGCCGGCGCGCACGCGGCCGACTTGCCGATCGCGGGCGGCGCCCGTTTCAACGTGCCGGTCAAGAGCATGCGGGAATTGCGCTTCACCTCGACGACCCGCCAGCAATACGACTTCAGCTGCGGCTCGGCCGCCGTCGCCACGCTGCTGACCTATCACTACGGCCACCCGGTCAGCGAGACCGAGGCCTTCAAGGCGATGTGGGACATCGGCGACCAGGCCAAGATCCGGCGCGAAGGCTTTTCGCTGCTCGACATGCAGCGCTATCTCGCCAGCATCGGCTTCAAGGCGGATGGCTTCCAGGTCCCGTTGCAGAAACTGTTCGACAGCAAACTGCCCGCCATCGTCCTGATCTCGGAAAAAGGCTACAACCACTTCGTCGTGATCAAGGGCGCGGAGGACGGGCGCATCCTGCTGGGCGATCCGTCCAGCGGCACCCGCTCGATCACGCGCGAGCACTTCGAATCCATCTGGCCGACCCGACTGCTGTTCGTGATCCACGACGCGCCGGGCAAGCCCTCGTTCAATGCCGCCGTCGACTGGCGCGCCGCACCGCGCGCGCCACTGGCCGACGGCGTCACCCGAACCGCGATCGACATGACGACGCTGCCGAAATTCGGTCCGGGGGATTTTTGACAGGAGACCCCATGCGCATTCCCGTCCAGATCGGCCTCGTGCTGGCCAGCGCCGCGATCGCGACGCAGGGCCATGCCGGCGGCCCGGACAATCCGTTCAGTAGCGCCAACGCCGTCGCGTCGGACCTGCTGGACGACTACCGCGGCGGTTTCGTCACCGACAACGGCCTCGCGGTGACGCTCGGCATCGAGCGCATCGTGACCATCAACGGCAACGTGGCCGAGCGCAGCGAGCTGAACCTCGGCGACCTCGGCCGCCTGACGAGCGGCCAGAGCACGCTGTCGGCGGACACGGCCGCCCAGGTGCGCCTGATCCAGAACGGCGGCGGCACGTTCAACGTCCAGATGGGCGACACGGCGCTGGGCGGCACCGTCATCCAGAACAGCCTGAACAACCAGTTGATCAACAACCAGACCATCATCAATGCCAGCGTGAACGCGCGCGGACTGTTGCAGGCCATGAATTTCCAGTCCAGCCTCGCGAACGCGCTCAACACCGCCGCCACCGGCAGGTGACGGATTTTTACCTGGAGAAAACTTATGCAAAGAATTCCAGCGCTGTACGGCGTGATCGGTGTCAGCGTGGCCCTGGCGACCATTCCAGCCGGCGCCCAGTCCGGCCCTGACCTCCTCGAGCAGCTCAAGATCATGCGACAACAGCTGGAAGAGCAGCGCGCACGCGTCGACGAACTGGAACGCCAGTTGCGCGCGAGCGGCGTCGTCGCGCCCGCCAATGCGGCCGCGGCGGCGCCGGCGCAGCTCGAACGGATGCGCGGCACGGGCAACCTGCCGGCGCCGCGCCCGGACGATCCGCTGCAGGCCGAGGCGGCGCCGGCGGTGCCGCTCGCGCAACCCGTCTATCCCGGCCGCCTCGCGCCGCTGCGCGGGACGGGCGGCGCGCTGGCCGATGCGGGCCAGGCCCAGGGCGACGCCGCCGTGGGCCGCCCGCCCGCGCCGCGCGCGCCGGAAGTGGCGCCGATCTTCGAGACCCCGGGCGTGCTGACGCCGCGGGGCAAAGTCGTGTTCGAGCCGTCCGTGCAGTACGGCTATTCGTCCAGCAACCGCGTGGCGCTCGTCGGCTACACGGTGATCCCGGCGCTGCTGATCGGCCTGCTGGACGTGCGCGAAGTGAAACGCAATACGACGACGGGCACGGCCACGTTCCGCTACGGCTTCGACAACCGTCTGGAACTGGAAGCGAAGATTCCCTACGTCTACCGCAGCGATTCGACCGTCAGCCGCGAGATCTTCACCGGCACGGCGGCCGAGCGCGCGTTCGAGACGAGCGGCAAGGGCATCGGCGACATCGAACTGGGCTGGCGCTACCAGTTGAACGACGGCGGCGTCGACACGCCGTATTACATCGCCGGCTTGCGTTTCAAGTCGCGCACGGGCCGCGACCCGTTCCAGGTCATCACCGACTGCCAGACCCGCTGCGTGGGCCAGAACGTGACGGGCACGGGCCTGCCACTGGACCTGCCCACCGGTTCCGGCTTCTACTCGGTCCAGCCGAGCCTGACGTGGTTGCTGCCGTCCGACCCCGCGATCTTCTTCGGCGGCTTCAGCTACACGAAGAACTTCAAGCGCAACAACGTCTACCGGACCGTGCTGAACGGCGAGAGGGAGTTGCTGGGCCAGGTCGATCCGGGCGACGTGTTCGGCTTCAACTTCGGCATGGGGCTGGCGCTGAACGAGAAGGCGTCGTTCAGCATCGGCTACGACCACAATTCCGTGGGCCGCATGCACCAGAACGGCGTGGTGATCCCGGGCTCGGTCCGGGTGCAGCTGGGCACGCTGCTGCTGGGTTACTCGTACCGGATGAAGAACAACCGCACGCTGAGCGTCTCCGTCGGCGCCGGCCTCACGCGCGACACGCCAGACGTGACATTGATGGTCAGGATGCCATTCACCTTTTGAGCATCCCCTTTGGCCGCAAGGCGCGGCCCAACGACAAGGGCCGCACTTGCGGCCCTTTTTAATTCAGATGTAGTAGACGAGTGCGGCCAGGCCCACGATCAGGGCGACCTTGGTCGCCTTATAGGCCGTCTTGTTCCACGCCTTGTAGCGGCGGCGGTACTGGCCCATCACGAAGGAGATGCGGAACAGCTTGCTGACGAGGCCGGTCTGGTCGCCGGTCTCGTTCGGCGAGGCGGCCGCCGTCATCATCGTGCGGCCCAGCCAGCGGTTGACGGATTGCATCCAGCCGAAGCGCATCGGGCGCTCGACGTCGCAGAACAGGATCAGCCGGTCGCTGTCGCTCGCGTTCTCCGCCCAGTGGATATACGTTTCGTCGAAGATCACGCCTTGGCCGTCGCGCCAGCTGTAGCGCTGGCCGTCGACTTCGATGAAGCAGCGGTCGTCGTTCGGGGTCGCCAGGCCGAGGTGGTAACGCATCGAGCCGGCGAAGGGGTCGCGGTGCGGGTTCAGCCTGGCGCCCGGCGGCAGCTCGGCGAACATCGCCGCCTTCACGGACGGGATGCCCTGCAGCAGCGCATGTGTTTGCGGGCACAGGCGCTCGGCCGAAGGATGGCTCGCGTCGTACCACTTCAGGTAGAAGCGCTTCCAGCCGGTCTTGAAAAAGGAATTGAAGCCGGCGTCATTGTTCTGCTCGGACGCCTTGATCTTCTTGAGCTCGATGAGACGCAGGCCTTCCTCGCGGATCGTCGGCCAGTTCTCCTGCAGGACGGCCAGCTCGGGGAATTCGCGCACGGGAATGTACGGCGTGCTCGGCACCTTCGAGAACAGGTGCATGAACATATTGATCGGCGCCATGAACGACGAATGGTCGAACAGCTGGCGGCCGAACGGCAGCCGCACCTTGCCGCGGAAATGGATGTGCAGGACCGACAGCACCAGGAAACCGACGACAAACCACTTCATTACGCCTCCGACCTGTCCCGCCGCGTCGTGCGGCACGGATCAATTTAAACGAGGCGCAAGGATACCATATGCGATACGCGGCCGTACGCCATCCGGCCCGGCTGGTCGGGTCGGACGGCGCACGGCCGCGAGATGTAGTGACAGTACGACAGCGCCACGGCGCCGCCGGCGGTGATCAATGCATCAACGACGTAACGGCGTATCCTTTTTCGGCCAGCTGGCCGGTCAGGTTCTGGATATCGTAGTCCGGCAGGTCGCCGGCGCCATCGTCGACTTCGAAGGCCCGTGCTTCGACTTCCCAGTCGGTATTCGTGGCTTCCTCGGGGATGTTGCGGGTCTCGGGGACGGCCAGGTAAGAGAACTTGCCGTCGTGTTCGGCTCTGCGGTAGATGTCCAGGCGCATAGTCATATCCTTTAAAAGCATGGCCTTCGAATGAAAGCCATCAGTATGGCACGATAGGCGAACGGTTCGTGTCCGTCTGTTAATCGGCGCACACTGGCCGCCCGCCAATGCTCAGCGTCCGATCCCGCCCCCGAGCACGCGCGCCGGCAGCATGACGACGGCGCGCAGCAGTTCGAACACGGCCTCCACGCCGATCCCGAGCAGGCGAAACGGCAGCAGCAGGAGCCAGACGAGCGGATACATCACGAGCGCCAGCAGCGCGATCGGCCAGCACAGGAACAATAACAGCAACCACACGAGGAAACCCAGCATCGCCAGCTCCATCAGTCAAAAAAGGCCGTTGCGGCCCGATGTTGTGACTGTAGTTGCATGGACGCCAATGCGCAATCGTTCTGCGATGGACGGCGGACGGAGGCGGATGGATGGGGGAAAAGCGGGGGCGAGCGGGAGCGGACGAGGGAAGAGCGGGAGCGGACGGAAGCGGCGGTCAAACAACGGAGGTCAACCCCGCGGCGGCGGGGCCCCAAATCAACGAACGTCGTCCCCGCGGAGGCGGGGACCCAATTTCCGCACCCGTCACGCTAAACTTGGGCCCCTGCCTGCGCAGGGGCGACGTTGTTTTTGCACGCGTCCACCGAACGTCGTCCCCGCGCAGGCGGGGACCCAATTTCTGCACGCGTCACGCTAAACTTGGGCCCCTGCCCGCGCAGGGGCGACGATGTTTTTGCACGCTTCACACCGACCGTCGTCCCCGCGCAGGCGGGGACCCAATTTCTGCACGCGTCACGCTAAACTTGGGCCCCTGCCCGCGCCGGGGCGACGGACCTTAGGCGAGCGCCGTCTCCAGCACCCGCACCGGCTCGCCCGCGCGCACGACGACCTCGGCCCGCATCGTCGCTTCCAGCGACGGAATCGACCCGCCCGCGCGATACGCAAAGCTCACCTGCACGATGTCGCCCTGCTGCACGTCCAGCGGCGTGGCCAGCGGCAGCATCATATAGTGGTTCAGCCAGTCGATCGTCGTGCCGCGCTCCTCGATGATCGTCAGGACGTTCTTGGTGATGAAGCGCAGCGCGTTCAGGCGGCCGCCGTGCTCCATGCGGAACTGGCCTTCCCACGCGATGGCGTCGCCGACGGGCTGGCTGAAGTCCATGATGGCATAGACGCCCGGCTGCGCCAGTTCGATGGTGCCCGGATAGATCACGTTGGTCGGCTGGAACTGCACGATCGGCGCATAGAAACCTTCGAAATCGTATTCGAGCTGCAGCGGCTGCGCGGCCATGATGACGGCTTCCGGCATGAAGATCGGCAGCGGACCGCCGAAGCGGGCCAGGTAGCGACGCTTGAACGACTCGATCACCTCGACCTGCTTTTCGCGCAGCATGCCCACGTGGATCATCTCGCAAATGACGATGTCGACCGGCTCCGGCGGCAGGTATTCGAACGCATCCGCATGGACGACCTCGACCTTGTGGCCGTTCGGGTTCATGGCGAGGAAGCGGCGCGCTTCGCGCACCATGTCCGGATTGAACTCGACACAATAGACCTGCGACGCGTTCTGGGCCGCGAAGAACGACAGGACGCCCGTACCGCCACCCAGTTCCAGCACCTTCATGCCCGGCTTGACGGCGTGATAGATGGCCGACTTGAAGCTGTGCATGCGGTTGTGATCCATCAGCATGTTGTGATGGTAGTGGACCGGAATGAACTGTCCCAGGTAGCAGCTCTCGATTTCGCGTTCGTTCAGCATAGTGTCCTCGTTGTCGGGCCCGCGGTCCTGCCGGCGCCATTATTGATCTCAGGCTGCATTATGTGCATGCCAAGAAGCAACTGATGCGCGGATCTGATGGGGATTTGCCGCCCAGTTTGTCGGATCGATGGGACACGCCGCGTTGTGTTGGCAAATTCAACTGGCTATTTGCCGCAAGGGAATGTTAGGATTTTCCCATCGCCCGTCACCACCGCTGGCCACCATGGTCCACTCGATCCGTTCCCTCTCGGCGAATATCGCCGACCTGCTGCTGGACGTCGTCTTCCTGGTGGACCGGTGCGGCGTCATCGTCGACGTCAGCGCGGGCTGCGAGCGCATGCTCGGCTACCGCCCGACGGAGCTGATCGGGCAATGCGTGGTCGATTTCGTCGCCCCCGACGACCGCGACGCGACCCTCGCCGAGGGGGCACGCGTGCTGGCCGGCCAGGACCGCATCGGCTTCGAGAACCGCTACGTGCACAAGGATGGCCACTGGGTCGACATCATGTGGTCGGCGCGCTGGATCGCCGACCAGGGCGTGCGCCTGGGCGTCGCGCGCGACATCAGCCTGCGCAAACGCGCCGAGCGGCGCCAGGCCGCGACCTACGCCATTTCCGAAGCCGCCTACCAGGCGTCCAACCTGGCCGGGCTGTGCGCCGAGATCCACGCCATCCTCGACCGCCTGGTCGGGGCGCCCGGCATGGTCGTCGTCACCGACCCGACACCGCAGCAGGGATTCAAGGTCATCTACCAGTGCGACCACGACGCCCGCAGCCGCCCGCCGTCGCGCGCCTGCCTCGCGCGCTGGCGCGCGACCGCGTCGGACCCGGACACGCTGGCGCCGGACGCCGTCCGCCACGTCGCCGGCGGCCGCCTGAACACCTGGCTCATGGTCGACCTGAAAGGGCCGGCCGGCGCCATCGGCGCGCTGCTGCTGCGCGACCGCGCCGGCACCGGCTATTCCCCGGCCGACCGCGGCCTGCTGCACTTCGTCGCGGCCCAGGTCGGCCTGGCGCTGGAACGCAAGCGCCTGCACGACGACCTGATGCGCTCGGCCTGCAACGACGAGTTGACGGGATTGCCGAACCGGCGCCTGTTCTTCGACCGCATCCGCACGGCCGTCGCCCGGGCGCGCCGCTGCCAGTCGCGGCTCGGCCTGCTGTACGTGGACGTCGACGATTTCAAGCAGGTCAACGACCGCCACGGCCACGCCGCCGGCGACGCCCTGCTGCGCGAGGTCGCGGCCCGGCTCGTGGAATGCGCGCGCGAATCCGACACGGTGGCCCGACTCGGCGGCGACGAATTCGTGCTGCTGCTGGAAGACCTGCAGGCCCCCGAAGACGCCGAACGGTGCGCCGACAAGATCCGCGCCGCGCTGGCGCAACCCGTGCCGACCGCCTGCGCGCCGCTGCACATCGGCGTCAGCATCGGCTGCGCGCTGTTCCCCGACCATGCGGACCAGGTCGAGACCTTGCTGATGCATGCGGACGCGCGCATGTACGCGAAGAAGCGCGCCCAGAAATGCGGCGCGGGCGGCGCCGAACCGCTCAGGGACCCGACTTGACGCGCTGGTCGAGCGCCGCCGCGATGGCGCCGTGATCGGCCCGTCCTGCGATCTGCGCCGCCGTCAGGCCCTCGCCATTCCTCAGCCGCGGGTCGGCGCCCTGGCCGAGCAGGAACAGCGCACTGTCCTCATGGCCTTCGCGCGCCGCCATCATCAGCGGCGTGTACTTGCCGCTCGCGGGCGGCGATTGCGCATCGATGCGGGCGCCGTGCGCGAGCAGCAGGCGCGCGATGTCGTCATCGCCGCTGGCGGCCGCGTAGTGCAGCGGCGTCCAGCCGGAACGGTTCACGGCGGCGCCCTTCGCGACCAGCGCCTCGGCGGCCGGCCGGTTGTGCTTGAACGCCGCCATCATCAGCGCCGTGTTGCCGTTCATCGCGGGCGCGTCGACGTCGATGCTCGGATGACGCAGCAGCACGTCGAATACCCGCATCGCCCCTTCGCGCACGGCGAGGACGAGCGCCGGTTCGCCGCCGATGGGATTGACACCGTTCGGATCGACCTTGCCCAGCAGCGACTGCACCGTGCGGGCGTCATCCATCTGCACGGCGCGGAAGAAATCGGCCGTCGGCCCGTCCGCCGGTGCGCCAAGCGCGGGATGGATGCCGGCCGCCAGCGCGGCGACCAGAACGAACGAACGAAGGACGGTACGGCGCAACGGGCTGGCAGGCATCATGGATCAGGTCCTCGCGGCTTTGAACAGGTTGAAGAAATTGTCGGTGGTGCGGTCGGCGATCTCGCGCAGCGGCACGTCCTTCAGCGTTGCCAGGAATTCCGCCACGTGCGCCACATAGCCCGGCTCGTTCATCCTGCCGCGGTAAGGCACGGGCGCGAGATACGGCGAATCGGTCTCGATGAGGATGCGGTCCAGCGGGAGCGCGCGCGCCACCGCCTGCAGGTCCTTCGCGCTCTTGAACGTGACGATGCCGGAAAACGAAATGTAGAACCCCATCTCGATGGCGGCCTGCGCGACTTCCAGCGACTCGGTGAAGCAGTGCATCACGCCGGCGACGCCGCCCTGGTCCGTGCCGGCGCCCTCTTCCCGCATGATGCGGATCGTGTCGGCGCTGGCGGCGCGCGTGTGGATGATCAGCGGCTTCCTCGTCTCGCGCGACGCGCGGATATGCGTGCGAAAACGCTCGCGCTGCCATTCGAGGTCGCCTTCCAGGCGGTAATAATCGAGGCCCGTCTCGCCGATCGCGATGACCTTCGGGTGGTCGGCCAGCGCGACCAGTTGCGCGACGGTGGGTTCGGGCGTGTCCTCGTAGTCGGGGTGCACGCCGACGGACGCATATATGTGCGGATATTGCTCGGCCAGGGCGAGCACGCCGGGAAAATCGGGCAGGTCGACGGACACGCACAGCGCGTGCGAGACCTTGTTCTCGGCCATCTTGGCCAGGATCTCCGGCATGCGGGCGGCAAGTTCCGGGAAATTGATGTGGCAGTGGGAATCGATGTACATGCCGATATTCTACGCGAGGCCGCGTCGCCACGTCGTTCCCGCGAAGGCAGGAACCCAGTCACGCCGCGGTGACGCGAACCGAACCTGTGCCCCCGCCTGCGCGGGGGCGACGGTTTTTATAGCGCGTATCTACGCGAGGCCGCGTCACCACGTCGTTCCCGCGAAGGCGGGAACCCAATTACGCCGCGGTGACGCGAACCGAACTTGGGCCCCCGCCTGCGCGGGGGCGACGGTTTTTGACCGGTTTCAGGCCACGCGTTTTCCGAGGATGATCAGATCCCGCTCGATCCCATCCAGATTGGCCACCCGCGGAAAATTCGCCCACGTATCGAAGCCATACTTGCGGAACAAGGCCAGGCTCGGCACATTGTGGCCAAAAATAAACCCGAGCAAGGTATGCACCTTGACGTTCGGCGCGAACGCCATCGCCTGTTCCAGGCAGTAACGCCCCACGCCCTTGCCGCGCCACGCCTCCGCGATATAGATCGACAGCTCGGCCGTGCCGGAATACGCGGGGCGGCCGTAGAAATTCGAGTACGAACACCAGCCGATCACGGCCGGATTGTCCGACCGGTCGGCCGCGTCGTGGATCACCCACAGCGGCCGGCGTTCCGGCGTGTGCTCGTGGAACCAGCCTTCGCGCGACGCGACGGTGACGGGTTCCGTGTCCGCCGTGACTTCGCGCGACGCGATGGTGGAGTTATAGATGTCGACGATGACCGGCAGGTCTTCGATGCGGGCAAGGCGGTGGACGTAGGACGGCATGTTGAAACTGGAAGATTACAGGGTATGGGTGGCGCGCGACGACCGCAGCGCGGCGCCGAGGATTTCTTCGATGCGCAGGCGGGCGCGCTGCCCGGTCTCGTCGGCCGGGAAATGCACGCCGATGCCCTGCGCCTTGTTGTTGTTGGCGCCGGCCGGCGTGATCCACGCGACCTTGCCGGCGATCGGGTATTTGTTCGGGTCGTCCATCAGCGACAGGATCAGGTAAATCTCGTCGCCGATCTTGTACGGCTTATTGGTCGGCACGAACATGCCGCCGTTTTTCAGGAACGGCATATAGGCCGCGTACAGCGCGGCTTTTTCCTTGATGGCGAGCGACAGCACGGACGGCCGCGCGGGCTGCGGCGCGTTCGGATCGGCGGGCAGGCCGCTGATCGGTCCGTTCGGCGAAACACTCATCATCGTCCTTTCTTGACGCGGTTCCGGACAGGCCGGCCCTTAACTACAACGTGCAGTGTAATCAAGCAACATGTCTTCGACAAACAGCTTCGGGGACAAGGGGTGATCGGCCACCGCGCGGCGCTCGTTCGTGGATTTAATTGCCTCCAGCAAGTTGGCCACGTGCACTCGTCCAGCCAGGGCCGCCAATTCCCGCTGATACCTCGGATAATACCGGATCACCCCGGAAAGCTTGTACGAAAACACATCATACAGCCAGCGCTGCTGCCACGCGACGAGGGTTGCCAGCGGCGCCTTGCTCAATTTGTCGGCACTGCGCAACGCGGCGTCCACGCTCGGCTGCGCGAGTATCTGCAGCAGGCTGTCGAGCTCGTCGCGGCTGCCCGTCTCGGCCTGGACCAGTGCCGCCAGCGGTGCGCCGCCCTGCTCGAGCAGCCAGCCGTCCGCATCGGCCACGCCCTGCGCCTGCAGCCAGGCGAGCGCCTCCGCGTGCCCCGGCGTCGGCATGGCGAACTTGCGGCAGCGCGACAGGATCGTCGGCAGCAGCCGGTCCAGGCCGTGCGATGCGAGCAGGAACACGGTGCCCGGCGGCGGTTCCTCGAGCGTTTTCAGCAACGCATTCGACGACGGCATGTTCAGCGCCTCGGCCGGATACAGCACGACGACGCGCAGTCCCTGGCGGTGCGTCGAGATGTTCATGAAATCGGCCAGCGCGCGCACCTGCTCGATCTTGATGTCTTTCGATGCCGTCTTCGTCTTGGCTTTCTTGTCCTCGGCCGGGGCGTCGTCGCCATCGGCCGGGACGTCGTCCTCCATTGCCTCCGGCCGCACGCGGCGGTAGTCCGGGTGATTGCCCTGGACAAACCAGCCGCACGACGCGCACGCGCCGCAGGCGTGGCCGTCCGGCCTCCCGTTTTCGCACAGCAGTGCCTGCGCAAACGATTCGATGAAGGCGGCCTTGCCGATGCCGGCCGGGCCGTGGAACAGGATCGCGTGCGGCAGGCGCGCGCGCAGCGCCTGCAGCCGCGTCCAGGCCTCTTGCTGCCACGGATACATGCTCACAGCCATTGCTCCAGTGCGGACCGCAGCGCCGCGCGCACGCCGTCGATCGATTGGGTGGAATCGATGACGACGATGCGTCCGTTCGATGCCGCGGCGCGGCGCAGGTATTCGCCGCGCACGCGCGCGAAGAAATCGGCCTGCTCCATCTCGAATTTATCCAGGGTGCGCGTGCCGGCCAGGCGCGCGCGCGCGACGTCCAGCGGTACGTCGAAGAGCAGGGTCAGGTCGGGCTGGAGGTGCGGATGCACCCACTGTTCCAGCGCGTCGAGCTTGGCGCGATCGAGGCCGCGCCCGCCGCCCTGGTAGGCGAAGCTGGCATCCGTGAAACGGTCGGACAGGACCCAGTCGCCGCGCGCGATCGCCGGTTCGACGACTTGCGCCACGTGTTCGCGGCGGCTGGCGAACATCAGCAGCGCTTCCGTCTCGAGGTGCATTTTTTCGTGCAGCACGAGGTCGCGCAGCTTTTCGCCCAGCGGCGTGCCGCCCGGCTCACGGGTCGAGACGACGGTCTTGCCCGCGTCCTTGAGCAGCGCCGTGACGAAGCCGATGTGCGTGGACTTGCCGGCGCCGTCGATGCCTTCGAAGGTGATGAAACGCCCGCGGGTGGCATCGTTCTGATTCATTGCATTCATTCGTATTTACTGGGGCACCTGGTTGCGCTGGTACTGGTTGACGGCCTTGTTATGCTCGGAGAGGTTTACCGAGAAGTGGCTCGTGCCGTCGCCGCGCGAGACGAAATACAGCGCTTCCGTCTTCGCGGGCGCCGTCGCGGCGGCGAGCGATTGCACGCCCGGCAGCGCGATCGGCGTCGGCGGCAGGCCGGGACGCGTATAGGTATTGTACGGGGTGTCGGTCTCGAGGTCCTTCTTGCGGATCTTGCCGTCGTACCTGTCGCCCATGCCGTAGATGACGGTGGGGTCGGTCTGCAGCAGCATGCCGGCCTTGAGGCGGTTCACGAACACGCCGGCGATCATCGACCGTTCGCTCTTCTGGCCCGTTTCCTTTTCCACCAGCGAGGCCATGATCAGGACCTGGTACGGGTCGGTGTACGGCAGGCCCGGGTCGCGCCGCTCCCACGCGGCCTTCAGGCGCTTCATCATCATCTCGTGCGCCTGCCGGTAAATCGACAGGTCGCTCGCATTCTTGGCGAACAGGTAGGTGTCCGGGAAAAACAGGCCTTCCGGCGCCTTGTAGTCCGGGGCCACCTTCGCCAACAGCTCCTGGTCGGAGAGTTTCGCCGTGTCGTGCTTCAGGTTCGGCGCCGCGTCGACGGCCTGGCGCATCTGGCGGAACGTCCACCCTTCGATGATCGTCAGCGATTCCTGCGCGAACTCGCCGCGCACGAGCTGGGTGAGGAGGCGGCGCGGCGTCGTATCCGGCTTGAGCTCGTAGCTGCCCGCCTTGATCTGGCCGGCCTTGCCCGTGGTGCGCGCCAGCACCCCGAACAGGAAGGCGTTGACGGGCACGCCGGCCGTCGCCATCTGCTGCGCGGCGCCGGCCACGCCGCTGCCCTGCGCGATGGCGAACGGGATGACGGGAGCGTCGCCCGGCGTAATCGGCTGCCTGCTCCACCACTGGAAGCCGGTGCCCGCGGCGACCGCCACGATCACGCCCGTGACGATGAGTTTTCTAATCAGTGCCATGCTGGAGTCGGTTTTTCGCCGTCGTCGGCGCGTTTTTGAAGGCGAACTTATAATGAGGCCGTAATCATAAAGCCGATACTGCCAAACCGGAAATAATTCGTGTCATGAACCATTGGATCGAACACCTCGCCACCCTGGGCGCCCGTTTTCACCCCGACAGCCCGACGCAAGTCGAGGACTTCGGCCACGCACCCGGCACGGCCGACCTCGAAAAAGGGTTTGTCGCCGCCGTCACCGACCTGGGCCTGATCGCCGTTGCCGGCGAGGACGCCGCCGCCTTCCTCCACAACCAGCTCACCAACGACGTCGAACACCTCGGCATGGCGGAGGCCCGGCTGGCCGGCTATTGCACGCCGAAGGGCCGGCTGCAGGCCACCTTACTGATGTGGCGCGACCCCGACGCCATCTATCTGCAGCTGCCGCGCGCCATCCAGGCCCCGCTGCAGAAGCGCCTGACCATGTTCGTGCTGCGCTCGAAAGCGAAGCTGCGCGACGCCACCGACGAAGCGCGCAACGCGGCCGTCCTCGGCCTCGGCGGTGCGGCGGCGGGCGACGCCCTGCGCGCGCACGTCGGTGCTTTGCCTGACACGCCGTACGCGAAGGTCGACGGCGATTTCGGCACCGTGATCCGCCTCGCCGACGCCTTCCACCAGCCCCGTTACCTGTGGCTGACGGCGGCTGACAAGGGCATCGAGGCTTTGTCCGCGTGGCGCGGCACGCTCGCACTGGGCGGCAACGCCGCGTGGCAGCTCGCGGCCGTCCACGCCGGCGTGCCGCAGATCGTCCAGGCGACGCAGGAACAGTTCGTCCCGCAGATGGTCAACTACGAGCTGCTCGGCGGCGTCAATTTCAAGAAGGGCTGCTATCCGGGCCAGGAAATCGTCGCCCGCAGCCAGTACCTCGGCAAGCTCAAACGCCGCATGACGCTCGCGACGCTGGCCGATGCGGCCGCGCGGCCCGGCGACGAAGTGTATGCCGTCTCCGATCCGGACCAGCCGTCCGGCATGATCGTCAACGTGGCGCCCAACGGTGCCGGCGGCGCCGACGCGCTCGTCGAGATCAAGCTGACCGCGCTGGACGGCGACGTGCGCCACGGTTCGGCGGGAGGCACGAAGCTGGACTTCCTGCCGCTGCCGTATCCGCTCGACGCGCTGGACACGTGAGTCGCATGATCGACCTGTACGTCTATTACAAGGTGCGCGAGGCCGACGCCCCGGCGCTGGCACCACGCGTGCGCGCGTTGCAGGCGCGCGTGGGGATGCAATCGCAGCTGAAACGCCGCCCGGACGTTCGCGACGGCCTGCAGACCTGGATGGAAGTCTATCCGGGCGTGGACGACGGCTTTCCCGCGCGCCTCGACGCCGCCGCGCTCGACGCCGGCTTCGATGGCCTCATCGCCGGGCCGCGCCGCGCCGAAATCTTTACGGATCTCCCACCATGTGCCTGATCGTTTTTGCCTGGCGCGTGATCCCCGGCCTGCCGCTGGTCGCCTGCGCCAACCGCGACGAATACTATGACCGTCCCGCCACCCCGGCGGGTCCGTGGCCGGACGCGCCCAACATCGTCGCCGGCCGCGACCTGCGGGGTGGCGGCAGCTGGATGGGTGTGACGAGAGACGGCCCGCGCGGGCCGAAGTTCGCGGCACTCACGAACATCCGCGCCCCGAACGAACGGCGGTCGGACGCGCCGACCCGTGGCGCCCTCGTCGCCGATTTCCTCAAGGACGACCTGGCCGTTCCGGCCTACCTGGAACGCATCGCGCCCGATGCGGACGCGTACAACGGCTTCAACCTGATCCTCGGCGACCGTGATGGCATGTACTGGTTCTCGAACCGCGCCGACGCCGATCCGCGCAACGGCAAAGCGCTGGAACCGGGCATCTACGGCGTGTCGAACGGCCTGCTGGACGCGCCCTGGCCCAAGGTCCTGCGCACCAAGGCCACGTTCGCGAGCCTGCTGCTGCAGGGCGCACCGGAAGAAGCCTATTTCGAAATGCTGGCCGATACGACGCGCGCGCCGGACATGCGCCTGCCCGACACGGGCGTGCCCATCGACCTGGAACGGCAGCTGTCCGCCGTCTGCATCGAGATTCCCGGCTACGGCACCCGCACGTCCACCGTCGTCAAGCTGTACGGCGACGCCGAACCGGAACTGCACGAACGCATCCTGAAACCCTGCGACCACGCCGCCGCCTGAACGACGCGGGGTTTGCGCGCAGATACACTGGGCGATCCGACATCCGCCAGGTCGGCGCGGGCCGCGCGCCGCGTACCGTACTGAACGGATTCGGCCCAGGGCGCGAACCTGCGGCCACGCCACTCGTGGACCGTGTTACAGAAGCTTCCCCTGTCGCCCGCCGCTTTCACGCACATCGCGACGAACGTGCCGCCCTACTTTCCCGAACCCCGAACGGCCGCCTTGAGCACGTCGGTATATTGCGGCGTCGCCGCGTAGGCATCGGCCGGCGGCTTGCCATGCAGGATGGCGTCCATGCGGGCGGCGACGGCCTGCAGCGCCTGCGGATGGGTATGGATGTAGAAATCGCCGCGCCGGATGCCGTCGAACGTGATGCGGGCCACGTCCGCGGCCGTCACCGTGCCGGACGCCACGGCCTGTTCGAGCAGTGCCTGGGCCGCCTGCCGGCTGGGCGTCGGCGCCGCGTCGTGCCGCAGTTCGCCGGGACGGTGCTTTTCCGAGTGGGCGATCCCGGTCGGGACGAAATACGGGCACAGGACGGATGCCTTGACCGGGGCGCCGACGAGGCCCAGGTCGTGGTACAGCGTCTCGGACAGCGCCACGACGGCGTGCTTGGACACATTGTAGACGCCCATCGCCGGCGGCGTCAGCAGCCCAGCCATCGACGCCGTGTTCACGATGTGGCCCTCGTAGCCGGGATCGCGCCGCGCGGCCTCGAGCATCAGCGGCGTGAACACGCGCACGCCGTGGATCACGCCCCACAGGTTCACGCCCAGCACCCATTCCCAGTCGGCCGCGTCGGCCTCCCAGATCAATCCGGCGGAAGCGACGCCGGCATTGTTGAACAGCAGGTGCACGCCGTGGAAGCGGATCATGGCGGCGTCCGCGAGCTCCTCCACGTGCGCGGCCTTGCGCACGTCGCAGACCATCGCCAGCACGTCGCTGCCGGCCGCCTGCAGGGCGCTGCTGGCCTGTTCGAGCGCCTGCGCGTCGACGTCGGCCAGGACCAGCTTCATCCCCAGCCTGCCCGCTTCATTGGCGAGCTCGCGGCCGATGCCGCTGCCCGCGCCGGTGATGACGGCCACCCGGCCCGCAAACCTGTCCATGGCGTCCTCCTGTGGACCGCGCCCTCTTCAGACTTCGTAGTCCATGCACTGGCGCGCGTCGCGGATCGCACCGATGAACGGTATGACCGCCTGGTGCACCGGATGTTTTACGTAGGCGTCGAGTGCGGCCTTGTCTTCGAACTCGGAATACAGCACGACATCGTACGTGGCTTCCAGGCCGGGCTGGGCGATGACCACTTCGAACGTGTGCTGGCCGCGGACGATATTCGCGCACGCATCGAGGCGGCGTTTCATCTCGATGGCGTTGGCGGCGCGGTCGGCGCCTTCGGCGTGGTCTTTCAGTTTCCACATGACGATGTGCTTGAGCATGGTTTCCTTGTTCGTATTCGATGAGTACAGTACTGCTCCGGCTATTATAAGAGCGATAAGGCGCGCGCGTCCCGGCGCCCTGGTGGCAGGTTTTTGTGGACGTGGATCCTACGTCGGTTAGTTGCAAAATACTGTTGTGTGATGCGGCTGCCGGGCGCGCACGCTATCGCACCCCTTGACCATCGCCGTCGGTTAGTTGCAGTATGTCGGAAATGTCCATCCTCGCCACCGCCATGCGCCAGCCACCTTCCCACGCCGACTGGGACGCCCGCCCGTTCGATGCCTTTGCCGCCTTCGTCGTTACGCCGGAATTCGTGCTGACGTCCAGCCGCCAGAGCGACCCCGTGCCCCTGCCGATTTCGGCCGAGTCAGCGACGATCTACAAATTCATGTTTGGCAAATTCGCCACGTGGATGCTCGAGCGCGGCCTGAAGATGTCGACCGTGAACGCGGCCGACCTGCGCCGCTTCATCGATCTGTCGAAGGACGGCCAGCGCGACCTCAACAGCAAGATCGCCTACCGCTACCTGCGCCTGCTGGAGCGCTGCTTCGAGCATCTGGGCCGCGCGCCGAATCCGGCCCGCCAGGCGATCGTCGCGACCGACCGCGCCCACCTGGCCGAGGACGCCCCGATGACGGCCCTCAGTGCCGACGACCTGCAGCGCTTCCTGGCCGCCCTCCCCGCCGGCCGCCGCGATGATACCGACGGCCACGCCGGATGGAAGCGCCGGCGCGACCGCGCGATGCAGATCGTGATGGCGCTTGCCGGGCTGCGGGTCGCGGAAGCCATCGGCCTGCTCGTCGATGAAGTCGGCCGCCAGCCCGGCATCGACGGCGGCCTCGAACTGAACATCACGCCGGAAGCCAAGCACCGCACGAGCTACGAACACACGACGACCTTGCCCCGCGCCGGCGTCGCCGAGCTGACGGCCTGGCTGAAGGAGCGGGCGGAACTCCGGATTCCCGGAGATCTGGTGTTCCCCGCCAACCTGGAAGGCGAACCGCTGCACAAGGCGACCGTGTACCGGCAGACGCGGGCGACGTTCGAGCGCGCCGGCATCGCCGCCGCGCGCGCGGGCGGGCGCACGCTGCGCAACAGCTTCGCCGTCCAGCAACTGGAGCAAGGCGTGCCGCGCAGCGAGCTGACGACGGCGCTGGGCCTGGCGCTGGAGCGCTCGACGGACGCGTACCGGTATGCGCGGCTGCACGAGGCGGCGGACGACGGGGCGACCGAAGACGGCGCGGCGGAAGACGGCACGCCGGACGACGCGGACGATCCGCCGCTGTAAGCGCCACGTAAGTTTGCAGCAAGCGTCCCGTAAGCTTCCCGGCGCACAGTCGACCGGCGGCCCGCGCCATCGGGCCGCGCACTACAAAAATCACGACAGGAGACCACAATGGCAATCACACCCGGCATGGCCGCGGGCGGCAAACCCATGCCATCGGGCGTCGGGCTGACGAAGGAAGAACGCAAGATCATCTTCGCGTCCTCGCTCGGCACCATCTTCGAATGGTACGATTTTTACCTGTATGGCTCCCTGGCGGCCGTGATCGCCAAGCAGTTCTTCATCGGCGATCCGACCACGTCGTTCATCTTCGCGCTGCTCGCCTTCGCGGCCGGATTCGTCGTGCGGCCGTTCGGCGCGCTCGTGTTCGGACGCCTCGGCGACATGATCGGCCGCAAGTACACATTCCTCATCACGATCGTGATCATGGGCGGCTCGACGTTCATCGTCGGCCTGCTGCCTGGCTACGCGGCGATCGGCATCGTCGCGCCGATCGTCCTCGTCACCCTGCGCATCCTGCAGGGCCTCGCGCTCGGCGGCGAATACGGCGGGGCCGCCACGTACGTCGCCGAACACGCACCGGACGGCCGCCGCGGCTACTTCACGTCGTGGATCCAGACGACGGCCACGCTCGGGCTGTTCCTGTCGCTGCTCGTGATCACGGGCGTGCGCGCCGGGATGGACGCTGCCGCGTTCGACGCCTGGGGCTGGCGGATCCCGTTCCTCGTCTCCGTGCTGCTGCTGGCCGTGTCGGTGTGGATCCGCATGTCGATGAACGAGTCGCCCGCGTTCGCGCGCATGAAGGCCCAGGGCAGGACGTCGAAGGCGCCGCTCAGCGAAGCCTTCCTGACCTGGAACAACGGCCGGATCGCCCTGGTCGCGCTGCTGGGCGTGGTGATGGGCCAGGCCGTCGTGTGGTACACGGGCCAGTTCTATGCCCTGTTCTTCCTGACCAAGACCCTGAAGATCGACGATGCGACGGCCAACGTCCTGATCGCCATCGCGCTCGCGCTGGCGACGCCGTTCTTCATCGTCTTCGGCTCGCTGTCGGACCGCATCGGCCGCAAGACGATCATCCTGGCCGGCTGCCTGATCGCCGCGCTGACCTACTTCCCCATCTTCAAGGGGCTCACGCACTACGGCAACCCGGCGCTGGAGGCGGCGCTGGCCAACTCGCCCGTCGTCGTCGTGGCCGATCCGGCGTCGTGCCACTTCCAGTTCAACGCCACCGGCACCAAGACATTCCCGTCGTCGTGCGACATCGCCACCGCCCAGCTGACGGCCGCCTCCGTGAGCTACACGCGCCAGGACGCGGCCAGCGGCACCATCGCCAGCGTCAAGGTCGGCGACAAGGTCTACCCGTCGTTCAACGCGACCATGACCGCCGACGGCCTGAATTTCGACCAAGCCAGCAAGGACCGCGAAGCCGCGCTGAAAAAGAGCCTGGGCGCCGCCCTCAAAGCCGCCGGCTATCCGCCCAAGGCCGATCCGACCCAGCTGAACAAGCCGATGCTCGTGCTGCTGCTGTTCGTGCTCGTGCTGTACGTGACGATGGTGTACGGCCCCGTGGCCGCGATGCTCGTCGAGATGTTCCCGACCCGCATCCGCTACACGTCGATGTCGCTGCCCTACCATATCGGCAACGGCTGGTTCGGCGGGCTGCTGCCGACGACCGCGTTCGCGCTCGTCGCGGCCAACGGCAACATCTATTACGGCCTGTGGTATCCGGTCGTGATCGCCGTCGCGACCGTCGTCATCGGCATGCTGTTCGTGCGCGAGACGAAGGACAACGACATCTACGCCGCGGACTGAACGTAGCGCTGTCGCAGCGCGCCGGGCCGCCAGTCCGGGGTCAGAGCCCGTTTCCGAGCAATGTCTTGGCAGACGCCTGAGATAGCGCTACCATCGCGACACACAACGATAACGACGGAGACCCGTTCATGTTCAAGCTGCCGCGCCTTGCCGCCGCCCTCGCGCTCACGTTCGCCGCACACGCGGCGCTCGCCGACGATCCCGCACCCAATCCGCCGCCCGCGACGTCGCAATTCAAGGAGATCGCGGCGCACGACCAGGTCAGGCTGATGGGCCGCGGCGTCAACGTCATCGGCTACGATCCATTCTGGCGCGACGGCGCCCAGGGCAACTACAAGGAGGCGCACTTCGCGAAGATCAAGGCGGCCGGCTTTGCGACCGTGCGCGTCGTCCTGTTCGCGTTCCGCGCGCTGGACGCGCACAACCGCCTCGATCCGACATGGCTCAACCGCCTCGACTGGGTCGTCGCCACGGCGACGAAGCACGGCCTGAACGTGATCATCGACGAGCACGATTTCGACGACTGTTCGAAGGACGTCGCCGCGTGCATGCCGAAGCTGAAGGCCGTCTGGACCCAGTTGGCGGCGCGCTACCGCAACGAGCCGAACACGGTCGTCTTCGAACTGCTGAACGAGCCGCACGGCCAGTTCGACGCGGCCACGTGGAACGCCAGCTTCCCGCAGGTGCTGGCCGTCATGCGCAAGACGAACCCCTCGCGCAACGTCATCATCGGCGGGGTGCGCTGGAACAGCCGCGACACCCTGAAGGACTTGGCATTGCCCGCCGCCGACACCCACCTCATCGCGACCTTCCACTACTACGACCCGTTCCCGTTCACGCACCAGGGCGCGTCGTGGGCCGATGAACCGATCCGCTCGACGACGGGCATCCGCTTCGGCAAACCGGCGGAGACCGCACGCATCGACCAGGATTTCGCGGCCGTCAAGGCGTGGAGCGACGCCAGCGGCCGCCCCGTCTTCCTCGGCGAATTCGGCGCCTACGACAAGGCCGCCATGGACGACCGCGTGCTGTGGACGTCGACCGTCGCGCGCACGGCGGAAAAATATGGCTTCGCGTGGGCGTACTGGCAATTCTCCAGCGATTTCCTGTTGTACGACTTCAAGCAGGACGATTTCGTGCGGCCGATCCTGAAGGCGCTGGTGCCGGACGGCCGCTAAAGCCGGGTGGACGGGACCGGATCAGGTCGTCTTCGTCCACGGCCTGCGGACACTTGCTTCAAAGACCGTGCCAAAAACCGGGCTCTGACCCCGACGTTCACGCGGCCGGCGGCGATTCGGCCACCGCCGGCCTGCCCCATGTCCGCATGCGGTTTGCCGCCCACGCCGTGAGGATCGCCCCGGTCAGCAGCACGAGCCGGGTGTCGATGAGCGTCAGCACGGCGCCCGCGGCCGCCATCAGGATGTTGGCGAGGCAGAACGTCGTCGACAGCAGGCCCATGACGGCGCCCTGCCCGTGGCCGCCGCCGAAGCGGTCCGCGGCCCAGGCCTGCACGACGGCGTTGTAGAACGCATGCGGCAGGCCGAAGGCCATGATGCCGACCAGGCCGACCCACAAATGCCCCACGCCCAGCGAGCCGATGGCCAGCGCGACGCAGGCCGCGAGCCAGGCGGCGCGGCGCATCGGTTCGGTGCGGCTGGCGCGGCCCGCGAACAGGGCGGAACACGTCATCAGGCCGCACATGCCGACGTTGACGAGGGCGATCGCGCGAGTGTCGTAATGACCCACTTCGACGAGCCACAGCGGATAGAATTCGTAGAACGCCGTGACGCCGCACGTGTACGCCAGCTGCACGCCGAACAGCGCGCGCAGGCCGTCATGGCGCAGCAGGTTGAACGCATGCCGTTCGCGCGCGACGCTCCACCACGACGGCCCGTCCGCGCGCGGCTTGCGCTCGAGCGCCACGCCGACGAGGACCGCGCCCAGCAGCAGCGCCCCGGCGGCGATGTAGAACGGGACCGTGACGCCCCACGCGATCGTGAACCCGGCCAGCAAGGGCCCGAACAGCCAGCCCAGGTGCAGCGCCCCGTTCAGCCACGACAGCGCGTGATTGCGCAGCGGCCCTTGCAGGCGGTCCGCGAGCATCGCGCGCACGATCGCGCTATGCCCTTCCAGCAGGCCCGTGCCGAAGCGGGCGATCAGGAACAGGGGATAGGAGCGGCGCGCCAGCGCCCATGCCGTCAGCACGTGGCCGACGGCGGCGCCGACTGCCGTCACGAGCAGCAGCGGACGGCGCCCGTAGCGGTCGGACAGCGACCCGAGCACCGCGGTGCCCAGCAACAGGCCGACCGGGTTGACCATCAGCGCCAGCGCGAACAGGAGCTTGGGCGGCAGGCCGAGGAAGTGCGTCAGGCTGTCCGGCGCGCCGTTCACGAACAGCGGCGGCAGGATGGGATAAGGCAGCGACGCGCCCGTCGTGGACAAGAGTCCGAGCAGGCAGGCGGTCGCGATCAGGAGGGCGTTCTTCATGTGGGCTCGGTCGTCGCGTTGGCGACAAGCCTAGCATGGGTGGCGCCCTGATCGCATCAGGGGCTTTATGCCGCGTTGCTTCAGCCGTTGAAGGTCTTGCCCTCGCCCGCCAGCCGCACGAGCAGCGGCGCCGGCGTCCACGCCTCTCCATGGTAGCCGCGCGCGTACTTCTCGATCGCCGCCAGCACCTGCGGCAGGCCGACGGTATCGGCATAGAACATCGGGCCGCCGCGGAACAGCGGGAAGCCGTAGCCGGACAGGTAGACCATGTCGATGTCCGACGCGCGCAGCGCGATGCCCTCGTCCAGGATCCGCGCGCCCTCGTTGACCAGCGCATACACGAGGCGCTCGACGATCTCGGCGTCGGAAATGGCGCGGCGCGGCATGCCCAGGTCCTGCGAATGCCTGACGATCATCTCGTCGACCCAGGCCGACGGCTGCGGCGTGCGGTCGCCCGCCTGGTAGTCGTACCAGCCGGCGCCCGTCTTCTGGCCGAAGCGGCCCTGTTCGCACAGGAGATCGGCCGTCTGCGAGTACTTCACGTCCGGCATCTCGACATGGCGGCGCTTGCGGATGGACCAGCCGATGTCGTTGCCGGCCAGGTCGCCCATGCGGAACGGGCCCATGGCGAAGCCGAACGTTTCGATGGCCCGGTCGACCTGCTGCGGCAGCGCGCCCTCGTCCAGCAGGAAGCCGGCCTGGCGGATGTACTGCTCGACCATGCGGTTGCCGATGAAGCCATCGCACACGCCGGATACCACGCCCGTCTTCCGGAGCGTCTTCGACAGCGCCAGCGCCGTCGCCAGCACGTCCTTGCCGGTCGCCGCGCCGCGCACGATTTCCAGCAGTTTCATCACGTTGGCGGGGCTGAAGAAGTGCAGGCCGACGACGTCCTGCGGGCGCGACGTGAACGAGGCGATACGGTTCAGGTCCAGGGTCGACGTGTTCGACGCGAGGATCGCGCCCGGCTTCATCACCGCGTCCAGCTTGCGGAACACGGTCTCCTTCACGCCCATGTCCTCGAACACGGCTTCGATGACGATGTCGGCCTGGGCGACGTCGGCATAGTCCAGCGTGCCGTGGATCAGGCTCGCGCGCTGCGCGGCCGTCTCGGGCGCCAGCTTGCCTTTCCTGACCGTGTTCTCGTAGTTCTTGCGGATCGTCGCCAGGCCCTGGTCCAGCGCGTCCTGCCTCGTCTCGACGAGCGTCACCGGGATGCCGGCGTTCGCGAACGTCATCGCGATGCCGCCGCCCATCGTGCCGGCGCCGACGACGGCCGCGCTGCGGATCGCGCGCAGCGGCGTGTCGGCCGGGACGTCCGGCACCTTGCCGGCGGCGCGCTCGGCGAAGAAGGCGTGGCGCAGCGCTTTCGAGGCCGTCGTCTGCGTGAGGTGGATGAAGCGCTCGCGCTCGAACCTGAGGCCTTCCTCGAACGGTTTTTCGACGGAAGCCGCCACCGTCTCCACGCACTCGACGGGCGCCGGGAACGGGCCCGCCTCGACCTTCACGCGCGCCCGCGCGGCCGCGAGGAAGCCGGCCGCATCCGGATGGTCGACCCGGCGCTCGCGCACCTTGGGCAGCGGACGCGCGCTTGCCACGCGGCGGGCGAAAGCGACGGCGCCGGCGACGAGGTCGGCCCCGGGCGCGAGCAACTCGTCGAATAGCGGCGTGCCGGCCAGTTTTTCGGACGCCACCGGCGTGCCCGTCACGATCATGTTCAGCGCGGTTTCCAGCCCCAGCACGCGCGGCAGGCGCTGCGTGCCGCCGGCGCCCGGCAACAGGCCCAGCTTCACTTCCGGCAGCGCGATCTGCGCGCCCGGCAGCGCGACGCGGTAGTTGGCGCCGAGCGCCAGTTCCAGGCCGCCGCCCATGCATACGGTGTGGATCGCGGCGACGGTCGGCTTGTCCGAGCTCTCGACCGTGCGGATCAGCGTGTGCAGCGTGGGCTCCGTGAGCGCCTTCGGCGAATTGAATTCGCGGATGTCGGCGCCGCCCGAAAACGCCTTGCCGGCGCCCGTGATGACGATGGCCTTGACGGCCGGATCGTCGGCCGCGCGGCGCAGCCCTTCGACGGCGGCGGTGCGCGTGGCCAGGCCGAGGCCATTGACGGGCGGATTGTTCAGCGTGATGACGGCGATGTCGTCGATGACCTGGTAGTCGGCGCTCATGGGTCTCCTTGCGTTTCGTGTGATTGACGGTGGCGACAATATAACCCGCAAAAGAACGGTCGTGTTATTTGCAGGGTGGACGGCTACGCCATCCACGCGTTCAACCAGCGCCTGCCTGGACGCAAGGCAACCGATACCCCGCGAACTGCTCGCGCAACCGGTTCTTCTGAACCTTGCCGGTCGCCCCGGTCGGCAAGGACGCCACGAACAGCACGTCGTCGGGCATCCAGAACCTGGCGATCTTGCCCTCGAAGAAGCGCAGCAATTCCTCGCGCGCGAGACTCGCCTCGGGCCGCAGCACGACCACCAGCACGGGCCGTTCGTCCCACTTCGGATGCGGCACCCCGATGCACGCCGCCTGCAGCACGGCCGGATGCGCCATCGCGATGTTCTCGATATCGATCGACCCGATCCACTCGCCGCCGGACTTGATGACGTCCTTGCTGCGGTCCGTGATCTGCATGAAGCCGTCCGGGTCGATCGTCGCCACGTCGCCGGTCGGGAACCAGCCGTCCTCCAGCACGTCGCCGCCCTCGTCGTCGCTGTTGCCGCCAAAATAGCGCGCGATGACCCACGGGCCGCGCACGAGCAGGTGCCCGCACGTGCGGCCGTCCCACGGGAGTTCGTTGCCGCCGTCGTCGGCGATCTTCATGTCCACGCCGAAGATCGCGTGGCCCTGCTTGCGCAGGATGGCGCGCCGGCTTGCCGCGGGCAGGTCGCGGTGCTTCGCCAGCAGGCCGCCCGTCGTGCCGAGCGGCGACATCTCCGTCATGCCCCAGGCGTGGATGACCGCGACGTTCAAGCGGTCGATCAGGGTGTCCATCAGCGCGGGCGGACACGCGGCGCCGCCGATCACGGTGCGCCGGAACGTCGAGAATGCCAGGCCGTTCCGCAGCACGTGATCGATCAGGCCGCGCCAGACGGTCGGCACGCCGGCCGAAAACGTCACGCCCTCGGCCTCGAACAGGTCATACAGCGACTTGCCGTCGAGCGCGGCGCCCGGCAGTACCAGTTTCGCGCCCGCCAGCAGCACGGAATACGGCAAGCCCCATGCGTTCACATGGAACATCGGCACGACGGGCAACACGACGTCGGCTGCGGCCACGTTCAGCGCGTTCGGCATGGCCGCTGCGTACGCGTGCAGCACGGTCGAGCGGTGCGAGTACAGGGCCCCTTTCGGATTGCCCGTCGTACCGGACGTGTAGCACAGCGATGCGGCCGCGCGCTCGTCGAACTCGGGCCAGGCGTAGTCGCCGGATGCCGCGTCGAGCAGGTCCTCGTAGCACAGCAGGCCGGCGATGTTGCCGGTCGTCGGCATGTGCGCCCGGTCGCTCATCAGCACGAACGCCTTCACCGTCGGGCACCGTGGCGCGATCGCTTCGACCAGCGGCAAAAAGGTCAGGTCGAAGAACAGCAGCTGGTCTTCCGCGTGGTTGACGATGTACGCGATCTGGTCCGGGTGCAGGCGCGGGTTGATCGTGTGCAGCACGGCGCCGGAACCGGACACGGCGTAATACAGTTCCAGGTGGCGGTAGCCGTTCCACGCCAGCGTGCCGACGCGGTCGCCGGGCGCAACATGCTGCGCCTGCAGCACGTTGGCCAGCCGGCGCGCCCGCGCTTCGCAGTCGCGGATCGTGTAGCGGTGCACGTCGCCCTCGACGCGGCGCGACACGATCTCGCTGGCGCCGTAATGCCGCGCGGCGAACCGGATGATGCTCGAAATCAGGAGAGGCTGGTCCATCATTCCGCCCGTGAGCGGGGCCCGAACGTTCGTCATCGGTCTCCTCGAGATGCTTGTCGAAAGTTTCAGTTTCGAACGACCGTGCGGACAAGGTCAACGGAAATCGATGCTGCGCCGCAGCAGCACTCCCGGCTCAACATTACAAAACCGTTACAACATGTAATCCAAATAGATTGCGCACGGCGATGGCTCATAGAATCCGCGCGGGTGGGGTAAAATCCGCGCACCAGCAACCATTTAACCAAGGAAGCGATATCAGCACCCGCACTGCCGACGACCTGCCATTCGACAATTCCTTTGCCGAATTGCCGCCCGCGTTCTACACCCGCCTGATGCCGACGCCCCTGCCCGCGCCGTACTTCGTTGCGGCCAGCGGACCGGCCGCGCGGCTCGTCGGACTCGATCCCCTTGAGCTCGCACACGACGACTTCGTCGCCGTCTTCACCGGCAACCATGTGCCGCCCCGTTCGCAACCGCTGGCGGCCGTGTATTCCGGCCACCAGTTCGGCCACTGGGCGGGCCAGTTGGGCGACGGGCGCGCGATCCTGCTGGGCGCGATCGCCGGACCGGACGGTCCGATGGAGCTGCAGCTCAAGGGCGCCGGCATGACGCCGTATTCGCGCATGGGCGACGGCCGCGCCGTGCTGCGCTCGTCGATCCGCGAATTCCTGTGCTCGGAGGCGATGGCCGCCCTCGGCATCCCGACGACACGCGCGCTGATGGTGACGGGCTCGAACAAGAGCGTGATCCGCGAAACGATGGAAACGGCCGCCGTCGTCACCCGCATGGCGCCCAGCTTCGTGCGCTTCGGTTCCTTCGAACACTGGCGCTACCGCGACAAGCCGGAAGAACTGCGCACGCTGGCCGACTACGTCATCAAGACGTTTTATCCGGAACTGGCGGATGCGCCGAATCCCTACCTCGCCCTGCTCGAAGCGGTCACGCGGCGCACGGCGCGCATGATCGCGCACTGGCAGGCTGTCGGCTTCATGCATGGCGTGATGAATACGGACAATATGTCGATCCTCGGCATCACGCTGGATTACGGTCCGTTCGGCTTCATGGAAGCGTTCGACGTCGACCATATCTGCAATCACACGGACCAGGGCGGCCGCTATTCGTATGCGAATCAGGTGCCCGTCGGCCACTGGAACTGCTATGCGCTGGCGAACGCGCTGCTGCCGCTGATCGACGACCAGGAAGCGGCCCAGGCCGCGCTGGACGTCTATGTCGACGCCTACGGCGAAAAGTTCGATGAACTTCTCCATGCCAAGCTCGGCCTCAAATCGACGCAAGAGGACGACCGCGCACTGGCCGACGATATGTTCAAGCTCATGCAGGCGAACCACGTCGACTTCACACTGTTCTTCCGCCGCCTGGGCGACTTGAAGGTGGACGTGAGCGAATCGGAACGCGACGCGTCGGATGCGCCGCTGCGCGACCTGTTCCTCGACCGCCCCGCCTTCGACGCCTGGGCGGTTCGATATCGCGCGCGCCTGGGCGCCGAAGGCAGCGTGGACGCGGCGCGCCGGGTTGCGATGCACGCCGTCAACCCCAAATATGTGCTGCGCAACTACCTCGCCCAGGTGGCGATCGAACACGCGCAGAATGGCGACTTCGGCGAAGTGCGCAGGCTGCTGTCGGTGCTCGAACGTCCGTTCGACGAACAGCCCGGCAACGACGCCTATGCGGCACTGCCGCCGGACTGGGCGTCCCACCTCGAAGTGAGTTGCTCCTCCTGATTCCATGACGACCGAGAGATCATGACCGATAAGATGACAAAGACCGACGCCGAATGGCGCGCCCAGCTGGACCCGATGGAATACCAGGTGACGCGCCACGCGGCCACCGAACGCGCGTTCACGGGCAAGTACTGGGACCACCATGAGCACGGCATCTACCACTGCGTATGCTGCGGCACGCCGCTGTTCGAATCGGACGCCAAGTTCGAATCCGGCTGCGGCTGGCCCAGCTACTTCCGCGCCCTCGATCCAGCCAACGTGATCGAAAAGGTCGACCGTACCCACGGAATGGTGCGCACGGAAATCATCTGCGCCGTCTGCGACGCCCACCTGGGCCACGTCTTCCCGGACGGCCCGCCGCCGACCGGCCTGCGCTACTGCATCAACTCGGCCGCGCTACGCTTCGAGCCGGTCTGAACGAGGATAGAATCCGCTTATGAAATTCCTGTTCGACCTGTTCCCGGTCATCCTGTTCTTCATCGTCTATAAATTCGCCGACGGCCACCAGGACGCGGCGCATGCGCTCGCCGTCCAGTACATGGGCGGCCTGATTTCGGGCGGCAACGTCACGCCCGAGCAGGCCCCCATCATGCTGGCGTCCGCTGTGGGCATCGTCGCCACGATCCTGCAGATCCTGTACCTGCTGGCCCGCGGCCGCAAGGTGGACGGCATGCTGTGGCTGTCGCTCGGCGTCATCGTCGTGACGGGCGGCGCCACGATCTACTTCCATGACGAAAGCTTCATCAAGTGGAAGCCGACGATCCTGTACTGGGCCTTCGCGCTGGCGCTGTTCGTCGCCCAGGTCGGCTTCCGCAACAACCTCATGCGCAAGGTGATGGAAGCCCAGATCAAGCTGCCGGACGCCGTCTGGGCCAAGGTCGGCTATGCGTGGATGACCTTCTTCGCCGCGATCGGCGTGCTGAACCTCGTCATGGCCTTCATCGTCTTCAAGGGCAATACGGGCGCGTGGGTGAACTTCAAACTGTTCGGCATCACGGGCATCTTCTTCGCGTTCATCGTCGCCCAGACGCTGCTGCTGTCGAAGTACATCGACGAGCATGAACAGCCGCAGGGCCAGGGCAAAGGAGACGCATGATGAGCGAGCGCGTGGAACGCATCCGCCAGTTGCTGGACGCGGCGTTGAGCCCGTCCGTGCTGGAAGTCGGCGACGATTCGCACCTGCACGCAGGCCATGCTGGCGCGGCCTCCGGCGGGGGGCATTACCGAGTGAAAATCGTTTCGGAACGCTTCGAGGGAGTGAGGCTGGTCATGCGTCATCGACTGGTATATGATGCCGTGCAAGGTATGATGCACTCCGACATACATGCCCTGGCGATCACCGCCATCGCGCCGTCCGAACAGTCGTGACGGCACGGTTTTCAGGGACTCTTAAGTAAGCTGTTTCAAAATCTGCTACGCAGCACAATAATTAAACAAATCTTCGTCCAAGCAACCCCCTCACAGGAAACAAAATGACTTTTAAGCCAGCGCGGCTGCTGTTAGCCCTGATCGCTATCGCCGCATCCTTCGCATACTCGCCTTCGTTCGCACAGAACCTCGCCGTAGTGAATGGCAAGGCGATCCCCTCGTCGCGCGCCGACGCCATCGTCAAGCAGGTCGTGGCGCAAGGCCAGGGCACCGACAGCCCGCAGCTGCGCGAGGCGATCAAGAAGGACCTGATCTCGCGCGAAGTGATGATGCAGCAAGCGATCAAGGAAGGCTACGAAAAGAATCCGGAAGTCAAGGCAGCGCTGGAGAACGCGCGCCAGACCATCGTGATCAACGCCCTCGCGCGCGACTACATCACGAAGCACCCTGTGACGGACGCCGAAATCAAGGCCGAGTACGACCGCTTCGCCAAGCAGACGGGCGACAAGGAATACCACGTGCGCCATATCCTGTTCGCGACGGAAGACGAAGCGAAGGCGGCGATCGCCAAGCTGAAGGGCGGCGCCAAGTTCGAAGACCTGGCCAAGCAGTCGAAGGACACCGGCACCGCCAACAACGGCGGCGACCTGGATTGGGCGAGCCCGTCGTCGTTCCCGCCGGAATTCGCTGCCGGCTTCACCAATCTGCAGAAGGGCGCGATCACCGACGCCCCGGTCAAGACCCAGGTGGGCTACCACGTGATCAAGCTGGACGACGTCCGCCCGGCCAAGCTGCCGTCGCTGGCTGAAGTCAAGCCGCAGATCTCCGAAGCGCTGACCCAGCAAAAGCTGGCCGCGTACCAGGAAGAAATGGTCAAGAAGGCAAAGGTACAGTAACATTGCAGCGCCGGCGGCCCTGGCCGCCGGTTTTCGTCGCCGCGGCGACTTTTCGTGTTGACCACCGGACCACCGGTTTTAGATAGGATCGAATAAATGATTGTGAAGCCAGCCAGCCTGTTGTTAGCCATGACCGCGATGGTAGCCCTGCCGTCGTTCGCGCAGAACGTTGCGACCGTCAATGGCAAGCCCATCCCCGCGGCCAAGGTTGACCAGGTGGTCAAGCAGGTCGTCGCCCAAGGCAAGGCAACCGATTCCCCGCAACTGCGCGAGGCAATCAAGAAGGACCTGATCGGCCGCGAAGTCCTGATCCAGGAAGCCGACAAACAGGGCGTCGGCACCCGTCCGGACGTCAAGAACGCAATCGACAACGCCCGCCAGAGCATCATCATCAACGCGATGCTGGCCGATTACATCAAGAAAAACCCGGTCAAGGATGCGGACATCAAAGCCGAGTACGACAAGTACAAGGCGCAGATGGGCGACAAGGAATACCACGCCCGCCACATCCTCGTCGGCACGGAAGACGAAGCCAAGCAGATCATCGCCAAGCTGAAAGGCGGCGCCAAGTTCGAAGACCTGGCCAAGCAGTCGAAAGACCCGGGTTCGGCACCGAACGGCGGCGACCTGGACTGGGCAAGCCCGGCCTCGTTCGTGCCTGAGTTCTCGAAGGCCATGACCTCGCTGCAAAAGGGTCAGGTCACCGAGACCCCGGTGCACACCCAGTTCGGCTGGCACGTGATCAAGCTGGAAGACGTCCGTCCGGCCAAGGTCCCGCCGCTGGAAGAAGTCAAGCAGCAGGTCGCGGAATCGCTGCAGCAGCGCAAGCTGGCTGCTTTCCGCGAAGAGCTGATGAAGAAAGCCAAGATCCAGTAAGCTGTGCGGCAAAAGAAGCGCTCCATTCGGGGCGCTTTTTTTTGACCTATTTGTTCGACAAAACAACAATCCAAGACATCATGATTCTGCGCCAATCCACCGCCCTCATCCTGGCCGCCCTCGTCGCGACGTCGGCCTCGGCCGCGCCCGCCGCGTCCACCCTGCCCCTGTACGTCGGCCAGCCGCTCGCCGGCGCCCGCGTGATGGTCGGCGACTTCGACGTCCAGCAACCGCTCGAGGCCGCCACCGCCCGCATGGACAACGATCCGAAACTGCCGAGCGCCGTCGTCGAAGCGCGCCGCACGAACAAGGACGCCACCGGCGACGCCCTCGGGCTGAGCTGGAAGAACGCCTGGTTCTCGACGGTGCGCCTGGAGAGCGCGCCGCTCGACCTGCGCCCCTACCTGGCCAAGGGCACGGTATCGTTCGACCTGAAAGTAAACGAACTGGCGACGGGCGGCCTGGCCTTTCGCCTCGACTGCGGCAAGGATTGCGAACGCAAGATCGTCGACGTCGTCCCGGCCCGCGCGGCACAGGGCAAGGGCTGGCAACACCTGAGCTATGCGCTGTCCTGCTTCTACCACAAGGGCGACGATTTCAGCGCCGTGACGAAGCCGTTCGCGCTGGACGGCACGGGCAACGGCGACGTGGAAATCGCCAACATCCGCATCGACAAGGCCGGCAAGCCCAACGAGAGCTGCCCGGACTACCGCACGGCCAGCGTGACGCCGTCGCCGTTGAACGAGTCGTGGTCGCTCGACTGGTGGATGCCGCGCCACGAAGAAAAACTGGCCGAGATCGCGCGCCGCAAGGCCGCCGGCGAGCGGACGGAACTCGTCTTCATCGGCGACTCCATCACGCACCACTGGGAAAAGCAACAGCCGGAGCTGTGGAAAGCGTTCTACGGCAAGTACAACGCCCTGGACCTGGGCTATGGCGGCGACCGCACGGAGAACGTCCTGTGGCGCCTGCAGCACGGCGAGATCGACGGCATCGATCCGAAGGTGACCGTGCTGATGATCGGCACGAACAACACGGGCCACCACATGGAGGCGCCGGAACTGATCTACGCCGGCATCAAGCGCGACATCCAGGAAATCCGCAAGCACCTGCCGCATACGAAAATCCTGCTGCTGGCGATCTTCCCGCGCGCCGCGAAGCCGGACGACGCCCAACGCATGAACAACGAAAAGGTCAATGCGCTCCTGCCTAAGCTGGCGGACGGCAAGCACGTGGTCTTCTTCAACATGAACAAGGCATTCCTGGCGCCGGACGGCACGCTGTCGAAGGACATCATGCCCGACCTGCTGCATCCGAACGCGGACGGCTACAAGATCTGGCAACGTGAAATGCAGCCGGAACTGGACAAGTTGATGCACTGAGGAAAGCCCCAGCCGACGGCGGATACGGTACAGTACATGGATTGCCAACGAATGGAATGCCCATGCTGCTGATCGCCACCATCCTCACCGCCGTCGTCATCGCCATCCACGTCTACATCGTGCTGATCGAAACCGTCCTGTTCCGCACCCGCGGCAGGAAGGTCTTCGGCCTGAAGGAAGGCCAGGTGGACGCGCTGGCGCCGCTGATGTCGAACCAGGGCTGCTACAACGGCTTCCTCGCGGCGATGCTGGCGCTGGGACTGGTGCATCCGGATGCCCACGTCGGCCGCGCCTTCGTGGTCTTCGGCCTTGTATGCGTCGGCATCGCGGGCGTGTGGGGCGCCGCGACCGTGTCGCGGCGCATCCTGTTCGTGCAGACCGTGCCGGCGGGGCTGGCGCTCGTCGCCTGGCTGGCGGCCTGACGCTCAGGACTTGCGCTGGAGCTGCTTGCCGGGATAACTGTCCGCTTCGAGATGCAGGTCGTCGACGCTGATCGTCAGGGGCGAGATTTCGTCGCGGCACGCAAACCAGTGCAGGTCGCACGGCTGGGCAAGCGAATCGGCGATGCACGATAGCCGCGCGTACCATGCACCTTCGGCACGCTCCTTGACGGCGTAGAAACCGCCATCGTGCATGTTGGCGCCGATGTAGGCCGGCGCCTTGATCGGAAACATTTCCTTGTAGTTGGCCGTCGAACTGATGCCGCCAGGGTGCGTGAGCCAGTAATCGATGCAGCGCTCGCCCGCCCGATAGACCTGGTGGACGTAGTCGCGGTGGACGGGCTCCTTGCCCTCCTTCAACGCCCATTCCCAACTGCTGTCGAACTTCTTCTGGTGCTTGCAATAGAAGTGGATCGTGACGCCGGCCGGGACGGTGAACCAGCCTTCCTGGGTGTTCCAGGCACCATGACCCACGAGAAAAATATTCATGCTTGTCTCCGCATAAAATTGCATTAACGCAATCATATGATGGTAGGCATGTAATTGCCGTGAGTCAAATTGCTTGCACTATCGTTTGAGCAAAGACAGGCGAAAAAAAAGCGCTCCGGCACGGAGCGCTTTTCGAGCCGCGAAGTCAGGCCGGTCAGCCCACCCACTTCCTCGCATTCTGGAACATCCGCGCCCACGGCGAATCCTCGCCCCAGCCATCCGGATGCCACGACATGGTGACGGTACGCGCCACGCGCTCCGCGTGCGGCATCATGACAGTGAAGCGGCCGTCCGACGTCGTGACGGCCGTCAGGCCTTCCGGCGACCCGTTCGGATTGTACGGATACGCTTCCGTCGCGGCACCGCGATTGTCAACGTAGCGCAGCGCCTTCACGACCTGCGCGATGTCGCCGGTCTGCGAGAAGTCCGCGTAACCTTCGCCGTGCGCGATCGCGATCGGCGCCTGCGTGCCCGCCAGGTCCTGGAAGAAGATCGACGGCGATGCCATCACTTCGACCATGCCGAAGCGGGCTTCGAACTGTTCCGACTTGTTGCGGGTGAACTTCGGCCACGCTTCGGCGCCCGGGATGATGGACTTCAGGTTGCTCATCATCTGGCAGCCGTTGCAGACACCGAGGCCGAACGTGTCGGCACGGCCGAAGAAGCGCGCGAACGCGGCCTTCAGCTCGGCGTTGAACAGGATCGTCTTCGCCCAGCCTTCGCCGGCGCCCAGCACGTCGCCGTACGAGAAGCCGCCCACGGCGATCAGGCCCTTGAAGTCGTCCAGCGTCGCGCGGCCGGCGATCAGGTCGCTCATGTGCACGTCGACGGCCTTGAAGCCCGCCTGGTGCATCGCCCATGCCGTCTCGATGTGCGAGTTGACGCCCTGCTCGCGCAGGATCGCCACGGTCGGACGGGCACCCGTCGCGATGAACGGGGCGGCGATGTTCTGCGCCGTGTCGTGCACAAGTTTCGGCGTGAAGCCCGGGTCCTGCTCGTCCAGCAGGCGGTCGTATTCCTGGTCGACGCAGGCCGGGTTGTCGCGCAGGCGCGCGATGCGCCAGCTCGTTTCGCTCCACAGGCGGTGCAGTTCGCTGCGGCGCTTGCTGTAGATGACCTTCGTGTCGCGCGTGAATTCCACGACGCCGCGATCATTCACTTTACCGATGATGTGGCTGCACGCGCCCAGGTCGAACGTACGCAGCACGTTCATGACGGCCGACTTCTCGGACGTGGCCACCTGCACGACGACGCCCAGCTCTTCGTTGAACAGCGCGCGCAGCGTGAGGTCGTTGCGGCGCTCGCCCACCTGCGCGGCCCAGTTCTTGGCGTCGCCGTGGTCGGAGGCGTGCTCGCCTTCCATCGTCAGGATGTCGAGGTTGACGGACACGCCGGCGCGGCCGGCGAACGCCATCTCGCACAGCGTGGCGTACAGGCCGCCGTCCGAACGGTCGTGGTAGGCCAGCAGCTTGCCGTCGTCGTTCAGTTGCTGGATCGCGGCGAAGAACGCCTTCAGGTCGGCCGGGTTGTCGACGTCCGGCGTGTCGTTGCCCAGCTGCTGCGTGACTTGCGCCAGGCTTGACGCGCCCAG
>Ga0209148_1000409_pt1 | contig 49427 bp, 39 predicted proteins | sample AraplaCol_mMF_r2_2_FD_184288 | JGI IMG/M metagenome (GOLD analysis project Ga0209148, IMG submission 184288) | Arabidopsis root microbial communities from North Carolina, USA - plate scrape CL_Col_mMF_r2 (SPAdes) (version 2) | ecosystem: Host-associated > Plants > Roots > Endosphere | place...
CAAGGCGAACCGTCAGGCGCTGCACCACCTTCACCCAATTGCCGGTCGCATTCTCCGGCGGCAGCACCGCGAAGTCCGACCCGGTGCCCGGGCTGAGGCTGACGATATGGGCCTTGAAGGTGTGACCCGGATAGGTGTCGACATCGATCGTCGCCTCTTGCCCCGGCCGCAGATGGGTAAGACCCGTCTCGCGGAAATTGGCGTCGATCCAGACATGACTGCTCGACAGCAGCGAGAACACGGCGGCACCCGGATTGACGTAATCGCCGACCTGCAGATCCTCGACCTTGGCAACGATGCCGTCATCGGGCGCCAGCACCTCGGTGTAGGAGAGATTGAGCTTCGCCCGGTCAAGCAAGGCTTTGGCGGCGCGCACCGTCGGGTGACGATCCACGTCGATATTCGGGTCGCCGTTCAAGGCAACCACGGTATTGGCGATCTGCTGTTCGATGGAGGCGATATTGCTGCGCGAGACCTTAAGATCGGTTTCGGTCCGTTCCAGCACGGCGCGCGATGTGAACTCGGAGGCGATCAGCGCCTGCTTGCGGTTATATTCGTGCTCGTTGAATGTCGCCGAATCCTTGGCCGACTGCAGCTCCGCCTGCTGTTCGCGATACTTGGTCTTGAGAGTCTCGATTGCCAGGCGCGCGTTTTCCAGATCCGCCTGGGCCTGGTCGACGGCGATCTGATAGGGCTCCGGATCGATGCGAAAAAGCAGCTGCCCCTTATGGATCTGTTGGTTGTCACCGACAGCGATCTCCACCACCTGGCCTGAGGCCCTGGCATTGATGGAATATTTCGCGGCGCGGACGAAGGCATCGTCGGTCGAGACGTAAGGCTCCTGCGCCAGATAGGTCACTGCGCCGGCCACTGCGAGAAAGATGGGGAAGGCAAGCATCAAGGGGCGCCGTAGCCGCTCTCTCAGGGGCCTGCGCGGTTTCGCTGGCGATAGCTCCGCCACAGGTTGGTCCGCAATGCCTACAAACTGCATGTCCATTATATCACCTGCCATGGCAGCGAGATCCCCGACGATCGGAGATGCCGGCTGTTTCTTATATGGCTGTGATCGGCACGCTGACCCGGCACTCCTTGTACCGCGAGAGCACAAGCGCCCCCTGCAATGACGAGCGCAAGGACACCTCCGAGCGGTCCCCATGAGATGGCATACTAAAGAGGGGCGCGCTATTGCACGAAGGTGTCGGCCGAAAGCCTCTGCCTCCCGCTTGCCCTGCCATCCCGGCCGGACCCATGCCGATACCCAACCTGTGTTGTTTACGCCTCATTATGGTTGGTCTTCCTCTTGATTTTTGTACCGTGAGGGACAAATATGATTGCGGGACGTGGCAGTCAAGGATTTTTTACTACATGGTACAAAAAAATAGCGAAAAGCAGCCAGGCGCCCGGGGGCGACCCCGGGCTTATGAGCCGGAGGTTGCCCTCAAGCAGGCGACAGAGGCTTTCTGGCGGACCGGCTATGGCGGGACGTCATTGGGCGACATCACCGCCGCAACCGGCATGAACAAGCCGAGCCTGTACGCGGCGTTCGGCGACAAGCACGCACTCTATCTCGAGGCACTCTCCCAATACCTGCAGATGGCCTTTGCCTCGATGCGGGAGGCGCTCGCCGCGGATCTGCCCCTGGAAAAGGCATTGATGCATGTCTACGATGGCGCATTGGCGATCTATTTTGCAGGCAATGGCCGCGCCCGTGGCTGCTTCATGATCGGTACAGCCGTAACGGAGACGCTCGAGGATCGGGAGATCCGTGCCAGCGTTACGGCGGGGGTGCAAAGCTTTGACGCGGATTTCGAGGCGCGGTTCCGGCTCGCGCGCAAGAACGGTGAGCTGAAGAAAGACGCGGATCCCGCGGCACTCGCGGTCCTCGCGACGGCGACCATGCATACAATTGCCATCAGGGCCCGCGCCGGCACATCCCGGGCGGAACTACGGGAGCTTGCCCGCAAGGCCGTGCAGGTGATCTGCGGATGAGCGGGGACGTGGCTGAGACGCTGCCGGATATCATCGCTGACGGGCTCTCGGTGCTGTTTTGCGGGATCAATCCCGCCTTATCCGCCGCCGTCTCGGGGCATCATTTCAGCAACCGGAGCAACCGCTTCTGGCAGGTGCTTCATCTCGCTGGTTTCACGCCGATGGAGATCCCGCCTGAGAAGGACCGCACGATCCTTGATCATCACTGTGGCCTGACTGCGGTGGTCGGTCGGCCAACGGCCAGTGCGGATGAGCTGTCGGCAGCCGACTTCGCCGCCGTCGCTACCAGCTTTGAAGAGAAAGTCCGGCGTTATGGCCCGCACCTCGTCGCTTTCCTCGGCAAGCCGGCTTATGCCGCCTTGTCGGGCAAGCGCGAACTCAACTGGGGTGCGCAGGCGGTGACCTTTGGCGGTGCCACGGTCTGGGTGTTGCCCAATCCCAGTGGCCGGAACCGGGCCTTCAGCCTGGATCAATTGGTCATCGCTTATCGCGAACTCTATCAGGCGGTAAATCCGCCCGCGCAGATCCGTGTCGATAAGCGCTAACCGACGAGCACACCCAGCTTCTTCGGCGCGATCAGCAGATAGCTGCGGCGGATCAGCTTCGCTGCCTCGTCCCAGTCCGGCTTCCGGTCGAGCCACATGCCGACCCAGCCCTTGGGGCCGACATAAGGCGGGGCGAAGAAGCGGCCGGGATCGGCACCGACGAGCACCATCTGGCTGCCCGGTGGCGCTTTGAACCAGACGGCGATGCGGCCATCATCCTGCCGCTGCATGGCGAAGATCTTCTCGCGCACCCGCCAGGTCAGGTCGCCCCAGGTTTCCCGTTCCGTGGCTTCGGGGAAAGCAAGGCAGATATCGCGCAGCTTCTGTGTCGGGGATTTTGCCATGCCGGCAGTCTATGGGGCCTTTCAGGCCGCGGCAATGCGCGCCGAAGTCCCTGGAATCCCCGGATATTCTCGAAATTTCCCCGTGACTTGACGGATCGCGCCACATCGCGCATGTATCCCGCCAATCGAACCATTTTGCATTGAGGTAAATGATGCGCGCTGAGATCGAGGCGGCGGCGGGGGACATTCGGTCTTCCCTGGCCCTGCTGAGGAGGCATCTTTGACTGGGATAACGCGCTGCGTCGTCTCGACGAACTGAATTCGCTGGTTGAAGATCCGCAGCTCTGGGACAAGCCGGAAAAGGCCCAGAAAATCATGCAGGAGCGCACCAGGCTGAGCGATTCGATCGCCGCCCACCGCGCCATGGAACGCCAGCTCGATGATTCGCTGACCCTCGCCGAACTCGGCGAGATGGAAGGCGATGAGGCGAGCATCGATGAAGCGCAGTCCAACCTGCTGGCGCTCAAGGCCGAGGTCGCCAAGCGCGAGCTGGAATCGCTGCTCTCCGGCGAGGCCGACCAGAACGATTGCTATCTCGAAGTTCATGCGGGTGCCGGCGGCACCGAGGCCCAGGATTGGGCGCTCATGCTGATGCGCATGTATACGCGCTGGGCGGAGCAGCATGGCTACAAGGTCGATTGGCTGGAAGAGAGCCCAGGCGAAGAAGCCGGCCTGAAATCGGCGACCATCGAGATCAAGGGCCACAACGCCTATGGCTGGCTGAAATCGGAATCCGGCGTGCATCGCCTGGTGCGCATCTCGCCTTACGATTCCAATGCCCGGCGCCATACCAGCTTCTCCTCGGTCTGGGTCTATCCGGTCGTTGATGACAACATCAATGTCGAGATCCTCGACAAGGATCTGAAGGTCGATACCTTCCGTGCCTCGGGCGCCGGCGGTCAGCACATCAACAAGACCGACAGCGCCATCCGCATCACCCATATGCCGACGGGTGTGGTGGTGAGCTGCCAGGTCGACCGCTCGCAGCACCGCAACCGCGCCATGGCGATGGACATGCTGAAGGCGCGTTTGTACGAGTTGGAGCTGCGCAAGCGGGAAGAGGCGGCACAGGCGATCGAGGCAACGAAATCCGATATCGGCTGGGGCCACCAGATTCGCTCCTATGTGCTGCAGCCCTATCAGATGGTGAAGGACCTCCGCACCGAGGTGGAAACCAGCGACACCGGTGGTGTCCTGGACGGCGATATCGACCGCTTCCTGTCGGCCTCCCTGGCGGCGAAGATCCATGGCGGCGACAATCCTGCCTGAGGCGGGCGCAGCCGTCATAAGCAGGCATTCCATTTGTCGGGCGGCACCTTCGGGTGTCGCCCTTTTGTTTGCGGCGTCCGCATATAAACTCTGCATATAAATTAATCGATCGCCCTCATGTTGGTATATATTGATTAAAATTTAGGCAGATAGCGCTATCTTGGCCGCCCAAAGCCCGTAAAAACGCCGGTTTCGACTTGGCACATCGCTTGCTGTGGATGTTGCAGTGCGAAGTAAGAAAACCTAACGGAGGCTTTTATGGGGTTTGCAAATAAAACGCGGCTGGGAGCGCTCGCTGCTGGGCAGAGCGCGTCGCGTTGGGGACGTGGATCTGTGCTGGCCGCGCTGGCGGCTGCCTTGATGTTGCCGGCGGCGCCGGCACTGGCGCAATCGGCACCCAAGCTGGATAGCGGCGATACCGCCTGGATGCTCACCTCGACCGCCTTGGTCCTGATGATGACCATTCCGGGCCTGGCTCTGTTCTATGGCGGCATGGTCCGCAAGATGAACGTGCTCGCCATCGTCATGCAGTCCTTCGCCATCACCTGCCTGGTGACGGTGCTGTGGATGATCTGCGGCTACAGCCTCGCTTTCGTCGGCGGCAATGCCTTCATCGGCGATTTCTCGCGCTTCTTCCTGAAGGGCATGGATGTCGGCGCGTTGAGCGGCACGATCCCGGAATCGGTCTTCATGTGCTTCCAGATGACCTTCGCGATCATCACCCCGGCGCTGATCACCGGTGCCTTCGCCGATCGCATGAAGTTCAGCGCCATGATGCTGTTCATGACCCTGTGGTCGATCGTCATCTACTCGCCGATCGCGCATATGGTCTGGGGTTCGACGGGCTGGATGTTCAACAAGGGCATCCTCGATTTTGCCGGCGGCACGGTCGTCCATATCAATGCCGGTATCGCCGGCTTCGTTTCTTGCCTCTATCTCGGCAAGCGCACGGGCTATGGCAAGGTCGCTTTCACGCCGCATAACCTGATCCTCAGTGTGATCGGCGCCAGCCTCCTGTGGGTGGGCTGGTTCGGCTTCAATGCCGGTTCGGCTTTGACCTCGGGCGGCACCGCCGGCATGGCGATGACGGTGACCCAGATCGCCACGGCGGCGGCTGGTCTTGCCTGGATGTTCGTGGAATGGGCGCTGAAGAAGCATCCGTCGGTGCTGGGCATCATCTCGGGCGCCGTCGCGGGTCTCGTTGCCATCACCCCGGCTTCCGGCTTCGTCGATCCGACCGGTGCCCTCATCATCGGCATCGCCGCGGGCGTGATCTGCTTCTTCGCCTCGACCACCGTCAAGAACATCTTCGGCTATGACGATGCGCTCGACGTCTTCGGCGTCCACTGCGTCGGCGGCATCGCCGGTGCGATCCTGACGGGCGTCTTCGCGACGAAGGCGGTCAAGGGCGGCGATGCGGCGGTCGGTCTGATCGACGGCAATGCCGGCCAGGTGCTGATCCAGGTCGAAGGTGTGTTGCTGACGCTGATTTATTCCGGTGTCGGTACCTGGATCATTCTCAAGGTTGTTGACCTGATTGTCGGTCTGCGGGTTTCCGAGGAAATCGAGAGGGATGGGCTCGATCTCGGCCTGCATGGTGAATCCGTGCAGTAACGCAAGACCGGAGCACGTGGGGTGAAGTCTCCTAGCGATTTCACCCCACGTGTAGTTGCGACGGCTGTCTTCTCTCTCGATGGCCGCCCCTGGGTGATCGCCGGCTGAGGCCCACGCCCTCAGTCGGCGATCGGCTCATAGAAATCCACCGGCAAGCCAGCCTGGTCGCGCGCTGCGTGATTGAAGGGCTTCTTCAGATTGCCGCGGAAATGTTCCCTGACCAGCTTCTGCCAGGTCTCGGTCGGCTCCAGGCCGCGGGCAACGGCAATGGCATTGAACCAGCGACTGCCGCTGGCGACATGGCCGATCTCATCGTCATAAATGCGCTGCAGGATGGCAGCACTCTCCGTATCACCGATCCGGTGGAGATCGGCGATCATGGTCGGCGTCACGTCGAGGCCGCGCGCTTCCAATACCAGCGGCACGATGGCGAGGCGCGCCAGCACGTCATGGGCGGTATCGGAGGCCGCGCGCCACAAACCATCATGGGCCGGCAGGTCGCCATAGGCGGCACCCAATACCGCGAGACGCTGCGAGATCAGGTCGAAATGCAGCGCCTCCTCGGCGCCGACCGTGACCCAATCGTCATAGAAACCGCGCGGCAATTCCAGCCCGGCGAAGCGAGCGACGATGTCCCAGGCGAGATCGATCGCATTCAATTCGATATGGGCGAGGGCATGCAGCAGGGCAACGCGCTTCTGCTGGCTGCCACCGACCTTGCGCCGCGGCATATCGCCCGGCCGCAGCAGTACGGGCCGTTCCGGCCGGCCGGGGCGCTCCGGCATCTCGATGGGATCGCCCAAAGCGAGGCCGCCACCGCGCCAGGCAGTGGCTACGGCGGCCGACAGGCTGACCTTGTCGGCAGGATCGGCGGCGAGCAGGATCTCGCGGGCGGCGTGTTTCAGGCTTTCCATGGCGGCGCATCATAGCGGCGATGCCAGGGGAATCCAGGGGCGGGTGGCTTTAACTTTAGTGGCTGATATAGAGCCGCAATAACTCCCTCCCCCGCGAGGGGGGAGGGAGCTCAGCGTGTTCTTCGTCCGGCCGCTGCGCCAACCAGCAGATCAAGCCAGTTCCTTGATTGCCGCCTTCACCTCGTCGACATGGCCGGCGACCTTCACCTTGCGCCAGATCTGGCGGATGACGCCCTTGCCGTCGATCAGATAGGTCGAGCGCTCGATGCCCATGTATTTCTTGCCATACATGCTCTTCTCGACCCAGACGCCGTAATCCTCGGTCACCTTGCCGGTCTCGTCGCTGCCGAGCTGGAAGGTGAGGTCGTATTTCTTCTTGAACTTGTCATGGCTGGCGACGCTGTCGCGCGAGACGCCGATTACCACAGCATCGAGCTTGTTGAAGGCCGACTGGTCGTCGCGGAATCCGCAGGCCTCGGCGGTGCAGCCGGTGGTATCGTCCTTGGGGTAGAAATAGAGAACGACGTTCTTGCCCTTCAGCGAAGACAGCGAGACCTTGCCGTCGCCATCGGTTTTCATGTTGAAGGCCGGTGCCTTGTCGCCAACTTTCAGTGCCATTTCATGCCTCTCGTTTCAGTCTTCTCTTGTCGTTGATTGCATCAAGCCGTTTCGTCAGCAAACAGGCGGGCAATATGCCCTTGCGCGATCGCAGCCTGTTCTTCGATCTTCCGGCGCAATGCCTTGAAATCCGTGCAACCGCCGATCTGGGCAAGATGCTGCTGGGTCGGCGGCGGCAATTTGGCTTCGTCGATCCGGCCACCAACAAGCAGGCGGATCATCTGCTGCAGGCGCGTCCAGTATTGCGCCGTGGCGATCAGATCAGCCGCCGCATCCGACGGGATCAGGCCGGCTTCTGCCGCCGCTTGCAATGTCGCCGCCGGGCTTCGCTGCAGGAGAGCGGGATGGTCGACGGCGTGGCGCAGTTCAAGGAATTGCGCGGCAAAATCGATATCCACCTGGCCGCCGCGATAATATTTCAGGTCCCAGGGATCGTCGTTGCGATATTGCTGGGCGATCCGCTGGCGCATGTCGAGGATATCGCTCCTGAGCTTCGCCACATCCCGCGGGCGGGCGATCAGCCGATGAAGGGAAGCCTCAATGCGTTCGCGCAGGGCGCCGGCGCCGGCAATGACCCGGGCACGCGTGAGCGCCATATGCTCCCAGGTCCAGGCCTCCTCGCCCTGATATTTCTCGAAGGGAGCGAGGCCGCTGGCGATCGGGCCGGAATTGCCAGAGGGTCGCAAGCGCATATCGACCTCATAGAGCTTGCCTTCGCCGGTCATGGCGGTGACTGCGCTGATGAAGCGCTGCGCCAGGCGGGCGTAATACTGGATCGGCGGCAGCGGCTTGGCGCCGGTCGAGAGCGTCGATTCCCAGTCCTCGATCTCCTGCGGTATGTCATAGATGAAGACGAGATCGAGATCCGAGGTGACGGTCATCTCGCGGCTGCCGAGCTTGCCGAGCGCGATAATGGCCATGCCATCACCCGGCAAACGGCCATGCTGGCGGGCGAATTCCTGCTCGACCAGCGGGAGCAACGAGCTGATCGAGGTATCGGCAATATCGCTGAGGCTGCCGGCCGCTTCATCGATATAGGCCGTGCTGTGCAACAGGCGTACGCCGACCTGGAAACGGCGGTCCTGAGCCCAGCGGCGAATGATATCGAGGCTGTCCTGGAAATCATTGGCGAGCGCCAATTGCCGTGCCAGGTCATCGCGCAGATCCTGCAGCTTTGGTACCGCCTCAAAGAAGCCGGCGCCAAGGACGCTGTCGAGCAAGGCCGGCGAGCGGCTGACCTGGTCGGCCAGCAATGGCGCCGAGCCCATCACTTCGGCAACCAGACTGAGCAGGCTGCGATTGAGGTGCAGCAATGAAAAGAGCTGGACCCCCGCCGGCAGGCCGCGCAGGAACGCATCGAAGCGGCGGAAGGCCATGTCGGGATCGGCGGTCTTCGCCAGATGATCGAGCAGCTGCGGCATCAACTCGGTCAGCAGTTCGCGCGCCCGGGCGCTGCGGGTCGCCCGGTAGCGCCCGTGATGCCAGGCGCGGATCAGGGCGGAAACGTCGCCGCCATCGCGGAAGCCCATGCGCTCCAGGGTCTGCACCGTTGCCGGGTCATCTTCGGTGCCGGTGAAGACGAGATTGCCGGCCTCGCCGCTGGCCGCGCTGCCGAGCGAAGGCGCCTCTTCGAACAATTCGGCGTAATGGTCTTCGACCTGGCCGAGATGATGCAGCAGGGTGCGGGAAAATTCTCCAGTGTCGGCATGACCGCAGAACAAAGCGAGGCGGTCAAGCGAGGGACCTTCTTCCGGCAGTGTCTGGGTCTGCTGGTCATTGACCATTTGCAGGCGATGCTCGACATGCCGTAGATAGCGATAGGCGGCCAGCAGATCGGTCGCCACGCCGGGCTGGGTACGGCCCAGCCTGACCAGGACATTGATCGCGTCGCAGGTCGCCGAGACCCGCAATTCCGGCAGCCTGCCGCCCCATATCAACTGCTGGGTCTGGGCGAAGAACTCGATCTCGCGGATGCCGCCGCGCCCGACCTTGATGTTGTGGCCGGCGACCGCGACCTCGCGATGGCCCTTGACGGCATGGATCTGCCGCTTGATCGAATGGATGTCCTGGATAGCGGCGAAATCGAGATGCTTGCGCCAGATGAAGGGCCGCAGGTTGCGCAGGAAGGCGGCACCGGCGATGACATCGCCGGCGACGACGCGCGCCTTGATCATGGCGGCGCGCTCCCAGTTCTGTCCCATGCCTTCATAATAGATTTCCGCCGCCAGGGTCGAGATGGCCAGCGGCGTCGAGCCCGGGTCCGGGCGCAGCCGCAGATCGGTGCGGAAGACATAGCCATCTGCCGTCACATCCTGCAGCAGGCGGACCAGGTTGCGGGCAAGGCGGACGAAACATTCCTGGGTGGTCTTGCGGCCGCGATAATCGACCTTGTCCGGGTCGAACAGGATCATCAGATCGATATCGGAACTGTAATTTAGTTCCCGCGCCCCGAGCTTGCCGAGGGCGAGAATGATCAGGCCGCAATCGACCATCGGCAGGGTGGGGTCGGGCAGGGCGATCTCACCCTTCGCATGCAGCTGGCGCAGCAACAGGCTGATCGCCACCTGCAGGACCGTCTCGGCCAGATCGCTGAGGGCACCGGTCACCTGTTCCAGCGACCAGAAGCCGGCGATGTCGGCGGTGGCGATCAGCAGGGCCGCTTGCCGCTTAGCGCAGCGCAGCAAGCGCATCGCTTCCGTATCGTCGAGCGTGACAGCGATCTCTTCTTCCAGCTTTTTCAGCACTTTACTAAAGACAGCGTCGGGCCCGTTGGTTAAAACTTGCAAAAACAACGTCGATTCGGCCAACAGGCATTGGCTGAGATAAGGGCTGTTGCCGAAGATCGCGTCGAGCAGGGCTGGCGCGTTCTCCGGCAGTTGCTCGATCTGCTCGGCGGGGACGCTTTCCAGGAATTGCTGGCGTCCGAGATCGGCTTGGCGCCGGTCGCTGGGCTGAGGCAGCGGATGTAAAAGCGGCAGCATGGGCGGGGAGGAACCTGAATCCGTGAACGAGGGCACCATCACGCAAAGATGGCAGCGAACAGCCGGATTGACACTGCTGAAGCCGGCGTCTCCGGTCAAGAGCGCTATGGACTCCATCATGATGCCTGAACCGGTCGTCGTCATACGCCGCCTTTGCTGCGGTATCAGCCGGGTCGAACTGGATTGATCCGCCGTACGGCAAAATTTCTGCTGGAGGCCTTCGGCGCCACCCTGGCCGGGCTGGCACTCCTGCTTGGCTTTCTCGCCTATCGCCTGACGCATGAGGGGCCGATCCACCTCAAATTCCTGGTTCCCTATCTCGAACGCGCGGTCAATGGCCCCGACCAGGATATTGAGGTCAGCATTGATGACGCGATCCTGACATGGGCTGGCTGGCAACGCGCGGTCGATATGCGAAGCGTCAATCTCCATATCCGCGACCGCAAGGGGCGGGAACTGGCGACTATCCCCGAGGCATCCATCTCGATCAGCGCACGTGCCTTGATGCGCGGTATCATCGCACCCAGCCGTATCGAGGTGTTCGGCGCTTCGTTGCGGCTCTGGCGCAGCCGGGACAACCGCCTGATGTTCGGCAGCCGGCAGATCGGCGGCGATAACAGTGGCAGCCAGGCCAGTGGGGCAACTGGCGGCGGCGCGACGAACAGCGGTGGCGCTGCCAATGCCAACCCGGCCACCGGAAATTCGGGCAGCGCAACGCCCGGCAATGTAACCGCCAACCCGGCCACGCCTCCCGGCCCTGCAACTCCCGGCCCAGTAGCTCCGGGATCGGCAACCCCTGGTGCGGTTCCTCCGGCCGCAACCGCCACGGCGCCGGCAGCAAATGATCCCGCCAATGAGGAGAGCGACAATCAGTCGGCCATTCTTGCCAAGATCCTCGGTGAAATGACGGCGCCGCCGGATCCGCGCAAGCAGACCGGCTATCTGACCGAAGTGGCGCTGATTGGCGGGCGCGTCGTCGTGGTCGACCGAACCAGTGGTGCGTCCTGGAGTGCTGAGCAGGTGCAGGTGGCGGTGACCCGTGACGCAGAGGGGCTCGACGGTACTGTCAGCCTGGTCTCGCCGGATCTGGGCCAGCCGGCGACGTTGACCGGCCATCTGACCTTGCGTGCGGCCACCCATATGGTCGAGGTCGACACCGCCGTCACCAATCTCGATATTTCCCGTATCAGCCTCGTGCAGTCCGGCCTTGCCTTTCTCGGTGGCGTCAACATGCATCTCAATGGCCGGCTGAAGACCGAATTCGGCCTCGACGGCAAGATCGGTCCGGCGCATTTCGAGATGAGCGGCGGGCCCGGTGTCGTCGATCTCCAGGGTCACACCAAGAAGCCAATTCCGGTGCAGACGATCAGCCTGATCGGCAGTCTCGATTCCGGCAACGACCTGATCGATGTCTATGACCTCTCCGCCGATATCAACGGCCCCAGTCTGAAAATTTCCGGCAAGATCGATGGCATCCTGCGCGGCACGGCGAGCGATGGCGGACCGGCCCAGATCAACCTGAAATTTGCCGGCAGCAAGATCGATGCGGCGCTGATGGACGGCTATTGGCCCAATGGCGCTGCCGAGGATACCCGGGCCTGGCTGGTGCCGAATATCCCCGCCGGCATGATCGACGACCTGCAGGCTGACGTGCATATCCGCCTGCCGCCGGATTCGGCCCAGAAGCCCGATGTCCATGTCACCGGGACGATGCAGACCAGCGGCCTGACGGTCCATTATCTGCGGCCTTTGCCACCGATCACCGATGGTGTTGCCAGCGGCAGCTTTACCGAGAAGCAGTTCGCTGCCGATATCAAGTCGGGCCGTGTCGGCGATATCAAGCTCAATGGGGGGAAGGTCCTCATCACCGGCCTTGATCAGGAGGACCAGTTCATCAGTGTCGGCGGCGATCTCACCAGTCCGCTGCGCGATGCCCTGCTGCTATTGGACAATCCGCGGCTCGGTTATCCCTCGAAATTAGGGCTCAATCCGCAAAGCAGCAGCGGCGATGCCACCGCCCATCTGCAGTTCGATTTTCCGGCAGCCAAGAATCTTGGCTTTGCCCAGGTGAAACTGTCGGTGGCAGCGCAGCTCGCCAATATCGGCCTCAAAAAGGCGATCTTCGGCACCGATGTCACCGAAGGCAACCTGCAGCTCAAACTGACCCAGTCCGGCATGACGGTCAGTGGCCCGACCAAACTTGCCGGCATTCCCCTCGACGTGAACTGGGTCGAGAATTTCACAGATAACGCGCCGTTCGACGAGCAGATCCATGCCGTCGGCACCGCGACTGCCGAGCAGCGGGCGACACTCGGCTATGATTACCGCCCGCTGGTTGACGGGCCGGCCAAGGCCGATCTCACCTTCACCCGTTATGCCGACAAGACCGCGACCCTGGACGCTGCCTTCGACGTGACACAATCGACCCTGGCCGTCGACTTCCTCAAATGGCGCAAAGAGGCCGGTAAGGCCGGCACCGCCAAGCTGCTCCTGCAGTTGAAGGGCGACCATGCCGTCGCCATTCCGCGCTTCGAGTTGAAGACCGGCAGCGACACCATGGTGGGCAGCCTGGCCTTCAAGCCTGATGGCGGCCTCGACCAGCTCAACATCAAGAACGCCGTCTACGGCAAGAGCAATATCAGCGACGTCATCGCCAAGTTCACCGGCGAGCGGATCGATGTCGTCGTTGGCGGCGGCCAACTCGATGTCGAGCCCTATATGGCTGGCGATGACACCGCCCCCAAGGATGACGCAACGCTCGACCGCGAGGAAAACACGCCGCAGCGCCCCTTCAGCGTGCGGGCGCGCAATCTCTCGGTAGCCCGCATTGCCGAAGGCCGACAGCTGACCGATGTGACGGTGGAATTGAATCACGACCCGATGTGGTGGGACATCATCGATGTCGGCGGCACGCTGCCGAGCGGGGAACGTCTGTCACTGGTCTACCGCCCGGCTGGCAACGGCACGCATAGCCTCACGGCCGAGACCAAGGATGGCGGCGGCGCGCTCAAGGCCCTCAATATCTACGATTCCATCAAAGGCGGCACCCTGAAGGTGACGGGAACGGTCAAGGACGACGAGCCGCATCGGCCCTTGCGCGGCAAGATCGATGTCACCTCATACCGCCTGGTGAAGACGCCGTTCTTCGCGCGACTGCTGACCGTCGCTTCGCTTACCGGCCTTGTCGATGTGCTGACCGGTGAAGGCTTCTTCTTTGATGGCGCCAGCGGCAAATTCACCAAGACGCGCGGCGTCATCGATGTCAGCCGCTTCCGCAGCGCCGGCCCGTCGATCGGCCTGACCGCTGCCGGCCGGATCGATCTCGACCGCAACCAGATCGATGTCAAAGGCACGCTGGTGCCGGCTTATGCCTTCAACAGCATCCTCGGCAACATCCCGCTGATCGGCAATCTGCTGCAGGGTGGCGAGGGACAGGGGCTGTTTGCCGCCACCTATCATGTGAGCGGCGGCCTGGCGGAGCCGAAGATCAACGTCAATCCTTGGGCGGCATTGGCGCCGGGCTTTCTGCGCGGCCTCTTCACCGGCACCGGCGATACCGGCGACAACGATCCAGGGATCCCGCAGAAACCGAGCAAGACGGGTCCGGACGCCAAGCAGAGCGACAAGTAACGCACTGCCGTGAAACAAGGCGGCGATGAAAGCGCCGGTCTAAGTGATATTCGCGTCAGGCGATCTTCGCTCAGATGATTTTTACCACGGCATGCTTCTTCTTGCCGAAAGAGAGCTTGATGACGCCTTCGGCATTGACGTCGGCAGTACCGATCTTGCGGTTGTCATCATCGATCGCGGCGTCGTTGAGACGGGCGCCGCCACCCTTAATCAGGCGGCGCGCCTCGCCATTGCTGGCCACGAGACCGCTGCGGCGCAGCAGCTCATAGGCGGCGATACCGGCGGAGAGCTCGGCCGCCGGAATCTCGACAGTTGGCAATTCGGCACCGAGGCCGCCTTCGACGAAGGTGCGTCGCGCCGTTTCCGCGGCCGCGGTCGCGGCTTCAGCGCTGTGGCAGAGCTTGGTCGCCTCATTGGCGAGGACGATCTTCGCCTCGTTGATCTCAGCGCCCTGCAGCTTCTCGAGCTTAGCGATCTCGCTGAGCGGCAGATCGGTGAAGAGCTTGAGGAAACGGGCGACGTCCGCATCCTCGGTGTTGCGCCAATATTGCCAGTAATCGTAGCTGGAGAGCTTTTCCTCGTTGAGCCAGACCGCACCGGCGGCGGTCTTGCCCATCTTGGCGCCGGAAGCCGTGGTGATCAGCGGCGAGGTGAGACCGAAGAGATCGGCTTCGTCGACGCGGCGGCCAAGTTCGACGCCGTTGACGATATTGCCCCACTGGTCGGAACCGCCCATCTGCAGGCTGCATTTGTGCCGCCGCGACAGTTCAACGAAGTCATAGGCCTGCAGGATCATGTAGTTGAATTCGAGGAAGGTCAGCGGCTGCTCGCGCTCCAGGCGCAGCTTCACGGAATCGAAGCTCAGCATGCGGTTGACCGAGAAATGACGGCCGAAATCGCGCAGGAACTCGATATAGTTCAGCTTGTCCAGCCAGTCGGCATTATTGACCATGATGGCATCGGTGGCACCGCTGCCGAATTTCAGGAACTTGTCGAAGACCTTGCGGATGCCCTGCAGGTTCTTGTCGATCGCCGCCTCGTCCAGCAGCGGGCGCGAGGCGTCGCGGAAGCTGGGATCGCCGATCTTGGTGGTGCCGCCACCCATCAGCGCGATGGCGCGGTGGCCGGTCTGCTGCAGCCGGCGGAGCAGCATGATCTGCACCATGGAGCCGACATGCAGGCTGTCTGCCGTGGCGTCGAAGCCGATATAGCCGGTGATCGGGCCCTTGGCCGCCTTGGCATCCAGCTCTTCAAGGCCGGTGCATTGATGCAGGTATCCGCGTTCGATAATGACCTGGAGGAATTCGGACTTCGGCTTGAACATGGAAAGGCTCGTCGAATTGGCAAAAAGCGCTGGCTTCTGTTTAATCGGCCGGTGATGTAACACATTGATCCCAGAGCGGCAAACCCGGGTAGGGAAGGGCGGAACAAAGGATGGCCAGGGCGATACCAGCAGCGGCGCAGGCAGCCGATAGCCGGCAGGAAACAGCTGATTCCGGGGAAATCTGGGCAATCGGCCTGATGAGCGGCACGTCCTGCGACGGGGTGGATGCCGCCCTGATCCGCAGCGACGGCCACCGCATCACCGCTTTCGGCCCGGCCCTGACGCTGCCTTATGACGACGACTTTCGGGCTGAAATCCGCCGCTGCCTGGGCGGCAAGGAACCCGTTGCCGAGGTCGAGCGGGAGCTGACTGAGCGCCATGCCGCGGCCGTGCAGATGCTGCTGCGCAGCGCCGGGAGGTCGGCCCAGGAGATTGGCCTGGTCGGTTTCCATGGCCAGACCATCCTGCACGAGCCGGAGAAGCGCCGGACCTGGCAGCTTGGCGACGGCGCCTTGCTGGCCCGGCGCATCGGCATCGATGTCATCAACGATTTCCGGTCCGACGATGTGGCGGCCGGCGGGCAGGGTGCGCCGCTCGCGCCGATCCTGCACCACGCTTTGGCGGGGGATCTGGAACGGCCGCTTGCCGTCCTCAATCTTGGCGGGGTCGGCAATGTCACCTGGATCGGCGCCGGCGGCGAGCATGTCGATCTGATCGCCTTCGATACCGGTCCGGCCAATGCCTTGATCGACGACTGGGCGCTGCGCCATACCGGCAAGGCGGTCGATCATGGCGGCGCCCTGGCGCAAGCCGGGCGGGTCGACCTTGACCGGCTGGCCACCTGGCTGGCGCATCCCTATTTTGGCCTACCGGTGCCGAAGTCACTTGATCGCGATGCTTTCCGGGCCTTCATGCCGGAAGGCCTGTCCGCCGCCGATGGCGCCGCCACTTTGACAGCCTTCACCGCTGCCACCGTTGCCGCGGCCTTGCGCTGGCTGCCGCAGCCGCCGAAGCGCTGGCTGGTGACGGGCGGCGGGCGCCACAACCCGGTGCTGATGGCGGGTTTGCGCGACCGCCTCAGGGTCAGCGTCGACCCGGTCGAGGCGGTCGGCTGGGATGGCGATGCGCTGGAAGCACAGGCCTTTGCCTTCATGGCAGTCCGCGCCAAGGCCGGCCTGCCGATCAGCTTCCCCGGGACCACGGGCGTGCCGCAGCCGCTGACCGGTGGCAAACTGCATCGCAGTACAGGGGCCTGAGCCGAACGTGCCTTGCGCCCATGAAAAATGCCGCACCTGAAGGCGCGGCATTTTTCAACTCACGGCGATTGGCTCAGCGCGCAGCGCGGATCTTGGCAGCCACTTCCGGTACCTGGACGTTCAGGTAGTCGTCCACCACCTGGGTCATCTGGTCCAGATGCTCGGTGAAGAAATGGCTGGCGCCAGGGATCAGTCTATAGTCGATCTTGATGCCCCGCTGATGGCTCAGCTTGTTGACCAGCTTGTTCACCGATTCCTGCGGCACGATGGTGTCCTGGTCGCCCTGGATCATCAGGCCGGAGGACGGGCAGGGGGCTAGGAAGCTGAAGTCATAAATATTGGCCGGCGGCGCCACCGAGATGAAGCCGCTGATCTCCGGCCGGCGCATCAGCAATTGCATGCTGATCCAGGCGCCGAAGGAGAAGCCGGCGATCCAGCACTGGCTGGCATTGGGATTGACCGTCTGCAGCCAATCCAGTGCCGCCGCGGCATCGCTCAATTCCCCTTCGCCACGGTCAAACTTGCCCTGGCTGCGGCCGACGCCCCGGAAATTGAAGCGCAGGACGGCGAAGCCCTGCCGCTGGAACGACTGAAACAAGGCATAGACCACCTTGTTATTCATCGTTCCGCCATGCTGCGGGTGCGGATGGAGCATCAAGGCGATCGGCGCATTCGGGGTGGTCCCCGGTTGATAGCGCCCTTCCAGGCGGCCTTCCGGCCCGTTCATGATTACTTCAGGCATGCCTAATCAGCTCGATTCTTTATCTTTTCTCTGACAACGTGGAACCCGCCATCGCCTGTCACAGAGCCCCTCCCCAGTCGGTCGTCCGACCCATGTGGCCCTGTTTCAATCGCAAATATCACAGAAGGTTGACGTCATCGTATGGTTATGGGCGGTCGTATTACTTGCCGATCCGGTCTCAAACTTGACTGTGGTAGTGGGACATACTATATGACCGACAAGTAAGAATGTTCCCGCATAAGCCTAGCCCAATATCCGACAAGATTTGTCGGTCTTGGGGCGCAACGGCGAGGTAGTAAACACGATGGCCGGTATGATTTTCAAGCGCCTTGCGGCGGAACTTGATTCTATCATCGCCCGCGACCCGGCGGCGCGGTCCCGGCTGGAGGTCGCCCTGACCTATCCGGGGTTCCATGCCGTCCTGGCCCATCGCGGGGCACATTTCTTCTGGAAGAACGGTTTCAAGACCCTCGGGCGGATGATTTCCCAAACCGCCCGCTGGCTGACCGGTATTGAGATACACCCTGGCGCGCATATCGGCGACCGCCTGTTCATCGACCATGGCATGGGCACGGTGATCGGCGAGATGGCCGTGGTTGGCGACGATGTGACCCTGTATCAGGGTGTCACCCTGGGCGGCATCCTGCCCTCGGTCAATTCCGCGGCCCAGGTCGGCGTCAAGCGCCACCCCACCCTGGAATCGGGCGCCATCGTCGGCGCCGGTGCTCAGGTCCTCGGCAATATCACCGTCGGCAAGGGCGCCCGTGTCGGCGCCGCCTCGGTGGTGCTGAAGGATGTGCCGCCGGGTGCTGCCGTGGTCGGCAATCCGGGCAGGGTGGTCATGCCGAAAGGCAGCTGCAACGAATTCAACGCTTATGGCATTCCTAGCCGCGATCTGCCCGACCCGACGGCCCGGGCGATCGAGGGCCTGCTCGACCAGGTGTCGAACCTGCAGGCGCGGATCACTGCCATGGAAGCGGAACTGGACGAAGCCAAAACCCATCTCGTCGTCAACGGCAGCCTGTCGGAAGCGATCGAGGCGGCCGACCCGGCGATCGGTTCGGACAACGGGGCTGGCTGGTTGAAGGAGGCAAGTCGATGAGACTGAGCACCAAAGGACGTTATGCGGTAATGGCACTGGTCGACCTGGCCAGCAACAGCAATGGCCGGCCGGTTGCCCTGGCGGATATCTCCGCTCGGCAGGAGATCTCGCTCTCTTATCTGGAGCAGCTCTTTGCCAAGCTGCGGCGTAGCGGCTTGGTCAAGAGCGTGCGCGGCCCGGGTGGCGGCTATCTGCTCGCCCGCAGCGCCGAGGACACCCGCATCTCCGATGCCATTCTCGCTGTCGATGAGCCGATCCGGGCGACGCGATGTAAGCCGAATTCGGCGGCTGGCTGTCACAGCGACAAGAGCCGCTGCCTGACCCATGATCTCTGGGAGGAACTCTCCCATCAGATCCAATTGTTCCTCAGCGCCGTCTCGCTGGCCGATGTCTGCAACCGCCGGGTTCTTGGCAAGGCCATGCCGGTCGAGCGCGCCGATGGCGTCGCCGCGCCGGTGCCGACGGTTAGCGAGCCTGCACAGGTGACCAACCTGAAGTCGCCGACGCTGCCGGCCACCGATCCGACCACAGTCGCCGCGGAATAAGCCCCGGCGACACGATTTCCAGATTGCGAGTGCTGTATAGATGAAGCCGGTGAGTTATCTCGATTACAACGCGACCAGCCCGCTGCGCCCCGAGGCGCTGGCGGTGATGTCGGCCGTGTTGCAGGAGACCGGCAATCCGTCTTCCGTGCACGGCTTTGGCCGCAATGCCCGGCGGCATGTCGATATCGCCCGTCAGCAGGTGGCGCTGCGGGTTGGCGCGCGCTCGGAGAATGTCATCTTCACGGCAAGCGGGACCGAGGCCAATAATCTCGCTTTGCTGAATGCCGGCAATCATCGCCTGCTGGTCTCGGCGATCGAACATGACTCGATCCTGAAGCCGGCCCGGCAGATGGGTGCCGAGGTGATCCAGGCACAGCGCAGCGGCGAGATCGATCTCGATCACCTTGCAAGCCTGCTGCAGCAGGATAGCCGCCCGGCTTTCGTCTCGATCATGATGGCGAATAACGAGACCGGCGTGATCCAGCCGGTCGCCGCGATCAGTGAGCTGGTGCATCGCCATGGCGGCCTGCTGCATGTCGATGCAGCCCAGGCCATGTGCCGCATTGCCGTCGATATTTCCTTGCTCGACATCGATTTCCTGACCCTGTCTGGTCACAAGATCGGCGGCCCGCAAGGCGTCGGCGCCCTGGTTTTGGGACGCGATCGCGAAATGACGGCTCTGCTGCTCGGCGGCGGACAGGAACGCGGCCGCCGCGCCGGCAGCGAGAATGTCGCGGCGATTGCCGGGTTCGGCGCGGCTGCGATGGTCGATACCGGTGCCGAACTGGCACGTATCGGCGCGTTGCGCGACCATTTGGAAGCACGTTTGCAGACCTTGGGGCAGCCGATCACCTTCTTTGGCCGCAGCCAGGGCATGGCCCTGCCGCAGAGCCATGAAAGGCTGCCGAATACGTCGTGTTTCGCATCGGGTACCAAGAACAGCGAGACCCTGGTGATGGCGCTGGATCTGGCTGGTGTCGCCGTCAGTGCCGGGTCGGCTTGTTCTTCGGGCAAGGTGCGCCCAAGTCATGTGATTACCGCGATGGGTTTTGGTGCGGCAACTGCCGGCACTGCCATTCGCGTCAGTTTAGGTTGGCAATCGAGCCAGGAAGATGTGGAGCGCTTCGTTGCGGCCTGGTCTTCCATCCAGACGCGCCAGACCGGTGCAGCCGAGGCTGCCGGCGGCGTGTTCACGGCGGCTTGAGCAGAGAAGGAGCAGATTGAGCATGAGCGCAAACAACGCAGCCAAGACCCCGGCGAACGATACGGCTGTCGGCACCAACAAACCGCAATTGCCGATCTATCTGGATTACCAGGCGACGACGCCCTGCGACCCGCGCGTGGTTGAAGCCATGTTGCCTTACTTCACCGAGAAGTTCGGCAACCCGCATTCGCGCAACCACAGCTTCGGCTGGGAAGCGGAAGAGGGCGTCGAGAAGGCGCGCGCCCAGGTGGCCTCGATCATCGGTGCCGACGAAAAGGAAGTGATCTTCACGTCGGGTGCGACGGAATCGAACAACCTGGCGCTGAAGGGCGTGGCCCATTTCCACAAGGGCAAGAAGAACCACATCATCACCACGGTGACCGAACATAAGTGCATCCTCGATTCCTGCCGTCACCTGGAGATGGAAGGCTTCAAGGTCACCTATCTGCCGGTGCAGCAGAACGGCCTGGTCGATCTCGAGCAGCTGAAGGCGGCGATTACCGATCAGACGGTCCTCGTCTCCATCATGGCGGTGAACAACGAGATCGGCGTCATCCAGCCGCTGGCCGAGATTGGCAAGATCTGCCGCGCGCGCGGTGTCTATTTCCACACCGATGCGGCCCAGGCGGTCGGCAAGATCCCGCTCGACGTCAATGCGATGAACATCGACATGATGTCGATCTCCGGCCACAAGATTTACGGGCCCAAGGGCATCGGCGCCCTCTATGTCCGCCGCAAGCCGCGCGTGCGCCTGGAAGCGCTCATCCATGGCGGCGGCCAGGAGCGCGGCATGCGCTCCGGCACCTTGCCGACGCCGCTGATCGTCGGTCTCGGCGAAGCCTGCGCCATTGCCCAAAAGGAAATGGGCGCGGAGACCGAGCGGCTGAAATATCTGCGCGACCGCATGTATAACAAGATCAAGGAGCAGCTGCCGGAAGTGTTCCTGAATGGCGATCTGGAGCAGCGCATTCCGGGCAACCTCAATATCTCCTTCGCTTATGTCGAAGGCGAAGGGCTGATGATGGGGATCAAGGATCTCGCCGTGTCATCGGGCTCGGCCTGTACTTCGGCTTCGCTGGAGCCGTCTTACGTGCTGCGTGCTCTCGGTGTTGAGGAAGAGTTGGCACATACCTCGCTGCGCCTCGGCATCGGCCGTTTCACCACGGAGCAGGATATCGATTACGCCGTCGAGCACATCGTGCAGTCGGTCAATCGTTTGCGCGCCATGAGCCCACTCTGGGAAATGGCGCAAGAAGGCATCGACATCAAATCGATCCAGTGGGCCGAGCACTGAGCGGCGCCTGATCGGGATTATGGAATAAGGGAGAACTATCATGGCCTATAGCAATCAGTTGCTGGATCACTACGAGAATCCGCGCAATGTCGGCACGCTCGACAAGGGCGAAGACAATGTCGGCACCGGTCTGGTCGGCGCTCCGGCCTGCGGCGACGTCATGAAGCTGCAGATCAAAGTCGGTACCGACGGCCGCATCGAGGATGCGAAGTTCAAGACCTTCGGCTGCGGTTCGGCGATCGCCTCAAGCTCGCTGGCGACCGAATGGGTGAAGGGCAAGACCCTGGCCGAGGCCGAGCAGATCAAGAACACCGACATCGCCAAGGAGCTTTCCTTGCCGCCGGTGAAGATCCATTGCTCGGTGCTGGCTGAAGATGCCATCAAGGCCGCGATCAAGGATTATCGCGACAAGCACTTGGCTGATAAGGCCGCTGAGTAATCAGTTGTCGGGCAGGCGCGGGTGAATGCCCTGCGCAGATGACGACGCGTAAGAGTGGATAGAGATCGTGACCGAACAGGTAGCAACGACTGAAAGCAATACCGCACCTACTGCTGTTGCGGCAGCCCCGAAGCGCGTTGCGCGTCCGCGGCCGGCAGCGATGTCGCTGACCCCGGCGGCGGTCGAGCGCGTGCGCGAATTGCTGGGCAAGCGCGGCAAGCCGTCGGCCGGTATCCGTATAGGTGTCCGCACCAAGGGTTGCTCGGGTCTTAGCTACACGCTGGAATTCGCCGATGCGCCCGGGCCGATGGACGAAAAGGTCGAACAGGATGGGGTGACCGTTCTGATCGATCCGAAGGCTGCCATGTTCATCTTCGGCACCGAGATGGATTACGTCGAAGAGAAGCTGCAATCCGGCTTCCAGTTCCGCAATCCCAATGAAAAGGGTCGTTGCGGCTGCGGCGAATCCTTCCACGTCTGAGTTTGCGTGACATGATAATCGGCGGCGACAACAAGGCTATCCCGCGCGCCGCTTTGGCCGAATGCTGGTCCTGCAAGGGGCCGGTTTCGATCAAGGCGATGTTCTGTCATACCTGCGGCGCAGTGCAGCCGCCGCGCCAGAGCGATCATTTCAGCCGCCTCGGCTTCGGGCCGGATTTCGACCTCGATATCGACCTCCTGGAAAAACGCTATCTCGGTTTCCAGCGCAGTGTGCATCCTGACCGCTTTGCCGCCAAGCCGGCTAAGGAGCGGGCGATGGCGGAACAGCAATCCGTCTCGCTCAACCAGGCCTTCGAGATCTTGAGCGATCCCTTGCGCCGTGCTGCCTATCTCCTGGAATTGAAGGGGCAGGCCGCGGCGGTCGACCGCGACCAGACCATCGCCGATCCTGAGTTGCTGATGGAAGTCCTGGAAGCGCGCGAGGCCCTGTCGGAGGCCGAAAGTGTCGAAGCGGTGGAAAAGCTCGCCATCAAGTCGGGTGCCGATGCCATTCAGCTGCTGTCGGAGATTTCCAAAGCCTTTGCCGAGGATGATCTCGTGGCGGCGAACAAATTGACGACGCGTCTCAAATACCTGCGCAAGTTTCTCGAGGAAACCCGCGCCCGGCGCATCGCCTTGGAAGACACAGATCACGAAAGTCATTAAGCGTGCTGTTGCAGATTTACGAACCCGGTGAGACCCCTGAGCCGCATGCAGCGCAGCGTGGCATTGCGGTTGGCATCGATCTCGGCACCACCAATTCGGTGGTGGCCGTGGTACATGCCGCCGTTTCGGAAGACGAGCCGGACAGTGTCGAGGTCTTGCGCGACCAATGCGGTGACGGCCTCATTCCCTCGGTCGTTGCTTATCTCGAGGAAGAGCCGCTGGTAGGTCGTGCAGCGCAAGCTTTGCTGCTGCAACATCCGGATCGGGTTGTTGCCTCGGTAAAGCGCCTGATGGGGCGCGGCCTCAATGACGTGAAGGCGCTGGGTGGTACCTTGCCCTATGCGCTGGCACCGGAAAGCGCCGGCGGCATGGTGCGGCTGCAGATCGGCGCCAGGGCCATCTCGCCGGTTGAAGTTTCCGCCGATATCCTGCGCGCCCTGAAGAAGCGCGCCGAGGACAAGCTGGGTGAAGCGGTCGATCGCGCGGTCATTACCGTTCCGGCCTATTTCGACGATGCCGCCCGCAATGCCACCAAGGATGCTGCGGCCCTCGCCGGCCTGGAGGTGCTGCGTCTGGTCAATGAGCCGACGGCCGCCGCGCTGGCCTACGGCCTCGATAACGAGGCCGAAGGGCTTTACGCCATCTACGATCTTGGCGGTGGCACTTTCGATATTTCGCTGCTCCGCCTGGAGAAGGGCGTCTTCCGGGTGCTCGCGACCGGCGGTGATGCGGCCTTGGGCGGTGATGATCTCGATCATGCCCTGGCGGAATGGGTCCGTACCGAGCAACAGCTCGCCAATCTGTCGACCGGCGGGGCGCGGGCTCTTCTGGTCGCGGCGCGTCATGCCAAGGAAGCCCTGACCGGTGGCGAGGATGCCTGGTTCGATGCCGAGGTCGATGGTCGCAAGCTGCATCTGCAGATCAGCCGCTCCGTCTTTGAGAAACTGGTCGAGCCGCTGGTCAACCGGACGCTGAAGGCCTGCCGCCAGGTGGTGCTTGATGCCAAGGTGACAACCGATCAGGTGAAGGGCGTCGTGCTGGTCGGCGGTTCCACGCGGGTGCCGCTGGTGCGTCGTCGCGTTGCTGACTTCTTCGGCCGCGAGCCTTTGGCCGATATCAATCCCGATGAAGTGGTGGCGGTCGGTGCCGCCCAGCAGGCCAAGGCCCTGACCCGTGGCAGCGATACCTTGCTGCTCGACGTGACGCCGCTCTCGCTCGGCATTGAGACCATGGGCGGCATCGTTGAGAAGGTGATCGAGCGCAACACACCGATTCCAGTCACCAAGGCACAGGAATTCACCACCTATCAGGACGGCCAGACCGGCATGCTGATCCATGTGGTGCAGGGCGAGCGCGAGACGGTGGACGCCTGTCGCTCGTTGGCCCGTTTCGAATTGAAGGGCATTCCGCCGATGGTGGCGGGGGCGGCCCGCATTCTCGTCAAATATGCCGTCGATGCCGATGGCCTGGTTACGGTCAGTGCCGAGGAACGCCTGACCGGTGCAAGTGCCGAAATCGCGGTCAAACCGAGCTACGGCCTCACTGAAGAGGAAATGGCCGGCATGCTGCGCGACAGCCTGACCCATGCCCGCGACGATATGGAGCGCCGGCTGCTGATCGAGGGGCGGGTGGAGGCCGAGCGCGTGCTGCTGGCCCTGGCGGCAGCGCTCAAGGCCGATGGCAGCCTGCTCGACGAGACGGAAAGAGGCGCGATTGACGCCGCCATTGGGCAAGTGCGCCAGGCCATGGCGTCGGAAGATCGGGATCGGATCGCCGCCACGGTGGATATCCTGGAACAGGCGACCCACGGATTTGCGCAAAAGCGCATGGATCGGGCGGTTTCGCTGGCCCTGACCGGGCACAGCCTTGACGAGGTCGAAGCGAGTATGGCAACTGACCCGTCAAATTGACGGCCGATATTAACAATTGGGTCGAACGCGCATGCGATGCCCCGCGCGGCGGCCCGGATGGAGACATAAGATGCCCAAGATGACGTTCATTAATACCGATGGCAGCCGGCAGGAAGTGGAAGCTCCCATCGGCCTGTCGGTGATGGAAATTGCCCACCGCAACAATGTCGATCTGGAAGGCGCCTGCGAAGGCTCGCTGGCCTGCTCGACTTGTCATGTGGTCGTTGATTCCGAATGGTATGATGTGCTGGAGCCGGCGAGCGAGGACGAGGAAGACATGCTCGATCTCGCTTTCGGCTTGACCCATACCTCGCGCCTTGGGTGCCAGATCAAGATGACGGAAGAGCTCGATGGCCTGACCGTCAGCCTGCCGGGCGCGACCCGCAACATGGCTGTCGACAAGTAACGGTATCGAGCGGAAGCGGACGGGGCGGGACCGAAAGATGGCAAAGCAGCTGCGTTGGACCGATGTCAACGACATTGCCATTGAATTGGAAGACGCCCATCCTGATGCCGATGTGGTGAATCTGCGCTTTACGGATCTGTGGAAATGGGTCCAGGAACTGCCGGATTTCGCTGACGATCCGAACAAGTCGAACGAGAAGATTCTGGAAGCCATTCAGATGGCTTGGCTGGATGAGCGCGACTGACGACGCGGCTTCCCCGTCACCGGCTGTGCGCTTATCGCAGCCGGCTGAAGCCATGCCCTCTGGGCTGTCGGCGATTTCCCCGCCGATCCCCCTGAGCGCACGGCTGCTGGCCAAGCCCTTCATCGACCGCTTGTGCCTGTGGGGTTTCCGCTGGGTCTTGCCCGCCTCGCATAGTTGGGCGACTGCCGCCGCGGCGAATGGCGATGTGGAACACTTCCTTGCCATGCTGGGCCGCGGCAAGCCCTCGACATCCCTGCAGACGCGTCTGCGCCGCACGGCGGAACTGCGACGCCTCGCCGATGCCGCCTTCACTGCCTGGCAGGATGCCGCTTTTGCCGGCAGTAAGATCGATCCCGAGCAACTGGCTGATTTGGAAGTCGCCCGCCGGCGCAGCGCCCAGGCCTTCAGCAATCAGCGCATGGCTTTCCTCGCTTTCGCCAAGTGGCATGGCGTACCGGCCGTCCCTTATCAGATCCAGGAGCCGGATGCGGCTGTCGCCGCCTTGCCCAGTGAACGGGCAGCGGTCTCCGCTTTGTTCGCATCACCGGCACAGATGCCGGCAATCACCGTCAGCGAGCGCAGCATCGTGCGCGGTATTGCCGAATACTGGCTGCGTTTCCCCAGCCCGGCGGCGCCGGATGAGGGCGCCACTGCGGATACGGTCTGGGTGCATGTCTATGAACCGCTGCAGGCGACTGCCGATACGCCAAACATGATCTGGGCGCATGGCCTCTCCATGGAATTGGAGATGATGGAATCCGGGCCATTGGACTTCCTCTCGCTGGCGCGTTCCGGCATCCGCGTGCTGATGCCGGACGGGCCGGGGCATAACAGGCGCGTGCGCACCGGTCTCTATGGCGGCGAGGCCTTCCTGCGCGAGGCGCCGATCTCGGGCCTGCACCACTTCACCCAGACGGCGGGCGAATTCGCCGCCATGATCGATTGGTGTCGCGCGATAGGCCATGGCCGTGTGGCGCTGGGCGGAATTTCGCTGGGGGCGCTGAGCGCCCAGGTCGCGACCAATTACATGGCGGACTGGCCGGCCGCCTGCCGACCGGATGCCCTGTTGCTGCTGACCACAACGGATGAGGTCAGCGCGCTGGTCACCGATTCCGCCTTGGGTCAAGTCGCCGATGTCGATCGTGCGGTCCTGGCCGCCGGCTGGGGGCGTCCCCATGTCGCAGCTTTGGCGCGCATCACTGATGCGCCGGCAGAGGCGCCGATCGACCCCGCCCGCATCGTCATGCTGCTCGGGCTTCGCGACAACGTGACGCCCTATGCCGGCGGCTTGCGTCTGGCACGACAATGGGAGTTGCCGGAAGCCAATATCTTCACCCGCGATCAGGGCCATTTTTCGGCGGCCTTCGGCCTGGCGATCGATCCGGCGCCCTATCGCCGGATCATCGAGATCCTGAAAGACTGATACATGGTTGCTTTGCATGTCGTGGACCGGGCCCTCTCTGCCGAAGAGCTGGGCCGTTTGACGTTGAGCGGCGATCTGGTGATCTGGCGCCAGGTGCCGGCATTGCTCGCCTTGTGTGCGCACGCCGATGCCATGATCCGCGCCGGGCTGCAGGACGCGGAACCGCTGACGGCCGAGACACGTATTGACGGCACCGACTATGTCAAACGCGTGCGGCGTCTGCGGGCGCAGTTCAAGGACGATGCGGCGATTACCGGCGGTTTCAAGCAGGCGATGATCGAATGCGGCCTCGCGGCGGCCGACAGCTATTGGGACCCGTTGCAATTGCGCGTGGTGCCGTCGCAGACCAGCCACCAGGCACGGCGCATCTGGCCCTTGCCGCCGCATCGCGACAATTGGGGCTCGAACATCCCGCAGCAGATCAACTGGTGGGCGCCGCTTTATCCTTGTGCGGCTGACCGCACCATCACTTTCTATCCAGGCTTCTGGGATGAGCCGGTCGCCAATACCAGTGGCGAGTGGGATTTCGAGGTCTTGAAGCGTCTGATGGCGGAGGGCAAGGCGGACAGCTATCCGGTTCTGCCGGTGCCGACCGAGGATCTGCCGGTGAGTGCCGGCATGCCGCTCGTCCTTCAACCAGGCGATATGCTGGCCTTTTCCGGCCAGCACATGCATGGCAGTATTGCCCGCGACAAGACACTGGCGCGCTTCAGCACGGAAAGCCGGACGGTTTCGCTGAGCCATATTGCCGCCGGCTTCGCCGCCCCCAATGTCGATGGCCGGGCGCCGCGCGTGGTGCCGGATTGGTTCGAACATATGCAGGATGGCACGCCGCTGGCAGAGACCTATTTCCGGCTTGCCGGCGATCAGCCGCCACCGATCAAGATGGATGCCGCGCTGTGATCGCAGCGCGACGAGGATGAAGAGATGAATTCGCTTGGTTTCGACAAGGCCCCCAAGGACACGCGCGTGGTCGTCGCCATGTCAGGCGGCGTCGACAGCTCGGTGACGGCGGCTTTGCTGGCGCAGGAAGGCTATGACGTCGTCGGTGTCACGCTGCAGCTCTATGATCACGGGCTGACGGTGGGCAAGAAGGGTGCCTGCTGCGCCGGGCAGGATATCTATGATGCGCGCCAGGTCTCGGACAAGCTCGGCATTCCGCATTATGTGCTCGATTACGAGAACAAGTTCTCCGATGCGGTGATGCAGGAATTCGCCGATTCCTATCTCAATGGCGAGACGCCGATCCCGTGCGTGCGCTGCAATCAGCGGGTCAAGTTCCGCGATCTGCTGGACCAGGCGCGCGATCTCGGCGCCGAGGCGATGGCGACCGGCCATTATGTCCGCCGGGTCCCGACGATGACGGGGGCCGAGATGCATCGCGGCACCGATCCCAGCCGCGACCAGAGCTATTTCCTCTTCGCGACGACGCAAGCGCAGCTCGATTTCCTGCGTTTCCCGCTGGGCGACCTGCCGAAGACGGAGACCCGCGCCATCGCGGCGCAGCTGGGGCTCGCGGTCGCCGACAAGCCCGACAGCCAGGACATCTGTTTCGTGCCGGAAGGCGGCTATGCCAAGGTGGTCGAGCGGCTGCGTCCCGGTTCCATCGAGCCCGGCGAGATCGTCCATCTCGATGGCCGCGTGCTCGGTAAGCATAACGGTGTCATTAATTTCACCGTCGGCCAGCGGCGCGGCATCGGCGTTCACGACAAGGGCAGCAACAACGAGCCGCTTTACGTGGTGAAGGTTGAGCCGGGGACCCAGCGCGTCTATGTCGGCCCGAAGGCGGCCCTGGCGCGCCATCGCGTTGTCCTGCGCGAGGTCAACTGGCTGGGCCGCCCGGGCGAGCCCACCGAGGATGTGCCGGTCACCGTCAAACTGCGCTCGATGAGTCAGCCGGCGCCCGGCCGGGTGACCCTGGATGCTGCGACCTTGGATGCAGTGACCCCGGGGGGCAGTAACCAGTCGGTAAGGACCGCCACGGTATTGCTGGAGGAGCCGCAATTCGGCATTGCCCCCGGCCAGGCCTGCGTCTTTTATCAGGGCGAGCGTCTGCTGGGCGGCGGCTGGATCTGCCGCGAGCACTGATCCGCCGAAAAGCAAGGGGAGCGAGGCGTCATGGATCTGGCAGAATTGACCGAGGAATTGCGCCGTCGCGCCGGGCAGAATGTGAAGCTCGGCTATAAGGTGAGATTCCTGCTTGATGAAGGCACCATCTTCTGGGACGGCACCGAGCAGCCGCCAGTGATCGGCAATGACGATACCGGCGAGGCCAATACCACGATCCGGATTTCCGCCGAAAATCTGCAGAAACTGATGGCCGGCGGGCTCGATCCGACACTGGCCTATATGACGGGCAAGCTGAAGGTCGAGGGCAGCATGGGGGTGGCCCTGAAGCTGACCTCGATGTTCGCTGATTAGCGGCTCATTTCAAAGATTTAGCGAAAAGATGACAGGCCGGTTGACAGTCCGGCGGGGGCCGAGTATACGCATCCCCGCCCGGCGAGCTCTTCGGCTTCGCCCAGGCATTTGGCCGGTCCAACGGCCCATGATGGCAGCGTAGCTCAGTGGTAGAGCAGGGGAATCATAATCCCTTGGTCGGGGGTTCAAATCCCTCCGCTGCTACCATCACTACCCCTATTTTAGAACGGGCGTAGAACCTTCCGTATCCAGCTTGAGGATGATCGCAATTTGGCCGATCAGCTCGATCTCCATTTCTCCGTTCAGGTTCAACTCGACCTTGGTCGGATCGACAAGCAAGGACGCCGCACGCTCAAGCTCTTCTTGTTGCCGCTCCGAATCCATCAGATTGGCATGCAAGGCTTTTGAAGTCGTCCCGTCTGCAATTGCCCCTACGATCCGATCGATTTGCTACTTGATGTCGCGTTGACGCTTTGCGTGAGGCTTGCTGTTTTCCTATAGCCTCTTTCGCTTCTGCCAGCCACATACCTCGGTAGGTTCCGATAAATTGTGCAACCACGTCCGGACTAGCAGCTGATTGCACAGGTCGGCCAGGATGACCTTCTCTAGCTGCACAGCATTCGCACGATGGCCATTGCTACAAGTTTGCGGTTCCTTGTTTGTCGAGCAACCGAAGCGATTCTTGTCGACCTCTATGTAAGGCCCACCGCAGCGGCTACAACGGAGCAAACCGGAAAGCAAGTGTTTCGGGCGATGCCTCTGGGAACGGAGAGCCTTGAATAGCGATCTTTAAGGGTTTGGACGCTTTCCCATGTTTCTCGATCAATGATTCGAAATCCATCGCTCGGGTAGTGACTCTGGAATCTTATCATTGATCGTAGGAAGGCGCCGGCCCGTCTCAGAGTCTTTTCGAAATTGCTGCCGATTATAGGTGAGCTCGCCAATATAGAGGCGGTTGTGAAGAATCCCGTTGCCGCGCGCCTTGTTGCCGCTGATCGTGCTGGCGTTCCATTTCCCGCCGCGGGGACTAATTAACAATGGTTCGTCTAGCCCGCAGGCGATTTCAGATGCGATTCACCAGCGTCTGGCACGGAGACTCTTGCGGGGGGAGGAAGAGATAGGCGCATGATTTCGGCAGCGGTTTTTTTAACTGTAGCATGCACTGGTCTCTAGCGGTGCCGACGCTCGAACTCATGGTGAACGGGATCTCATTGTGTGTAAGCGTACCTCGTATCTGACGATCGCCGATACAAAGAGGTTGAGCAATTTGGCCGTATCGTCTGTAGACAGCAAGCGGCCCTCGTGACAGTTGCGGATGCCGTCTGTTTGCTGATGATAGCGTTGACCATCAAACAATAGGTATCGAGGAAGCAGTGGTCAAACATCGACGCCTTATAGAGGCCTTGCGTCTATAGCCTTGCAATATCCTGTCAACCGGCGGCCGACTTGGCACCGAGTGTCTGCTTTGAAAAAAAGCCACCATCAGACGCCTACTATCTCGGACAGGACTTCCAATATAGCCCTGGACGCGGCTACTCAAGCCAAGCAATGCCAAATATGTTCGAACAAAGCGAAGTTCATAAACTTGACGCCAACCTATAATGTGGGAGCGACATCACGCCATGAACCTTGGACATGCGAGTAAGTGCGTCTTGATCACCGGCGGTTCCAAGGGCATTGGGCTTGCCTGCGCCCAAGCATTCGCCGCGGAAGGTGCGCGGATCGCTATTTGCTCACGTCAGCAAGAAAACATCGATCTTGCTTTGAAGAGTCTGCCGGGTGCCCTTGGTGTCGCTGCTGATTGTGCTTCCCCGGAGGCCGCGCAAGGAATGATCGAGCGTGTGGAGGCTGATCTTGGCCCAATCGATATTCTGGTAAATTCGGCCGGTGCTGCGAAACGCGCACAACCTAAAGATCTGACGCCCGCACTTTGGCGGGCGGCCATGGATGCCAAATATTTCAGCACCATCAATGTGGTCGATCCGATGATCAAACGGATGGCACAGCGAGCCAGCGGTGTCATCGTGAATATCATCGGTGTCGGTGGCAAGGTCGCTTCCTCAGCCCATCTCGCCGGTGGCGCTGCCAATGCAGCTCTCATGTTGGCGACAGCGGGACTAGGTGCCACCTATGCACCGTCAGGCGTGCGGGTTGTCGGCGTTAGCCCAAGCCTCACAGAAACCGACCGCGTCCTCGAAGGGCTGGAGGTCGATGCCAAGGCGGCTAATATTTCGATCGAGGTGGCGCGGGCGCGCAGCATCGAAAAGATGCCGTTGGGGCGCATGGCGACGCCGGAAGACATCGCAAATATCGTGCTTTTCGTCGCATCTGATCGCGCCAGCTATCTCACCGGCACGACCATTTCCGCCGATGGCGGTCTCAATCCGACGATTTTGTGATGCGTGAGTTCTGCCTCGCGACCCGCAAAGGGAAGTGCTCGCATCTCTTGATGGCATGTCGGCGGTTACTTCCATTAGGAATTTTCTGCCGAATGTGAATTTTCCGCGCAAGGCCTGCCCTTAAATATCACTCGAGTTAGGCGGAAGACCATCAGGCAGGCAGAAAAATCCGGGCTGGGTTGATTAGCGACGATGTAGCTGATCAAGGACGATAGCCGTCGCTGAGCTGCGATTTTCCACTCCGAGCTTCTCATAGACCTGTTCGAGATGCTTATTCACCGTGCGCGGGCTGATGGCCAGAATGTCACTGATATCCTTGTTGGATTTTCCTCGCGCTAGCCATAGGAGCACTTCAGCCTCGCGGGCGGTGAGGGCGAGCTCTCGGCGGAGCCTATCGACCTCTCCGCGCGGTTCTACCAGGCTCAGCCGCAGCAAATGTTCGCCGGGACGGATGCAACCAAGGTAAGTTAATTCCAGTTTGCTTGCTCCTGCCTTCGTTTCTTCCAGGGGAATGTTGAAGACGGTGTGCTCTCGTTGGGAAGGGCGTGATTGCAGGAGCCATGCTACCACCGCAGCCGGCAGCGTGATGATCTTGCCATCGGCTGCAGGAACACAGCGAGCCAGCAGCTTGGCGGCATGCGGCGTCGACCAGAGCACATCACCTCGGTCGCTCAGCGCCAGGAGAAACCGACCGGCGGCATCGAGTTCCGCCTCGGCGGTCTGGCCGCGTCGGGCATTGACGAGATGGACCCGCATGCGCGCGGTCAGCTCTTCGATCATCACCGGCTTGGTCAGATAGTCCACGCCGCCGGCTTCCAGGCCGCGCACGATATGTTCCGTCTCACTCAGTCCGGTCATGAAGATCACTGGTATATGGGCGACTTCCGGTCTTTGCTTGAGGCGCCTGCAGGTCTCGAAACCGCCGATGCCGGGCATGACGGCATCGAGCAGGATCAGGTCCGGGGTGATCCGTTGCGTGAGCTCCAGGGCGCTTTCGCCATTGACGGCGACGAGGACGGTCAGGCCCGCACCTTCCAGTGCCTCGCTCAGGAAGCCGAGTGTCTCCGGCGAATCGTCGACGACGAGGACGATGTCGCGGGGTGCTGGTTCCTTAGCCGCGTCCGGCCCGCTCGTATCCGATGCCGCCATGAGGACCGGGAAGCTAGGGGCAATTGTCACGATAGGCCTCCAGCACAGCCATGTATTGTGTGAGATCAAAGTTGCGGATGAGCTTGCGCAGTTCCGTCGCGAAATCGGCGTGACTGACGGCGAGTTCATCGAGCTTGGCATCGATCCCGCGCACGTAACCGATCAGGCCCAGTTGATGCAGGTCGTCGAGGTGATGCCGCTCGGGCAGGGTCACAGCGGGTCCCCCGGGCAACAGCCCGGCCTGCAACATGTCCTTTCGGGACTTGCCATTCGCTGAAACTTGCAGCACGGCGCCCTGCTCGGCGATGGCGTCCGGCACCGGCCAGGCTGCATCCGCCGCCTCATGGATCCAATCGAGGTGCAAGAGCATCTGCAGCTTGTCCAGGAATTCACGAAGAGCGATCGGCTTGACGATGAAGGCGTCGTGATCTGCCGGCCGCTCATTCCCCTGGGCGGCGGTAACGAGACGGCCCGGCTGCTGTTCGTCGACATTCGCCGAGGCGATCAGGATGGGTAGCTCTCCCATCCCCGCCTCCCGCAGCTGGCGGGCCACCTGCCAGCCGCCGAGGCCGGGCATCGAAAGATCAAGTATCAGGAGATCGGGTCGGATATCTTGTACGAGCCGCAGGCAGTCGGGCCCATCGGATACGACATGGAGGTCGAAACCAAGGGGGGCGAGAACATCGCGCAGCAGGTCGAGGTGACCACGATCGTCATCGGCTACGACAATACTGCGGCGCCGGCCGCGATAGCCGATGATGCGCCGTTCCAGTACGTGCCGCTGTTGGGGCAGTGTCGGCACAGGCTCGGCCACAGCCGACAGGAACAGCCGGACGTGAAATGTGCTGCCGCTTCCGAGCGTGCTTTCGACGGAGATCTCGCCGCCCATGATTTCGGTCAGCAGCTTGGTGATGGTGAGGCCGAGGCCGGTGCCTGGCATCATCTGCGCACCGGCCGTGCTGCCGCGCTCGAAGGGTTCGAAGATGCGGGAGATGTCGGCAGCGGCGATGCCGATGCCGCTATCGGAAACCTCGATATCGCAAACCTGGCCGCGGTAATGCACGTGCAAGGCTGCGTGACCGGATGGCGTGTATTTGATAGCGTTGGAGAGGAGGTTGATCAGGATCTGCCGCAGACGCTTCTCATCTCCATGCACGAAATGGGGCAGATTGGCAGCATAGTCGTAGAAGAAGTCGATGCCCTTAGCCTCCGCTTGCAGGTGGAACATGCCGACAATTTGGTCGAGGAGTTCATGCAGGGCGATCCGGTCGCGGCTCAATTGCAGGCGGCCGGCCTCGATGCGGGCGATATCCAGCAGGCCATCGATCAGGGCGGCGAGATGCTCGGCGCTGCGGCGGATTACGCGCACGGAATCCTGGCGCCGGGGCGGCAGGCTGCTATCGCGTTCCAGCAGCTGCGCATAACCGAAGATGCTGTTGAGCGGTGCCCTGATCTCATGGCTCATGCCGACGACAAAGCGGCTTTTGGCGATGCTGGCGGATTCGGCCGCCGTCTTGGCCTTCTGCAACTGGTCGTAGGTGCGTTCGTGCGCTTCGATCTCGCGGGTCAGCATCTGCGTCTGGCGCTGGCTTTCCTGTTCCGCCACATGCCGGCTCTCCTGCGCCAGCACCATCAGCCAGGCGGCAATGCCGGCGATACCGAAGAGGGCGAAATAGACCGAGAAGAGCGTGGTATGGATGGTCGCGGCATCGCCGGCCGGGCCTGTCGTCCCCTGAAAGACGCCGATCAATAAGAGGGCGCTGCCGATCACCAGGTTGAAGATGAGGAAAAGGCCGGCGAAATGCCCCAGCCGCGAATTGAGGCCCTGCGCGACCCGATCCGGCAGCAGCTTGCCGAGCAGCAGATGCAGTTGTTCGGTGAAGCGGCTATTGGTCTTGCAAAGATCGTGGCAGCGGGCGTCGAGGCTGCAGCAGAGTGAGCAGATCGGGCCGTCATAGGCGGGACAATGCGACATGTCCTCGCGCTCGAAGGCATGCTCGCAAATACAGCAGGTAAGCTGCTTCGCCCCGTCACCGGCCGGTATTCCGTCGCCATGGACCGGCAGGATCGCCGGCCGGGCGATGTAGTAGCGGCCCTTGGTGAGATAGGCGATGGCCGGCGCCGCCAGGATGGCGATGGTGAGGCCGATGAAGGGGGCGAGGGCCTGGGCGACGCGGCCGAAAGCACCAAAGAATGCGGCTGTCGAGATGACGATCGCCAGCAGCATAGCGCCGGTGCCGACCGGGTTGATGTCATAGAGATGGGCGCGGCGGAACTCGATGCTGCGCGGGCTGAGCCCGAGCGGCTTGTTGATGACGAGATCGCCGACCAGGGCGCCGATCCAGGCAACGGCAAAATTCGAGTAAAGCCCGAGAATCTTCTCGATCGCCGCGAAGACGCCAAGCTCCATCAGCAGCAAGGCGAGCGCCACATTGAAGATCAGCCAGACCACCCGACCGGGATGGCTGTGGGTCAGGCGCGAGAAGAAATTCGACCACGCGATCGATCCTGCGTACATGTTGGTGACATTGATCTTCAGCTGGCAGGTGATGACGAAGATCCCGGTCAGCAGGATGGCAGCGCGCGGCGACAGCGACATCGCCTCGAAGGCGACGCGATAGATCTGTGTCGGTTCCGCCGCATGTTCAATACCGACGCCATGCTGCAATGCCAGTACTGCCAGGAAGGAACCGGCGACCAGCTTGGCGCCGCCGATCACCACCCAGCCCGGACCGGCCGGCAGCATGGCGAGCCACCAGCCGAGGCGGCCGCGCCAGCCGCGCTTCTTGCCGCGGGAATGGCTCGGCATGAAGCGCAGGTAATCGACCTGCTCGCCGATCTGCGGTGCGAAGGAAAGCAGTGTCGAGGCTGCGGTGCCGAAGAGCAGCAAGTCGAAGGTGCCGGTGCCGGCATGGCCGGCGAAGCTGGTCCAGCTCTGCAGGCTGGCATGGTCGCTGAAGGCGATATAGGCGAGGGGCAGGATCTGCAGGACGAGCCAGATCGGCTGGGTCCAGAGCTGTAAGGCGCTGATGAAGCGGATGCCATAGACCACGATCGGGATGACAACCAGGGCGCAGATCACGTAGCCAAGGGCGAGGGGAATGCCGAAGCACATCTCCAGGGCCAGCGACATGATCACCGCTTCCACCGAGAACAGCAGGAAGGTGAAGGAGGCATAGATCAGCGAGGTGACGGTCGAGCCGATATAGCCGAAGCCGGCGCCGCGGGTGAGGAGGTCGATATCGACGCCATAGCGCGTCGCGTAATAGCCGATGGGGAGGCCGGTCAGGAAGATCAGCACGCCGACGGCCACGATCGCCGAGATTGCATTGGTGAAGCCGTAATCCAATGTCAGCGATCCGCCGATCGCCTCGCAGGCCAGGAACGAGATCGCTCCCAACGCCGTATTGGCGACGCGGAAGGCGGACCAGCGCCGGGCTCCGTGGGCGGTGAAGCGCAGGGCGTAGTCTTCCAGGGTCTGGTTGCCGACCCACTGATTGTATTGGCGCCGGACTCGCGCGATTCGCTGTCGTCCTGTCATCCCTACCGATATCCCCACCGATCTGTGGATCGGATGATGGCCGGCAAGCATCTATCCGCCTGCCAAGCCTCCCGTGACCGGCCGTCTGCGCGGCCGCTTGATGCCAGTATGCGCCGAGGGGCTGCTGCGCTGCAATATACGTCAAATGCCCCATAGGCAGCCGATTATATGCCGCCGTACCCTTCGTAACTGACAGAAATAACTGGGAATTTCTGTGCTATCGCCAGTCCGCCCCCGCACGGCGGCGACGATGGATTTCGCCCCAAATTATTGCAATGCAAAAGAAAAGCCGGGCGACCGGCACGCTTGGGAGGATCAAATGGAGAAAATCGGCAGACGCAAATTACTCACCAGCAGCCTAGCTCTGGCAGCGGGCGGTGCCCTGGGCGCCGGCGCATTCGGGCGCCCGTTTTCCTTCGGCATCGGCGCGGCCTGGGCGGATACCGGCACCATCAAGGTCGGTATCCTGCATTCGCTCTCCGGCACCATGGCGATCAGCGAGACGACGCTGAAGGATGTCATGCTGATGCTGATCGAGGAGCAGAATGCCAAGGGCGGTCTCCTCGGCAAGAAACTGGAAGCCGTGGTGGTCGATCCAGCCTCCAACTGGCCGCTTTTCGCCGAAAAGGCAAAACAGCTGCTGGAAGTCGACAAGGTGGCGGCGGTGTTCGGTTGCTGGACCTCGGTCAGCCGTAAATCGGTGTTGCCGGTCTTCGAGCATGACAACGGCATCCTCTTCTATCCGGTCCAATACGAGGGTGAGGAGAGCTCGCGCAACGTCTTCTATACCGGCGCCGCGCCGAACCAGCAGGCGATCCCCGCCGTCGATTATCTGATGAGCGAGGACGGTGGCAGCGTGAAGCGCTGGGTCCTGGAAGGCACCGACTACGTCTATCCGCGTACCACCAACAAGATTCTCGAAGCCTATCTCAAGTCCAAGGGTGTGGCGGCCGAAGACATCGTGGTCAATTACACGCCGTTCGGCTTCTCCGACTGGCAGACCGAGGTCTCCAAGATCAAGGCCTTCGGCAGTGCCGGTAAGAAGACAGCGGTGGTCTCGACCATCAATGGCGATGCCAATGTGCCGTTCTACAAGGAACTCGGCAACCAGGGCATCAAGGCGACCGAGATCCCGGTCGTGGCCTTCTCGGTTGGCGAGGAGGAGCTGGCCGGCCTCGATACCAAGCCGCTGGTCGGCCATCTCGCCGCCTGGAATTATTTCATGAGCGTCAATACGCCTGAGAACAAAGCCTTCATCGCCAAGTGGCATAAGTTCATCAAGAACGACAAGCGCACCACCAACGATCCGATGGAAGCCCATTACATCGGCTTCAACATGTGGGTGAAGGCGGTGGAGAAGGTCGGCACCACCGACACCGATGCGGTGATCGATGCCATGATCGGTGTCACCGTGCCGAACCTGACCGGCGGCTATGCGGCCATGATGCCGAACCATCATATCACCAAGCCTGTGCTGATCGGCGAGATCCAGGCTAATGGCCAGCTGAATACCGTCTGGCAGACGACCGGCCTCGTGCCGGGCGACGAATGGTCGGACTATCTCGAAGGATCGAAGGACCTGATCTCCGATTGGCGCAAGCCGCTCTCCTGCGGGAACTTCAATGTGAAGACAGGCAAATGTGGCGGCGAGGTCGCCACGCAGTAGCCTCGCATCCTCGGCCGGTGATCTCCCACGATTGTGCGCGGGGATCGCCGGCCATTCTTATCCCCGCCTCGGCGGGCATCAACCAACGGGCCGCTCATGCAGCTTCTGCGGAAACTCCTCCCTCTCGCATTCTGCCTGCTGCTATGCGGCCAGGCCTGGCGCGCGGCATCGGCCGATGCGATTGACGATGCCGCCGCCGGCTTTGGCAGTAGTTCCTATGCCGATATCGAACAGACCGTGGCGGCACTGGCAGTCAGCGGCGATCCTGCCGCGGCCCCGATCCTGCAGGCGCTGGGTGACGGGCAATTGATGGTCACGGACGACCATCATCTTTTCATCCAGGCCGATGACGGCAGCTTCACCGATGCCCGCACGCATCAGAAGGTGGCGACGGATGCCGCTGCCGATGCTCGGCCGGTCAAGGTCAACAACAAGGTGCGCCGTGCCATCGCGGCGGCGATGGGGCAATTGACGCTGCTGTCGCCCGACGCAGCGCAACGCCGCGCGGCGGCGGACAGCGTGTTCCACGATCCCAATCCCGCACGATTGCCGCTGCTCGATTCCGCCATCGCCAAGGAAAGCGATAGTGGCATCAAGCGGCGGTTGGAACAGGCCCGCGCCGCTATCCTGTTATCGGACACGGCCACCAGCCCGGCCGACCGGCTGGCAGCAATCGCGGTTCTGGCGGAACGGGGCGACCAGGATGCCCGGGCGCTGATCAGCGCCAGCATGACCAGCAGCGATCCGGCCGTTGCAGCGGCGGCGACCACGGCGGTGAAGCGTATCGACCTTACCTTGTCGCTCTGGTCAGGCGCACAAAGCGTCTATTACGGTCTCAGCCTCGGTTCGGTCCTGCTGCTCGCCGCTATCGGCCTTGCCATCACCTTCGGCGTCATGGGCGTCATCAACATGGCCCATGGCGAGATGGTGATGCTGGGGGCCTATACCACCTTCGTCGTGCAGGACCTCGTCCGCCTCTATGCCCCGGACCTCGCCGATTATTCGCTGCTGCCGGCGGTCCCGATCGCCTTCCTGGTCTCCGGCCTGGTCGGCCTCGTCATCGAGCGCAGTATCATCCGTTTCCTCTATGGCCGCCCACTGGAGACCCTGCTCGCGACCTTCGGCCTTTCCCTGGTCCTGCAGCAGGCGATCCGCACGATCTTCGGCGCCAGCAACCGGGAGGTCACCAATCCGAGCTGGATGAGCGGTTCCTTCGACCTCGGCGGCCTCGTCCTCACCTATAATCGGCTCTGGATCATCGTCTTCGCCTTCGCCGTCTTTGCTGGCATCCTGCTGCTGCTCAGCCGCACGCCGCTCGGCCTGCAGATGCGGGCCGTGACCCAGAACCGGCGCATGGCGGCCTCGATGGGCATCCGTACCGAATGGGTGGATTCGCTCACCTTCGGCTTCGGCTCCGGCATTGCCGGCATTGCCGGTGTGGCCTTGAGCCAGATCGACAATGTCAGCCCCAATCTCGGCCAGTCCTACATCATCGACAGTTTCATGGTCGTGGTGTTCGGCGGCGTCGGCAATCTCTGGGGTACCCTGGTGGGCGCCCTGTCGCTGGGGGTCGCCAACAAGATCCTGGAGCCGGTCGCTGGTGCCGTCCTTGGCAAGATCGTCGTGCTCGTCCTGCTGGTCCTGTTCATCCAGCGCCGGCCCCGCGGTCTCTTCCCGCTGAAGGGCAGGGCGGTCGAATCATGAAGGTGCCGGCATGATCCTGCGGTATATCCAGCGCCTGCCGGGCAAGGCCGATTATATCCTGCCGGCGCTGCTGCTGGCGGCGGCCCTGTTGATCGGCGGCCTGAGCCTGCTGCCGGAAACGGCGTCGCTGCATGTCTCTGGCTATGTGGTCAGCTTGTTCGGCAAATATCTCTGTTATGCGCTCCTGGCGCTCAGCGTCGATCTCGTCTGGGGCTATGCCGGCATCCTCAGCCTCGGCCATGGCGCCTTCTTCGCCCTCGGCGGCTATGCCATGGGCATGTATCTGATGCGCCAGATCGGCGCGCGCGGCGTCTATGGCAATGCCTTGCTGCCGGATTTCATGGTCTTCCTCAACTGGCATGACCTGCCTTGGTACTGGTATGGCTTCGATCACTTCATCTTCGCCGTCGTGATGATGGCGCTGGTGCCGGGCCTGCTCGCTTTCGCTTTCGGCTATCTCGCCTTCCGCAGCCGGGTCAGCGGCGTTTATCTCTCGATCATCACCCAGGCCCTGACCTATGCCCTGATGCTGGCCTTCTTCCGCAATGACATGGGCTTCGGCGGCAATAACGGCCTCACTGATTTCAAGGACCTGCTCGGCGCCAATCTGCAATCGGATGGCACGCATGCGGGGCTGATGCTGGCCAGTGCCATCCTGCTCTGCGTCTTTTACCTGCTGTGCCGGGCATTGATCCGGTCGCGCTTCGGCAAGGTGCTGGTGGCGGTGCGCGATGCCGAGAGCCGGACCCGGTTCCTCGGCTACCGTGTCGAGCGCTACAAGCTGACCGTCTTCGTCTTCTCCGCCGTCATGGCGGGCTTTGCCGGTGCGCTCTATGTGCCCCAGGTTGGCATCATCAATCCCAGCGAGTTCGCCCCGGCGAATTCGATCGAGGCGGTGATCTGGGTCGCCGTCGGCGGGCGCGGCAGCCTGGTCGGGGCCATCATCGGCGCGATCCTGGTCAATTTCGCGAAGACCGTCTTCACCGGTGCCTTCCCCGAGCTCTGGCTCTTCGCCCTCGGCGGCCTTTTCGTGCTGGTAACCTTGTTCCTGCCGCGTGGCTTCGTGGGGCTCTGGGCACAGCTGCGCAGCCGCTGGGCTGATCACCAGACTAAAAAGCGCGAGGGAATCTCCAAAGGCGACGCATCGGAGCGCCGAGGCGAAATGCCGGAAGGTAAACTGGAGGTCGGCGAATGAGCGACGAACCAGAATCCGCCGTGGCGGAAGCCGCCCGTCCGCCGGTAGAACCGCTGCTCTATCTCGACGGCGTCAATGTCAGCTTCGACGGGTTCAAGGCCCTCAATGCCCTGTCGCTGCTGATCGAGCCCGGCGAGATGCGGGCGGTGATCGGCCCCAACGGCGCTGGCAAGACCACGATGATGGATGTCATCACCGGCAAGACCCGGCCGCAATCCGGCAAAGTGCTGTTCCGGGGCGACATCGACCTCACGCGTCATGACGAGGCGGAGATCGCCTCGCTCGGCATCGGCCGCAAGTTCCAGAAGCCGACCGTCTTCGAGATGCACAGTGTCGAGGACAATCTGCTGCTGTCCCTGAAGGGCGACCGCCGTCCCAGCCGCGTCATGCTGATGCGGGGCAATGCCGACGAGAAACGCCGCCTCGACGAGATCCTCGATATCGTCAAGCTGGATCCGCTGCGGGCGCGCCGCGCCGGTGACCTCTCGCATGGCCAGAAGCAGTGGCTGGAGATCGGCATCCTGCTTGCCCAGGAGCCCGATTTGCTGCTGGTCGACGAGCCGGTCGCCGGCATGACCGATGCCGAGACCGAGGAAACGGCCAATCTCCTGCGCCGCATCAATGCCACGCGCTCGGTCATCGTCGTCGAGCATGACATGACCTTCGTGCGGGCGCTCGGCGTCAAGGTGACGGTGCTGCATGAGGGCGCCGTCCTGGCGGAAGGCTCGCTCGATCATGTGAGCGCCGATCCACGCGTCATCGATACCTATCTCGGGCGCTGAATCATGCTGGAAATCGACCATGTCGACCTTCATTACGGTGCCGCCGCCGCCTTGCGCAATGTCTCGATGGCGGCCCGCATCGGCGAGGTGAGCTGCCTGCTCGGCCGCAACGGTGTCGGCAAGACCAGCCTGCTGCGCGCCATCGTCGGCCATCATCCGGTCAGTCGCGGTCATATCCGCTGGGACGGTGCGGACATCACGCGCCTGAAGCCGGCGCAACGGGCGCAGCGTGGCATCGCCTATGTGCCGCAGGGGCGCGAGATATTCCCTCTATTGACGGTAAAGGAGAACCTGGAGACCGGCTTCGCAGTGCTGCCGCGCCGCCAGCGCCAGATTCCGGCGGAGGTGCTGGACCTTTTTCCGGTCCTGCGCAGTATGCTGAAGCGTCGTGGCGGCGATCTCTCCGGCGGCCAGCAGCAGCAGCTGGCGATCGCCCGCGCTTTGGTGATGAAGCCGCGTCTGCTGGTGCTGGACGAGCCGACGGAAGGCATCCAGCCATCGATCATCAAGGATATCGGTCAGGTGATCAGCTTCCTCGCCAAGCGCGGCGACATGGCGATCCTGCTGGTCGAGCAGTATTTCGACTTTGCCCGGGCACTCGCCACCCGTATCGCGGTCATGGATCGCGGCGAGATCCTGCTGGACGATCAGGCGGACCGGCTCGATGCCGAAGTGGTCCGACGCCATATCGCGGTATAGGGTGCGCTGTCTCGCCCTTCCAGCCTGAAGATATCCTGTGCTCCGGCAAATTTATTTTCTCCGTCTGAGCGCTTTCTTTTCTCCACCAGGATAATCGCCCTCAAAGGGCCGATCCGTTCGGAGCTGGTACCACCCCAGCCGGAACGGCGACCGTCCAAGTGAGTTACCTGCAGGTCAGGTAAATTATAAACGCGTCACGAATCTATGGTTCTTTTTCGGATTGAAAGAGCCTGACACCTCCGCCGCGATCCAAATGTTGCCTTCTTACAGGCTGAGGCGGGTGAGTGGGCGGGATCAGCTTTGGCTGCGTCATGTCGGGGTCATACATATGTGACGCGGCAACTCCACGCTGGTTCACATCAGAGCCCTTACTGCGCACACCACACCCGGCAGGGCAAACCTGCTCGAAATCCTAGAAAGGTCTTGGCAAGGGCCAAATCCCGCCGAGTGTTTTGTGCTGCATCGCAGCAAAATTACTCGTGTTTGATATGTTGACGATCAGCATGTCGACATGTCATACCAGTTTTCGCTTCAAATGCAGACGGCGGAACGACGCCATAACGGGGAGGACCAGATGCTAGATAGACTCGGATTCCATCACAGCCAGGCGAAGGCGGGCCTGGGTGCAAGACGATTGATCATGGCGGCAGCGACAGTGACGCTGGCCGGGGGCCTTGCCGGCCATGCCGCGGCCGCGACGGTGGCCAAGCCGTTCGAGGCCTGGCCGGAACCGCAGATTAAGGCAAACATCACGGTGGATGAGGCGAAGTCGATCGTCGCTGAGCGCACCCGCCCGCAGACCGATTGGAAGGGGCCGACCTCCGGCCCGCAGGCGAGCACCGATGCGGTCACCGTGGTCTATGTCTCCGCCGATGAATCCTATGTCTCCTTCGTCAATTGGGGCCGCGGCGTCGAAGAGGCGGCCAAGGCCCTGGGCTGGAAGACGGTCGTCCTCAACGGCAAGGGCACGATCACCGGCACCTTGCAGGCTATGCAGCAGGCGGTCTCCTTGAATCCGGCAGCGATCGTGACCTCGGCCGATGCCAGTGCGCTGCAGGAGCCCATCAAACAGGCGGTGGCGCAGAACATCCCGGTCATCGGCATTCATGCGACGGCCTATCCGGGCCCCGATCCCAAGCTCAATCTCTTCACCAACATCTCCTCCAATCCGGCGGAGATCGGTGAGACCCAGGCGGCCTATGTCATCGCCCAGTCCGACGGCAAGGCGAAGCAGTTGCACTTCCTCGATAACAGCTTCGCGATTGCGCGTTTCAAGGCCAAGGCGGCGACTGATCCGATCAAGAATTGCAGCGGCTGCAGCTTCGTCGACATGGTCAATATACCGATCGCCGATCAGACCAAGCGCATTCCGCCCGTCATTTCCGGCATTGTTGCCAATCATGGCGACGGCTGGTGGGGCACCACTTGCTGCGACAATTTCTATCCCTATGTCGCTTCGGCGCTGCGCTCCTCGGGCATTGCCCCGGACAAGGTGCATCTGGTTGGCTCCGACGGCCCGCCCTCGGCCTATGACATGATCCGCAAGGGCGAATACGAGGTGGCGACCGTGCCGGAGCCGAGCACCCTGTTCGGTTACCAGGCGATCGATGCAGTAGTCCGGGCCATGGCCGGCCAGGCACCGTCGAGCTTTGTCCAGCCGACCTACCTGGTCACCAAGGACAATGCCGACGCGGAAGGCGGCAAGTCGAACGAGTTCATTCCGAGCAACAACTTCGCTTGCCACTACATGAATATCTGGCGCGGCCAGAGCAATGCCTGCACGGCCGCGAACTGATAATGCGTCGGTCATGGATCTTGTGATGACAGAGAGCCAACCCGTTCTCCAGGTCGAAGGCTTGACCAAGCGCTTCTTCGGTGCGCTTGCCCTCAAAGCCGTCGACTTCACCCTGATGCCGGGAGAAATCCATGCCTTGGTGGGGGAGAACGGGGCGGGCAAATCTACCCTGATCAAGATCCTCGCCGGTGTCTACGAGCGCGACGGCGGGCGGATCCTGCTGGACGGCCGCGAGGTCGATCCCCGTCAGGAAAGTCTGCCGCTCGCCTTCGTGCACCAGGATCTGGCGCTCGTCGATGATCTCAGCGTCGCCGAGAACATCGCCTTGATCGCCGGCTATCCGAAACGCGGCGGCCTGATCGATTGGCGCGAGGTCACGCGCCAGGCAGAACGCATCTACGAAACCATGAAGGTGGAGCCGCTCGATCCGCACCGCTTGGTGGTGACGTTGAGCGCGCCGGAAAAGGCCATTCTCGGTATCGTCAGGACCTTGGCGCGCAATCCCCGCGTCCTCATCCTGGATGAGCCGACCGCAGCCTTGCCGGAACATGACGCCAAGCGCCTGTTCGATGCCATGCGCCAGCTGAAGGCGGCGGGAACCAGTATCATCTATGTCTCGCATCGCCTGAACGAACTCTTCGGCCTGGCGGACCGGCTGACGGTGTTCCGAGACGGCCGCCATGTTCATAGCACGGCCATGAGCGAGACCTCGCCGGAGAGGATCGTCGAGCAGATGCTCGGCCGTTCCGTCGAGCTGGTTCGCGCGCATCGTGAGGCCAAGTCCTCCGATGCTTCCGTCATGCTGAAGGTGGCGAACCTTATCGTCGATCGGCGCGGGCCGATTACCTTCGAGGCCAAAGCCGGCGAGATCCTTGGCCTGGTCGGGTTGCGCGGCGGCGGCCAAGAGGCCGTTGGCCGGACGATCTTCGGCGCGAAGCAGCCGGATGCGGGGCGCATTGTGCTCGAGGGCCGGGACCTGTTGCTGGGGGACGGCATTCGCGAGCGCATCGCCGCCGGCATCGTCCTGCTGCCGGGCGACCGCCTGGGCGAGAGCATCTGCCCCGGCATGTCGCTGACCGAGAATCTTTTCATCAATCCGGGCATCCGGCAGCAATCCGCCTGGCGTCCCATCGTGCCGCGGCGGGAGAGAGCGGAGACGGCGCGACGCCTGGAGCAATTCGACGTCCGCCCCCGCAATGCCGCCTCGCTGATCGACTGGCTCTCTGGCGGCAACCAGCAGAAGGTCTGCATCGCGCGCTGGCTGGAGGCACAGGCGAAGGTCCTCATTCTCGAGGAGCCCACCGCGGGTGTCGATATCGGCGCCAAATTGGCGATCCACGACATGTTGCGCCGTGCCACCCGCGACGGTGCCGGCAATGGCGCGGCGGTCATCGTCGTCTCATCCGACCTCGATGAGGTCTCGGCACTTTGCGACCGCGCCCTGATCCTCGACCGAGGCCGGATCGCCAGTGAACTTCAAGGCGACGAACTCACCATGGACGCGCTCATCGCCAGATCCTCGATCGGTTCCGGGCTTGCGCCGGCACATCCCTGAAGGAGATCCTCATGGCCAGCCACGCCGATTCAATTGCCGGAGACAAGCGCCAAGTGACCAATTCGCCGAAACCCAGCCCGCGTCATCGCCTCTCCGAGATCGTCTCGACCTATGGGCTTGCCGTCGTCTTTGTCCTGGTCCTGGTGGTCTTTTCGGCCCTGCGGCCGGCCAGCTTCCTCAGCGCCGCCAATATCGGCAATATCCTGACCAGCCAATCGGTCACGGCCCTGCTGGCCTTTGCCGTGATGATGCCCTTGACGACGGGCCGCTTCGATCTTTCCGTCGGCTATCACGTCGGCATGGCGCAGGTGCTGGTCATCGGCCTGCAGGTGAATAACAGTCTGTCCTGGCCGGTCGCTGCCCTCATCGTGATTGCCATCGGTCTCGTCGTCGGACTGGTCAATGGCATCCTGGTGACGCGCTTCAAGATCGATTCCTTCATCGCCACGATGGGTATGGGCTCGCTGCTTTACGGCGTCTCCAACTGGTATACCGATGGGCAGCAGATCGCGGGCTTCGACCTGCCGGACAGCTTCACCGATATCACCCAGGTCGTCAGCTCCGTCCCGCTGCCCGCCATCTATGTTGCCGTCGTCGCCGTCATTCTCTGGATCGTGCTCGAGCGCTTGCCAGCCGGGCGCAGCCTCTATGTCATCGGCTCCAATGCGCGGGCTGCCGAACTCTCCGGCATCAACGTCGCGCGCAGCGTCACCGCGACGCTCGCCGCCTCCGGCGTGCTCTGCGCGATCGCCGGGGTCATCCTCGCCAGTATCCTGCGCTCCGGCACGCCGTCGGTGGGCCCGGAATACCTGCTGCCCGCTTTCGCCGGATCGCTGCTCGGCGCCACCTCCATCCGTCCAGGCCGTGTGAATGTCGGCGGCACGCTGCTGGCGATCCTGATCCTCGCCTTCTCTTTCTCCGGCGTTCAGCAGCTCGGCGCGCCCTTTTATGTCGAATATTTCTTCAATGGCGGCATCCTCATCATCGCTGTCGCGCTGTCCGTCTATGCCGGCATCCGGCGGCGCAAGGCGGCGATTGCGGCCAATAACGGGTAAGCGCCACCAGCACCCAATCTGCTTCGTTTGATCGTTGATTTGAGTATGGAGTAATCGATATGCCACGAGTTGCAGTCGTCGGATGCGGTGTGGTGGGGTCGTCCTGGGCCCTGGTCTTTTCCCGGGCCGGCTTCGAGGTCAATGTCTACGACCAGTCGGAAGCGGCAATCACCGCCACATTGAACTTCGTCGGGGACGCGCTTGATGACCTGCGCGCCCAGGGCCTCGCCGGTTCCGATGCGCGGCAGACCGTTCTCGCGCGCTTGCGGCCGACCCCGGATCTTGCCGAAGCGCTGCGCGACGTCGACTACGTGCAGGAAAGCGCGCCCGAACGCGTCGAAATCAAACGGGATCTTTATCGGCAGCTCGACAGCCTGGCGGCGCCAACGACAGTGCTCGCCAGTTCGACCTCTGGCTTGCCGGCCTCGAGCTTTACAGAGGCGCTGGCGCATCGCGCGCGTTGCCTCGTCGTCCATCCGATCAATCCGCCGCATCTCATTCCCTTGGTCGAGCTGGTGCCGGCGCCGTGGACCGATCCCGCTGTCACCGCCCGCGCCGCGACGATGATGAAGACAGTCGGGCAATCGCCGATCGGCCTCAGCCGCGAGATCAACGGCTTCGTCGTCAACCGGCTGCAAAGCGCCCTCCTGGGCGAAGCCTTTCGCCTCGTACAAGACGGCATCTGCAGCGTCGACGATGTGGACAAGGCAGTCGCCGACGGCCTCGGGTTGCGCTGGTTCTTCATGGGGCCGTTCGAGACCATCGATCTCAATGCCCAGAACGGCGTCGCCGAATACTGCCGTAATCTGGGACCGATGTATTACGGCCTTGCCCAGGAACAGGCCGATCCGCGGCAATGGGATGCACTTCTCGTCGCCAGCATCGAAAAGCAGCGCCGTGCGCGTACCGCGGAATCGGGCCTGGCGGCGCGGCGCGGCTGGCGGGACCGCTGCCTCGCGGCCTTCGTTTCGGCCAAACGCCGTGTGCTTTCTGAACAGGGCTGCTAGACTATGCGAGTCTCAATATCGTCAAGAGGATAACCTGTGCCGCCTGTCATCGCCCCTCTTGCCATCAAACGGCATCGCCTGTCCGACCAGATCGCCGGCCATCTCGAGCAGATGATTCTCTCCGGCGAATTGGTGATCGGCGACGTCTTGCCGTCCGAGCGGGATTTGATGGAGCGCTTCCAGGTTGGGCGCCCTGCCGTGCGCGAGGCACTTCTGTGGCTGAGCAAGAAGGGCCTCATCTCGATCAGTGGTGGCGAGCGGGCGCGGGTGACAGAGCCCAATCCCATGGAGCTGGTGGAACATCTATCCACTGCGGCTTTGCTGTTGGTCTCGCGGCCGGAGGGCATGCAGGTCTTTCAACAGGCGCGGCTTTTCACCGAAGTGGCGCTCACCCGCGAAGCAGCCCAGAATGCCAGCGAGGCGGAGCTGCAGAAATTGGAGAAATTGCTGGTCGCAAATGAGGCGGCCGGCGACGACATCGAGGAATTCGCGCGGACTGATGACGATTTCCATTTCGGTATCGCGCGCATGTCGCATAACTCGCTGATCAATACGCTTTATAACAGCGTCCTCGCGGTCCTGCAAAATCAGCGGTACACCTCGCTCAAGCATCCCAAGGCCCTTGTCGCGGCGAGCAGCTGCCATCGCCGTATCTTCGATGCCATCGCGGCGCATGATCCGGATCGTGCGGAAGTCGAAATGCGACGCCATCTCGGGGACGTCGAAACCTATTACTGGTCTGTCCGTGGCACCAAGTCGGCCTCGCCAAAAACCGAAGGCGAGGCGATCGAAAGCCAAGACGAAGACAAGGCCTAGGTGAAGACAGGGCCTGGGCGAAGACCGGAGCTAAGCCGGATCGGATGCTGGCGGCGTGCAATTGACCGAAGCGGCTGTCTTGTGGGCGCGCGGCAGGGGAGGAGAGATGACGTATTACGAGGCCTATAATCCGGTCTTCGCCAATTACCTGTTGCCAGTTTGCGGCTTGGAGAAGCTTTATACCGGAACGCGCTGGGCGGAGGGCCCGGTCTATTTCGCCGATGGCAGATTCCTGATCTTCAGCGACATCCCCAATAACCGGATGCTGCGCTGGGAGGAGGAGACAGGACAGATCAGCCTCTTCCGCTATCCGTCCAATTTCTCCAATGGCAATACCCGCGACCGGCAAGGACGCCTCGTGACCTGCGAGCATGGAGCGCGTCGCGTCACACGGACGGAACCCGATGGCACTATCACGGTCATCGCCGAGCACTATCAGGGCAAACGGCTGAACTCGCCCAATGACGTCGTTGTCAGATCGGATGGCAGCATCTGGTTCACCGATCCACCCTATGGGATCCTGTCGGACTATGAGGGCAACAAGGCGGATAGCGAGATCGGTCGCTGCAATGTCTACCGCGTCGATCCGGCCGACGGCGTCGTCAAAATTGTCGCCGATGACTTCGACAAGCCGAACGGCCTTGCCTTCTCGCAGGACGAGAAGACCCTCTATGTCGCGGATTCCGGCCGCTCGCACGGTCCGG
>Ga0209148_1000411_pt1 | contig 49197 bp, 43 predicted proteins | sample AraplaCol_mMF_r2_2_FD_184288 | JGI IMG/M metagenome (GOLD analysis project Ga0209148, IMG submission 184288) | Arabidopsis root microbial communities from North Carolina, USA - plate scrape CL_Col_mMF_r2 (SPAdes) (version 2) | ecosystem: Host-associated > Plants > Roots > Endosphere | place...
TCAACCGGGAAGACAGCCATGCAAGCCTACACCTCCTCCAGGATTTCATTGTCGCCGCATCTGGCTCAGCCGGCCCTGCCAGCGACACTCGGCTCCGGACCGGTCCAGCCGATCAGCTTCTTTCCAGCCGGATCGGAAATCTATGCCCAGGGCGAGAAGGCTGGTGCCTTCTATCAAGTCGAATTCGGCGCCGTGCGCATCTATCGCCTGCTTGCCGATGGCCGCCGGCAGATCAGCGCCTTCCATCTTGCCGGAGAGACATTCGGCTTCGAAGCCGGCGCGACGCACCATTTCTTCGCCGAAGCGATCAATGCCACCGGTGTTCGCGTTTTCCGCCTCAATGCCGGGGCGGACATGTCGCATCAGTTGCTGCCCCTGGCGCTCAAGGGGTTGACCAGAGCCCAGGAACACCTCCTCGTCCTGGGTCGCCAGAACGCCATCGAACGCGTGGCCGCCTTCCTGGTCGACATGGTGGAGCGCCAAGGCGGCCTGCGGCAGGTGGAACTTCCGATGTCGCGCATGGACATCGGCGACTATCTCGGCCTCACCATCGAGACCGTGTCGCGGGTTTTCACCCGGCTGAAGGACAAGGGCGTGATCCGCCTGCTCAACCTGCGCAGCGTCGAAATCCTCAAGCAGGACGTGTTGCAGACCATGGGCGAATGAGCCCTCAAGCAGACAGCGTGACGTCAGCCTCAGATCAGGGACCCCATTGTCATGAGCGACACACTTACCACCCACACCGGATTTCGCTTCGAAGTGCGTCGCGCGCGCCCTGAAGACGAGCCGACGCTGGCCGAGTTCTTCACGCATGTGACCCCTGAAGACCTGCGCTTCCGCTTTCTCGGCGCGGTGAAGGAAGTCTCGCATGAACGGCTGGTGGCGATGACGCGTTCAGACGACGCCCATATCCATAATTTCGTGGCCTTCTCGACCGACGGGATGTTGATCGCCGTTGCGACGCTGGCAAGCGATCGCGCCGACCGAACCGGCGAGGTCGCGATCTGCATTCGCGCGGATCGCAAGCATCTGGGCGTTGGCTGGGAACTGCTCGCCCATATCTCGAAATATGCCGAAAAACTTGGCCTCGAAGCGATCGAGTCGATCGAGAGCCGTGAAAACCGTGCCGCGATAGAGGTCGAGCGCGACATGGGTTTCACGGTCACGACTGACCCCGACGACGCGACGCTCGTCCTGGTTCGGCGTCAGATCGCTGGCAAGTTCGCCCAGCGGACAACGGCAGAACGATAGCTAGAAGAGTCGAATTCGGAACTGACAGCTATTTCGAGCATCCGCGCGCTTTTTCCAAAGCAGTGGGCGGCGCAAAGCCGAGATTGAGGACCAGGCGATGGAACCGTCGAATCCAGCAAGCGCGATGTCTCGCGCCCGCTTCAGGTTTTTCGGCAGGTTGGGTCCTGGCCTGATCACTGGCGCAGCGGACGATGATCCAGGCGGCATCGCCACCTACAGTCAGGTCGGAGCTCAATTCGGATATTCGCTCGCTTGGACGATGCTGTTCAGCTATCCGCTGATGGCTGTGACGCAAGGGATCAGCGCCGGGATCGGCGCGGTGACCGGTCAGGGCATCGCGCGCAACCTGCGTCGGCATTACTCACCTTGGCTGCTGCGTTTTGCGGTGCTTCTGCTTCTGGTCGCCAACGTGATCAACATTGGCGCCGACCTGGGCGCCATGGGAGCGTCGCTCGAACTGCTGATCGGCGGACCACATCATCTTTACGCTTTTTTCTTCGCGCTGCTCTGCATCCTGCTGGAAGTTTTCGTGAGCTACCGCCGCTATGTCACGGTCCTCAAATGGCTGACCGTATCCCTGCTTGCCTATGTGGCCGTCGTGCTGTCGGTGCATGTACCATGGGGCACCGCGCTCTATGGTGCCCTGGTTCCACAGATCGTCTTCGACGGCGATCACGCCATGGCGCTGGTCGCGGTTCTCGGCACGACGATCAGCCCCTATCTGTTCTTCTGGCAGGCCGGCGAAGAGGTCGAGGAGCAACGTCGGGAGCACTGGCAACGGCTCGGTGCACACCCTCGCACGGCAGGGCATCAACTTGCACGCATCGAGAGCGATACTTTGTTTGGGATGGGATACTCCAATCTCGTCGCCGTCTTCATCATCATCGCGACGGCGGCAACCCTTCATGCCAACGGCATTACCCAAATTCAGACATCCTCGCAGGCGGCCGAGGCACTACGACCCGTTGCGGGCGAGTTCGCATTCGCGGTCTTTGCCGGTGGCATTATTGGCACCGGCATGCTTGCCGTACCCGTCCTGGCGGGCTCCGCCGCCTATGCAGTGGCGGAGATGTTTGAGTGGCCGGAGGGGCTTGACCGGCGCTTGCAGGACGCCCGGGGCTTCTACGGTACGATCGCGCTGGCGACATTGGGCGGGGCAATCCTGACCTTTGTCGGATTGGACCCGATCAGGGCGCTTTACTGGAGCGCGGTTGTCAACGGGATCCTGGCGGCCCCGCTGATGGCGATCATGATGATGATCGCCATGAATCCGCGGATCATGGGCCGGCTCACCTTGCCAAGATGGATGGTCGTTGGCGGCGTGCTGGCGACTGCCGTCATGGCGGCTGCCTCGATCGGCTTTTTCGTATTGTAACGGCCCACGGCAGCTCACCCCTTCCGTGAACGCGCAACGACAATGAGCCCAACGAGGGCGGCTACTAGGCCAGACGCCGTCGCCTAAGAAAGCGGCTCCTTAAACATCAAACATCGGACAGCGCAAAGACCCCAGGCGCCGAGGGTCGCGACAAAAACAAGCGATAAGATACCCGCCATGAAACCCGAGGCCGCCAAGGTGGCCCGACAGTGCATTCATCGCCTCAAGCAGCGTGGGCGTGTGACAAAGGCGTGATCGAGGGATCGTATCCGGCAACATGGGGGCCTCAACCGTCATTCAGGCTGGTCGTGGCGTGAAACCGGGCAGGCGACAATAGGGCGGGATCGGCGCCTTCGCCGAGAAATGGTTTGGGCAGATCGCTTCCGATCACCAGAGACGCAGTCAGTTGACCAAGCGCGGGTGCGGTCTGGATGCCGTAGCCGCCTTGTCCAGCCAGCCAGAAGAAGCCCTCAACACGGGTGTCCCAGCCAACCGCCGGCGTCTTGTCCGCAAAGAACGACCGCAAGCCCGCCCAACTGCGCGAAACATGCGTCACCGGCAGATCGGCGGCGTGTTGAACGCGATCGACTGCGATGGCGATGTCGATCTCTTCGGGCTGAGCGTCGCACGGTTCGCTCGGCGTCTCATCGGCCGGTGAGAGCAACAACTTTCCTGAGGATGGCTTGAAATAGAACATCTCGTCGACATCGATGACGCCCGGCCAGCCATTGGCGTTGATGCCGGTTGGCGTTTCGACAAGCATTGCGGTTCGCCGTTTCGGGACCAGGCCAAGCGGCGCGACTCCCGCCATGACGGCCACCTGGTCCGCCCAGGCACCAGCCGCGTCGACAAGGACCGGCGCGTCGAAGACGCCGACCGGGGTCGTCACAATCCATGTTCCACCGACGCGCTCGATCGCCTCGACCCGGGCGTTGGTGACGACTTGCGCACCCTGACGACGTGCGCCCCGCAAAAAGCCCTGGTGAAGTGCATCGACATCGATATCCATCGCCGAGCGGTCGAGAAACGCGCTCGCCTTGTAATCAGGCCGCAGGATTGGAATGACCGATCTGGAAGCGTCGGGATCGAGCCATTCCATGGCTGTTGCCGATTCCCTAGCCGTCTCTGCAAACAACGCTTCCAGCCTTGGCCTCTGCTCGTCCGTGCCGATCAGCATTGCGCCGCGAGACGTCAGCAAGGGTACATCACAGAAGCCGTGCGGCGGCTCCAGGAAGAACTGGCGGCTGGCCCGTGTAAAGCCGCGGATGGCGGCGTTCCCGTAGCCCTCGCTGAATAGCGCAGCGGACCGTCCGGTAGTGTGCATGCCACAGTGGGCTTCGGCTTCGAGCACTGTGACCTGTCGACCATGCGCAAGAAAGAACGCCGCCGAGGCGCCAGCTATGCCGCCACCGATGATAAGAACGTCCTGCATAGCCTCTCTCGCTCAAATGCGGCCAGCCAAGCAGAATATTTCCGATCGGTCAAACATCTTTCCTATGATAAAGGCAGCGTCGCTTGCGAGTCGACTTTGTTCAGTCTCAACCTTAGACTGCGGGCAACGTCAAAAAGGATCCGCCATGAGCGATTCGAAGCCAAGTCTGGGAGAATGCCTCAAACTGCTGCGCCGGGAGCGGGGCTGGACACTGACGCAGGTCGCCCAGATGTCGGGGCTCGCCATCTCCACCCTGTCGAAGGTCGAGAACAACCAGATGTCGCTGACCTATGACAAGCTGCTGCAGCTTGCCCAAGGGCTTAAGGTCGACATAACCGAGCTCTTCGGCGTGAGAAAGGCCAGCGTCTCTCCCATCGCGCACGGCGCGCGTGCCGTCAGCCGTCTTGAGGACGGGCGGATCGTCGAGACGCCCAACTACGTCTATCGTTTCCTGTGCACGGAGCTGTCGCGCAAGGAAATGATTCCAATGCTGGGGGCAATCACCCAGCAAAGCATCGAAACGTTCGGCGAGCTCATCCGTCATCCCGGCCAGGAATTCACCTATGTTCTCGAAGGCGAAGTCGAGTTGCACACCGACGTCTATGAAACGCTGAGGCTGAAAACAGGAGAGTCGGTCTACTTCGAAAGCACGATGGGACACGCCTATGTCAGCGTCGGCGACACGCCGGCCCGGATCCTGTGCGTGTGCACGTCGGCATCCGGCCAGTCGGAACAGACCCTCGTCAGCGGCGCCAAGAGTATGCGCCCTCATGACGAGCGCGAGACTGTCGAAGCAGAAATGACACTTGGCTAATTAGAAAAATCTCTTTCTTATCAGAAAAATCGGCTTGCCATCCGAAATGCGGGTGTTAGCGTGGGCGAAAGGCATCCCTCGGTCCGTCCCGTGAGAGATGCAAAACACAAGCTCGAGGGGAGCGCATGATGTTGTTACGTCGCCTGCCGACTTTTGCGGCATTTGCCGCTTTGACAGCCTTGACCTTTGCGGGACCGAGTTGGGCCACCGACAAGGATGTCCTGGTTATCGACAAGGCCGAGGATCCGCCCACGGCTGACCCCGGCGTCGAGGTCTCCAACAACGGCTATACGCTGATCTTTCCGGCCTACGAGCGTCTGGTGAAATACGACGGCGCCAAGACCGAGGTCATTCCGGAGCTTGCCGAGAGCTGGACCACGGCGCCCGACAACCTAAGCTGGACATTCAAGTTGGCGTCGGGACACATGTTCGACGATGGCTCGCCGGTCGATGCCGCCGCGGTCAAATATTCATTCGACCGCGTAAAGAAGCTGGCGGCTGGCCCGGGCGACATGTTCCCGACCGTCAAGGATGTCGTGGTCGTCGACCCGCAGACCGTGAAGTTCGAATTATCGGCGCCATTTGCACCGTTCCTGTCGGCGCTCGCCACTTCGGCCGGGTCGATCGTCAATCCGAAGGCGCAAGAGCACGCGGTCAACGGCGACGACGCGAAAGCCTGGCTCGCCGAGCACAGCGCCGGCAGCGGCGCTTTCAAAATCTCGGCCTGGGAGCGCAACCAGCAGATCACGCTCGACCCCAATCCCCACTATGCCGGCAAGGCGCCGGCTTTCAAGCAGGTCATCTTCAAGATCGTACGCGAGATGTCATCGCGTCGCTTGCAACTGGAAAACGGAGACGCAGACCTGATCGACCAGGTTCCGGTCGACCAGGCCGAGGCCATGAAATCAAGCGCCGGGGTGGTCATCGAGAGCAATCCCAGCCTCTATGTCGTCTATCTCTATCTGAACAACAAGAAAGCGCCCTTCGACAATCCGAAGGTCCGTCAGGCCATATCCTATGCAGCCGACTACAAGGGGCTGGTCGATGGCGTCATGCAGGGCCAGGCCGAACAGATGCGCGGAGCTGTCCCGGACGGCATGTGGGGCCATGACCCGCAGGGCATGCAGTACAGCTACGATCTGGAGAAGGCCAAGCAGCTGCTTGCCGACGCCGGTGTTTCTAATCTGCACATCAGCTTCACCTATTCGCAGGCTGACTCCGCCTGGGAGCCGGTGGGTCTTGCGCTGCAGGCTTCGCTCGCCGAAATCGGCGTCACGATGGATATGAAGAATGTCGCCGACACGACCAAGCGCGAGCTGGTCGCCAAGGGCGACTACGACATTGCGACTGGCGCCTGGACGCCCGATTTCGCCGATCCGTTCATGTTCATGAACATCTGGTTCGACCCGACCAAGATGGGGGCTCCCGGCAACCGAGCCTTCTATGAAAACCCGAAAGTGACCGATTTGATCACCCAGGCGCTCGCGACCGTCGACCAGAAGAAGCGTGAGCAGCTCTATATCGACGCGCAGAAAATCACCAACGAGGATGCTCCATACGTCCTTCTGTTCCAGAAGAACGACATCTTCGCCATGCGATCCTCGGTGAAGGGGTACGTTTACAATCCGATGCTGATCCAGGTCTACAACATCGCCGATATGTCCAAGTCCGAATAAGAAATCGGCGCCGAAGGTATGTCGCTCATTTCAACGATCCTTCGGCGCCTCGTCTTGCTGGTGTTCGTGGTGGCTGGTGTCGCGATCATCACCTTCACGATTTCGCATTTGATCCCTGGCGATCCTGCGCAGCTGATCGCCGGCGACAAGGCTTCAGCTCAGACGTTGGCGCATGTGCGACAGGAGCTTGGCCTGGACAAACCTGTTACCCAGCAGTTTGTCATATACGTCAAGCAGCTCCTGTCGGGCGATCTCGGCCAGTCCTTGCGGACGCGGCGCCCGGTGGCCGGCGATATTGCCCTGTTCCTGCCCGCCACGCTTGAGCTCGGCATCGCCGCGTTGGTGATGGCGATCATGATTGGCGTGCCGCTCGGTGTGCTTTCGGCAATCTACAAGGACGGACCGGTCGACCAGGCAGCGCGTGTCGTGTCGGTCGCCGGCATTTCGATGCCGGTATTCTGGTTCGGGCTGGCGCTCATCCTCCTGTTCTATGTCAAGATACCGATCCTTCCGGGCAGCGGCCGCATCACGCTTGGCATCGCGGCGCCGCCGCGCATCACCGGCTTCTTCCTCGTCGACTCGCTTGTCGCCGGCGACCTGAAAGCCTTCTGGTCGTCGCTCTATCACCTCATCCTGCCGGCCTTTGTCCTCGCCTTCGCCAATCTCGGCATCATCACGCGCCAGATCCGGGCCTCGATGCTGGACGTCCTGCAGGAGGATTATGTGCGCACCGCGCGTGCGAATGGTTTGTCACGGTCGGCGGTCATCCTGCGGCACGCCTTGCCCAATGCCCTGATCCCGTCGGTGACGCTGCTTGGCCTCGCCTTCGGGGATCTGCTCTACGGCGCGGTGCTGACCGAAACGATCTTCGCGTGGCCAGGCATGGGGAGTTATGTGGTGTCATCGATCCAGACGCTGGATTTTCCCGCGATCATGGGCTTCACCATAGTCGCTTCGCTGGGGTACGTGCTGATCAACCTCGCGGTCGATCTGACCTATATGGTGCTCGACCCACAGATCAGGGAACTCGGCTGATGGCGGCGGATGGCATCGCCACATCGCCCCGGCCGGCATCGCGGCTTCGCATGGGACGGTTGTGGTATCGCGTGAAGGGAAGTCCCCTCACTCTGATCGGCACAGTGATCGCGCTGGTGGTGCTGTTCGTGATCATGGCCGCGCCCCTGCTGGCGCCCTACCCGCCCGACAAGATCTCACTTTCAGCAAGGCTTGCCGCGCCCAGCCTGCAGCACCTCTTCGGCACCGATGAGGTTGGGCGCGATCTGTTTTCGCGGGTACTCTTCGGCGCGCGGGCTTCCTGCGGCATCGCCTTTGCCATCGTCATCATCTCGACCGTCATCGGCTCGATCATAGGCTGCCTGTCCGGCGTTGTCGGCGGCATCGTCGATACCGCGATCATGCGGCTGATGGACGTCTTCCTGGCGCTGCCGGCACTCATCCTCGCCATGGCGCTGGCCGCCGCGCTGGGGCCGAGCCTGTTCAACGCCATGCTGGCCGTCGCCGTGGTGCGGGTGCCCGCCTATGTGCGGCTGGCGCGTGGGCAAACGCTGTCGCTGCGCAACCGCACCTATGTGAAGGCATCGCGCAGCTTCGGTGCTTCGCCTGCCTATATGCTGCGCTGGCACATACTGCCTAACGCCCTGTCACCCATCATCGTTCAGGCAACGCTGGATCTCGGCGGCACCATCCTGACGGCCGCGGCTTTGAGCTTCATCGGTCTCGGCGCCCAGCCGCCAACGTCTGAATGGGGCTCCATGGTGTCGAGCGGGCGCAACTATTTCCTCGACCAGTGGTGGTATGTCACCTTTCCCGGCCTGGCCATTCTGATCAGCGCGATGGGTTTCAACCTGCTGGGTGACGGATTGCGCGACATGCTCGATCCGAGGCTGGGTGGCCGATGACCGAACCTTCCGGCGATGTCCTGCTCGAAATCACCGACCTTTCGCTCGAGTTCCGTACCTATCGCGGGCCGATCAAGGCGCTGAACGGGGTCAGCCTCAATGTCCGTGCCGGCGAAATCGTCGGCATCGTGGGAGAATCCGGGTGCGGCAAATCGGTGACCATGATGGCGGCGACGCGGCTTTTGCCCAAAGGGGCCGCGCACATTACCGGCGGCGGCATCCGTCTGTTCGGCAGCGATCCGATGAAGCTCAGCGAGCGCGAACTCCAGCATGTGCGCGGGCGGCAGGTGTCGACCATCTTCCAGGAGCCGATGAACGCCCTCAACCCGACCCGACGGATCGGCGAGCAGATCGTCGAGGTCATCCGCCGTCACCAGCGTCTCGACAACGCGGCAGCGACGAGCAAAGCCTCAGGCCTGCTGCGCGACATGCTGATCAGCGAGCCTGAGCGGATCATGCAGGCCTATCCGTTCGAGCTTTCCGGAGGCATGCGGCAGCGCGTGCTGATTGCCATGGCCTTTTCCTGCGAACCCAGGCTCATCATCGCCGACGAGCCGACGACGGCACTCGATGTGACGGTGCAGGCGCTGATCCTGGGCCTCATCAAACACAAGGCGACGAGCACGGGAACGGCCGTTGTTTTCATATCGCATGACATGGCCGTGGTGTCGCAGCTTTGCGACCGGCTCTACGTGCTTTATGCGGGACGGGTCGCGGAAGCCGGGACGACCGCGTCGGTGCTGGCGGCGCCAGCCCATCCCTACACGCGGGCCCTGATACGCTGTCTGCCGGGGCTGGCACCACCCAAACAGCCGCTGGAACAGATACCCGGCACCTTGCCCGACCTGCTTTACCCGCCTGCCGGCTGCCTCTTTCGAGCACGCTGCCGCGAGGCGGATGATCGTTGCGTCTCGGTGCCGCCGCTGGCCGCCATAGAGCCGGCTCGCCGCGCCGCCTGCTGGCGCCGTATCGAGGAGACGCAAGCCGCGTGACCGAGCCTCCGCTCCTCTCCGTCGAAGACCTGGAAGTCCGCTACCGCGTCACCTCGGGCTGGTTCGGTGGCGCCGACGTCCATGCCGTCAACGGCGTATCGTTCAGCGTCGCCGAAGGCGAGACCATCGGCATTGTCGGGGAATCTGGCTGCGGAAAAACCACGCTCGGACAGGCGATCCTCGGCCTGACCGTCATTTCCGCGGGCGCGATCAAACTCAGGGGAACTGAACGGGACCGCGCACGACGCACCCAGTTGCAAATCATCTTTCAGGACCCCCAGTCGTCGCTCGATCCGCGTCTTCCGGTCTGGCGCCTGATCACCGAACCTCTGCATATTCGCGGCGGCTACACCCGCAAACAGCTGATCGAGCGCGCAACCGAACTGGCCGTCTCGGTCGGCTTGCGGCCGGAGCATGTCGATCGCTATCCACACGAATTCTCGGGCGGCCAGCGCCAGCGCATCGCGATTGCCAGGGCGCTAGCCGTCGAACCTGCGCTGCTGGTCCTCGATGAGCCGACCTCGGCGTTGGACGTGTCAGTGCAGGCGCAGATCGTCAATCTGCTGCTGTCGCTGCAGGCGGAGCGCAGACTGTCCTATGTGCTCATCTCGCACGACGTGTCACTGGTGCGCCACGTGGCCGATCGTGTTGCCGTCATGTATCTCGGCCAGATCGTCGAAGAAGGCCCGACGCTCGACGTGCTTGACGCTCCCAGGCATCCCTATACCAGGACGCTCCTCGATGCCGTTCCGAGTTTCGATCGTCCACTGAACTCGATCGCACCGCGCGCCGGTGAATTGCCGAGCAACCGAACACTGCCGACCGGCTGCTTCTTCCGGGATCGCTGCCCTTCCGCGACGACCGGCTGCGAACTGCCGCAGGTTTTGGTACCCGCCGACGGATTGCGAACAGTCCGCTGTCATCTGGTCACGCGCACAGGCGATACGACGTTGCAGCGCACCGCGCCGGGACCGGTATTTTCCTCCCCGAATGATGCGATTGCTTAAGCCGCGTCGGCCGCGAATGGGTTTTCCACTTTCGGCCAATAGGGCGTCTTGAGCTTTGTGTAGGGGATCGCGGCGAAGTTGGGCTGCGTCGCACCGGGCGGGGCGCAGAACAAGATGCGCTTGGCGATCGGTGCGAAACCAGCCTGGAAATGGTAATTGGATTTGACGATGACGATGCGTCGCTCGCTTGGATTGAGACCGAGCGCGGTCATGCAGTCCGGATGGAAGACCTGCGTGCGAACCGTGTTGATGATCAGGTCGATGCCGCCGTCGGTGGTGACCCATGCCGCATCCCCGAGCGGCCAGGGCATGGTGCCGAACAGCTGCGTCAGCTCGCGGCCGAGGCCTTTTACTGTGACGCGCAGGTCGACAGGCATACCCGAGAACACGCCGCACTTGCCGCCAACCCGCAGGTTTATGGTACCGCCGATCCCGGCCTCGACGCAGAAGCGATAGGCGATCGGGTCCCAGTACATGGCGCTGGCTACGTTCCCGATGCCGCGCTCTATCAGCCGGCGCAGGATGTAGGTGGAGTCCCCCGGTGCGCCGCCGCCGGCATTGTCCGAAACATCCGCGATGACCACCGGCCCTTGCGGCTCGGCGAGCGCGATATCGAGCGCCTCGTCGATGCCCAGGAATTTCGGGATCAGGTCGTTACGCAAGGCGAAAAGCTGCTTGCCAAACCTTTCGGCCGTCCGCTCGGCAAGCGACTTGTCATCGTCGGTAACGACCAGCATGCGGGCTCCGACGTCCTCGACGTCGCCATGCGGAAAGCCATGTCCGAGCGACACTGACAGTATGCCTGGCTCGGCTTCGGCGGCAGTCATGCCATCAACGAAGCCGCGCATCGGCTGCTCCTGCACTCGGAAGGTGCTGATCATGCGGCAGTCGTAAAGCGCCATCACCGGCCTGACCTTGCCCTCCACCGTGTCGACGATAATGCGGTAGAGCTCGCCGGCACGATCCATGATGTCGGTGTGCGGATATTCCTTGTAGGCGACGATGGCGGTGGCGTTGTCGACCATCTTCTGGGTTGTGTGGCAGTGCAGATCCAGCTCTGCCCCGATCGGGATGTCGGGGCCGACGATAGCTCGGACATGCGCGAGAAGATCACCCTCGGTATCGTCATAGCCTTCCGCGACGAAAGCGCCATGCAGCGCCAGAAGCACGCAATCGACCGGCATGGCCGCTTTAAGTTCGGCCAGGATCTCGTCGCGGAACTGCTCATAGACCTTGCGGATTGTTATGCCTCCAGGCTCGGCGCAGACGCACAGGCCCTCGACGATCTCGTGGCCGTCCGCCTCGCCGCGCTGACGCCACACGAACAGCTGGCAAGACGGCTCGTTGAGCGCCTTCGACGTAGCGTCTCCCCGCGCGATGCCCATTTCCTCGAAACTGTGGTAGCCGGTCGGGATAGGCGCGAACGTGTTGGTCTCGGTGTCCATGCCCGCTATGAAAATGCGCATTCTTTCGTCCTCATACCCATTTTTTCGTTTAAGAAAAATCTTTTCTCATCATCAAACTATTGTATGATTTCCGCAAGCACCTGGACCATGTAAGAGCTGCGCCAAGCCGCATTCGCGCGGCCTCCGGCGGGTGGCACAGAATCGGAAATTCACATGCATCTTCACCCGCTCGACGATCTGGTGCTGGACGAAACCACCAAGGCCATTCCGCCTGGCGTTGCGGTCCGTCTTCATGATGTCGGTTCGATGGGCTGGAACCTCCTGCGCGGTGACGTGCCGCTGCCGGCAGCGGTCATCAGGGAGTCCGCGCTCGACCACAATTCGCGTTGGATGCAGCGTTTCCTGGCGAAGCGCAACGCGATCATCGCGCCGCATGTCAAGACGACGATGTGCCCTCAGATCATGCAGAGGCAATTGCGCGACGGCGCCTGGGGCGTGACCGTCGCCACGCTGCATCAGATGAGGGTTTGCCGTCGGTTCGGCATCGATCGCATCGTGCTCGCCAACCAGCTCGTCGGACGGCTGGAACTGGACGCCCTGGTCGCCGAGCTGAACGCTTCGCCCGGCCTCGACTTCTACATGCTGGTCGACAGCCTCGATGCCGTGCGCCTGGCGAGCGAGGCGGTTGGACGCGCCGGACCGGCCTCGCGGCCGATCCAGGTACTGGTCGAGCGTGGCTATCCGGGCGGCCGCACCGGTTGCCGCAACAACGACACCGCGCTCGAGGTCGCGCGTGCCGCGCATGCGGCGCCGCAACTGCGGCTCTGCGGCGTCGAGGCTTTCGAGGGACTGATCAAGCCGAAGGACGGTGGCCCGGCACAGGCGGTTGCGCATTTCGTCGACGAGATCGGCGCGCTCTACGAAGCATGCGCCGGCGAAAACCTGTTCGAGCGCGCGCCACCGATCGTGACGGCCGGCGGTTCGTCGTTCTACGACATCGTGCTCGATCGCCTCTCCGGCAGCGGCGCGCAGGTGATGACGCGCAGCGGCTGCTATGTCAGCCATGACAGCGGCATCTACCAGGCCGAGCAGAAGCGCATCCTCGCCGCGACCGGCGAGAACGAAGGCCTGGTCAACGCGCTGGAAGTATGGACCCATGTCCAGTCCTGCCCTGAACCGGGGCTGGCCATCCTGACCGCCGGCAAGCGGGATTTCGGAACCGACTCCGGACTGCCGGTACCGCTTCTCGTGTCGCGCGATGGTGGTTCGCCCGAAACGCTGGCGGGCTGTGAGATCTTCGCAAGCAACGACCAGCACGCCTATATGCGCGTTCCGGCGACGGTTTCGGTAAAAGTCGGCGATCGCATCGGACTGGGCGTGTCGCATCCCTGCACAACCTTCGACAAATGGCAGATTCTTTTCCTGGTCGATGATGCCTATGAGATCGTCGGCGCGCTCAAGACCTATTTCTGATCGCAATCCACAAGTGAGATGGCCCCTTCGGCAAGGTCGCGACGACCGATTGGCCGGCCTGTGGAGATCATGGTCGACGTCATGCCATCCGACGGGTCAGACGACAAACCGTATCGCGCGCTGGATGTCGAAGAAATTGTCTGCCTCGAAGCGAAGCGTGCGCGCGGCGGGATGTTCGATGCCCGGGTACCAGCTTCCCCTGTAGGCCTCGATGGGCGTGGTGTATTCGACGATGAGCTCGAACCGGTCGGCCAGCTTCGGCAGGCATTTCGACAGATCGCGCGAAAGCGAGGCCTCCACGGTCTCACGTATGGCCTTGACCGAGCCTTGAGGCGAGAGAGAAGACGTCGCCGGTCCGAAGCCTTCGCTGGTTGCAACGGTTGCTATCGCGGGCACCAGCGCCCTCGCCTCGCCGCACATGCCGGCATCGCCAGACAGAAAGACCGAAGGCACGCCGTAACGGGCGGCACAGTGTGCGTTCAGCGTATATTCGGATGCCACCTCCCCGTTGATCAGCATCCTGGACACGGTGCCGGTCAACGTGTGTGCCAGCGGATTCGTGTCGGTGCCGGCCTTGTTGTGGTAGCCGGTGTAGAGAGCGGCATCGAAGGTGTCATCGATGCCGAACATCATCGCATCCGGATGGCCGCTCCAGCCGCGAACGATGCGGACATAGGCTGGAAGCTTGGACAGGATAAGGTTGCGCGCCGTCGAATGGGCATCCTTGACGACGACTTCGGTCGCACCCGCCGCCTTGGCGCCTTCGCAGGCTGCGACCAGTTCATCGGTCATGTATTCCCGGAATTCGGCATAGTCGGGATTGCCCTTGCGCGCCTCGTCCCAATTGGTGATGCCCGCCGTGCCTTCGATGTCGGCGCTGATAAAGACTTTCATGTGCTTGCCTTTCGATTTCAAAGAAGGTCACCGTGCACGCGGCTTCAATGGCGTCCTGGCTCATGCGGTGGAGGCGGCCTGCGCAGCGATGGCTGCCTTGGCCAAGGTGTCTCAGGCTGCCATTTCAGCCCGCCGTCGCTCCAGGAACATGGGGCCGACGCGAATGCCGCGGCGTCCATTGTCGTCGACGGCGTCCAGCTCGAGAATCTCCTCCTCGTAGAGCAGCCCGTGCATACGGAACCGGCCGGCATCCACCGGCTCGCAGGTATGGGTGCAGAAATACTCGATCAGGCATTTCAGCTGGCCGTGGCTGTAGGTCAGATAGGTGATGTTGAAATCCGGCCCGTACTGGCCGAGGTGCGGCGCGATCTCCGGCGGCACCTTCTCGACAGGCAGACTATCGACGCGCGACCAGTTCGCTCCTTTCCAGGTCAGCTGGCTGGCCTTGGAGAAGGAGAGGTTCATATGCGCGTAGTCGGCGCCGCGACCATAGATGCGTCCGTCGATGACGAAGTCGTTGCCCGAGACCGGGCGGATCTGCAGCGGCACGCCCTCCCCCATTAGATACAGCTTGCCGTCCTTGCTTTTCACCTCGACGACCTCGCCGCCCACCTCATGACGATAGAGGCCGGGCAGGCTTGCGAACTGGTCTTCGGTAATGGGTGGCGGGGTCTGGCTGCGAAGCGGCATCCGTCCCATGCCGCAATCGGCAAGAGCGATGCGCAAGCCATCGCCGGCGAGCCTGGAGGCTATCTGATTGGCGAAATCAAGCGTGGCGAAGATCAGGACGCCGAAACCGGCCCTGGGCAGAAGCATCATCTGCGACGCATAGCCATAAACCGCGCCGCCATGGCCTACGGAGGTCCACCCGTCCATGTCGCCTACGCCGAAGCACAGCCCATACCCGTTGAGGTCCTTGTTGTGACCTTCGGGGCGTTTGCCGATCGGGGTCCACATCTTGCGCAGCGATGCGGGGCTGACAACGGAATCACCGTTGGGCGCGAAGCCGCCCCGCAGCAGGCACCGCGTATAGTTGGCCATGTCGGAAGTGGTGGAGAAGATATTGCCGGCGGGCGATCCGCCTAGATTGAACACCGGCGCGGGGCTATCCCCGTCCAGAGTCCACATGTCGGCCGGCGCCAGCCTTTCACGGATGCCGGGAGCCATCCCGGACGACGTGTCGTTCATGCCGAGCGGCTTCAGGATGTTCTCGGTGATATAGTCGGAATAGCTCTTTCGCGTTACCCGTTCGATCACCATGCCGACGACGGCAATGCCGGCATTGGAATAGTGCATGATGCCGGCGCTGGGATCCTGCTTCAGCGTGGACGTGGCGAGCTCGGCGACCGTGTCGGCCAGCGGCGGCTTGTGCGAGTCCAGATAATGTCCGCTCTTGGGCTCACGCACGATACCGGCGGTGTGGCTCATCAGCTTGCGCAGACTGACCTGGGAACCGTGAGGACCGCTTTCACGCCCGGCGAACGGATTGACCGGGTGAAAACCGGGCAGATACTCCGAGACATCGACATCAAGGTCGACCAGTCCCTTCTCCACGAGCTGCATGATGGCAACCGATGTGAAGGTCTTCGTGATCGAGCCGATGCGGAAACAGGTGTCGTCCTTCATGTCGAAGCGGCGATCGTGCCGCTGTATGTGGCCGTGCGTCATGAGGCCGTCCCTGTCGACCAGGGCATAGGAGATCGACGGGATCGCCTTGTCCTCCACCTCGTGGCGGATAAGGTCTTCAAGAAGCTCGATGGCGTGGGGGGAAAGCGAAGACACGAGGATACTCCCTGATTTCAGTTTGTATGGCGCGGATCGAGAATGTCGCGCAGAGCGTCGCCGACGAGGTTCCACGCCAGCACGAACAGGAAGATCGCGGCTCCGGGGAAGGCGAGCGTGTACCAGTACTGGAACGGATTGCCGGGCTGGCCGACGATCCAGTTGCGCGCATAGGCGATGAACTGCCCCCAATCGGCGTAGCCTTCCTCCGTTCCCACTCCGAGGAAGCTCAGGGCGGACGCGGTCAGCACCATCGAACCCGTGGCCATGGTAGCCAGAACCAGCACAGGGAAGAACGCGTTGGGCAGGATGTGGAACACGATCAGCCTGAAGTCGCCGGCGCCGTAGCTTCTGGCCGCATTCACGAAATCCATCTCGCGGATCCGCAGGATTTCACTGCGCACCACGCGCGCATAACCCATCCATCCGAAAGTCGTCAGCGCGACGGTTATCGGTCCGAGCCCCTTGCCGAGCAGGGCAGTCAGCACCATGGCGGCGATGAGGAAGGGAACCGCCATGAAGACGTCGACGACACGCATCAGCACTTCGTCCACGATGCCGCCGTAGAAGGCAGCAAGCGATCCGATGATCGTGCCGATCAGCACCGAGATGGCGACGACGCCGAGGCCGATCTTGAATGCCGTGCGGGTGCCCCAGATCACGGCGTAGTAGATGTCGTACTGGCCTTCGGTTGTTCCGAAGATCGCCTCGGGCGATGGCGGTTGCGGCGTTGCCAGGAAGCCCGCTCTGGGCGTGTCGTATACCGACATCTGGAATTCCTGCGGCGGTGCAAGCACCGGCGCGAAAATCGCAACCAGCACGAATGCCAGCAACAGCAGCACACCAACCAGCGAGATCGGATTACGCTTCAGATAACCAAGCGCTCTCATCGCGTCTTTACCCTCGGATCGAGCAGCGGATAGATCATGTCGACGGCCAGGTTCAGCACCACAAGAACGACCGCGAAGTAGAGCCCGAAGCCCAACACGGCCGGAAAATCCAGGTTGGCGGCCGTCTTGGCCGCGAACTGGCCGAGGCCCGCATAGTCGAAGATGGTTTCGGTGATGACGACGCCACCCATCATGGCGGCGAGTTCCATTCCGGCGATCGTTGTGACCGGAAGCAGCGCGTTGCGCCTGGCATGATGCAGCTCCACCACGCGCCGGGGCATGCCCTTTGCGCGTGCCGTGCGGACATAGTCCTGCCGAAGCGTTTCCAGCATCGACGTGCGCATGACACGCGTCATGTTGGCAAGATTGACGTAGGTCAGGGTGATGACGGGGGCAGCGAGATGCCTGAGCGAATCCCAGAAAATGGCGAGATTGCCGTTGAGCAGCGCGTCGACCGTGTTCGCGCCGGTGTAGCGGGTGAAGCCGGGCGAGGTGACGGCAGCCTGGGCCCACTGGCTAAGGCGCCCCGGCGGGAACCAGTCAAGCGCAGAGTAGAAGATCAGCAGCATCAGCAGTCCGAAGACATAGACCGGGAATGACCAGCCCAGGATGGTGAAGATGCGGATCAGATGGTCCGGCCAACGGTTGAGATGGATGCCGGCCCGCGAGCCCAGGTAGATGGCCAGCAGAAAGCCAGGAATGAACGCCAGCAGGACCAGTTCCAGGGTCGCAGGCAGCAGGGAAGCCAGCGCGTGAGCAACAGGCTGGCGCGCGGTCTCGGACCAGCCCAGATTGCCGGTCACGATGTTGCCGATCCAGCGTCCGTATTGAATGTAGAAGGGATCGTTCAACCCATACTGCTCGATCATCCTGCGAATGCTGTCCTGGCCGCCCTTGAGGAAGTCCGGGGACGGCGCATACGCTGCCAGGCGCTGTGTCGGCGACAGCGACATCTGCAGCGCGAAAAGCATCAGCGACAGGGCGAAGAGAACGACGGGCAACATCAGGAGCCGCCGCAAGGCGTAGTTCAGCACATCAGCATCCGCACCATGAGGAATAGCCGTTTCGCCGGGCGACGATGGCGCCCGGCGAAACCCGAAGCTCTTTAGTCGGCCTTCTTAGTGACGGGATAGAAATCCCAGGCGCCGTAGAGGATCATGTTGTGCACATAGCCGTCGATGTTGCTGCGGGTGACGATGTACCCGAAGTCCTCCCAGAGGAACTGCGTGGTGGCATAGTCGTAGGACATTTCCTGCAGCTTGGCGTAGATCGGCTCACGCACGGCGGGATCGCTCGAGGCCCAGGCCTGGTCGAGAAGCGGCTTGAACTTCTCCGCCATCAGGTCGCGGTAGCCCTGGCCGAGCATGCCACCGACAAGACCGGTCGGGGACAGGTAGTAGGTCGCGGCCCCCAGCGGACCACCCGGGTCGGAATAGTCCGGTCCCCAGCCCATGTAGGTGAGCGGCGAGGCGGGCTTTTCACGATTGTTGAGCTTGTCCGAGATGGAGGCCCATGGCAGCGACTGGATCTTCATCTTGAACTTCGGGTTGATCCGCTGCAGTCCCTGCTGGAGCGCGGAAAGCGCGGCCGTGCCTTGCGGCGTTCCTTCCTGCACATAGGCCGTGAAGGTGAAGCCGGTATCCCACAGCTTGCCGCCGAAGGCCTTCTTGAAGTGCTCCGCGGCCTTTTTCGGATCATAGCCGTAGATCGGCGAGTCGGCGCGATAGCCCATGATGCCGCGGACGGTCGGGCCGCGCGCCTGGACGGTCTTGCCGAGCAGCGCCTGCTTGATCAGCGCATCGTAGTTCTGCGCGTAGTTGAAGCCCTTGCGGACATCGATGTCGGAGAAGAAGTCCGGAGGGATCCCGTTGCCGTCCAGCTTGCCGCTGCCGATGGCGGCGTTGTCGGCATCGTCCAGTGGCCACGCAAAATAGAGGCCGCGACTGAAAACCTTGGGCAGGCCGTCGATGACCTTGACCCCGTCGGTCTTGCCGAGTTCGTCCAAGAATTCGACAGGCGCCGTCACGAAGTCGGCATCGCCGGAAAGCAGTTGCAGGCGACGCGTCGTCCATTCCGGAACGGTGCGCATGACCACGCGCTCGAGCGAGGCCGGGCCCATGAAATAATTGTCGAAACGCTTCAGCGTAATGCGGCGATCCGTTCTATCCCATTCGTCGAGCATGAACGGGCCGGTCCCGTTTTCCTGGGCGAACAGCGGATCGTCACCGAGTTCGGGACGGTAATACTTCTTCCAGGTGTCCCCGTTGCCGTCCCACCCTCCGACCGAGGCGACCCATTCCTTGTCGACGATCGAGGCACCGAACGGCAGTGCCAGGACGCCAAGCGTGGCGGGGAAGGATTTCGGCAGCCTCAGCGTGACATCGTCGCCCTCGACAGTGATCTGCGAAGCGAGTTCGTCATAGACTTTTCGAAGCGCTTCGGGGCTGGCGTCCTTGATGTCCGACACCTTGCCTTCAGCCTCGACCCATTTGGCGACGTCGGTGTATTTGCTCGCTGTCACCACTTCGGTGATGGCATTCGACATCCAGGATTGCCCCATGAGGATGGCGCGCAGCAGCGAGTAACGCACGTCTTCGGGTGTGATTTCGCCATAGCCGGGTTCGATCTTGGCCTTCTGCTCGTTGGTCAGCCCGTCGTAATACTGCCAGGTGATCTTGCCGTCGTCGCCCTTGATGCCGACCTTGTGGGCGTGGACGCCCTTGCGGATCGGAAAGCTATAGCTGACCGAACCGTCCGCGTTCTGCTTGATCAGGCCGTTTTCGAGGCTCGGCACTTGCGAGGACAATGAAGGCACGAATTCGGAAATCTGGGAGCCGTTGTAGTTCAACAGGCGGCTGTAGACGTTGAGCACGCCGTAGGAGCTCGGCGTGTTTGCAATGTAGGCCGGATCGAAGGACTGAACATCGTCGGTCCAAAGGAACACAAACGTTCCGGGATTCTTGGTTTCTGCCACGGCAGACGAGGCAAAAGCGCCTATGCCCATGCTGAACGCTAATGCCAAGGCACGTTTCATTTTCATGGATATGTTCCCACAATTGACCCGAGGTCTTTTTATCGTTGCGTGCGAAAGCTAGGAGGAGGCTTGCGCCCCTGTCCAATGCGTAGATAGGATCAGTTATGCGAATAATGCATGAGGTCGATCGTGGAGCTGGCATGGTTTGAAGATTTCCTCGAGATCGCCGCGACGCGGAATTTTTCGACCGCGGCGGCGTCCCGTAACATCTCGCAGCCAGCCTTCAGCCGCCGCATAAGGGCGCTGGAAGCGTGGGTCGGCGCCGAACTCATCGACCGCAGCACATATCCGGTACACCTCACCAGCGCGGGCAACATATTCGTTCCGCGTTGCCAGGAAATGCTTCGCGACGTGTACCGGCTGCGCACCGACTGCCGCAACGCCGCCGGCGCCAGTTCGCGGCTTCTGACCTTCGCCGCGCTTCATACGCTGGCTATCTATTTTTTTCCCAAGTGGATCAGCCAGCCCGACATGCCCAATGCACCGGTCCGCAGCAGCATGCACACTGGCGACTTCCTGGAATGCGTCGAGCACTTGTCGTCAGGCAAGTGCGACTTCGCCATCACTTACGATCATCCCGACGGCCCGCCGGTCCTTGAGGCTGGCCCCTTCGAATCCCTGCAGATCGGCAGGGATCGCTTGGTTCTTGTGTCGGGGGTCGACGAGACGGGAAAGCCGCTCTTCGACATCGATGTGCCGGAGGGCACCAGGATCCCATATCTCGCTTACTCGTGGAGCGACGGCTATCTGGGCAAGCTGATCTCACTCATCCAGTCGCGCTGGCGGCGTCCTCTCAATTTCAGCATCGTCTATCAGTCTTCGCTTGCCGAAGGCCTGAAGCAGATGGCGATCGCTGGACAAGGCGTGGTCTGGCTGCCGCAGATTTGCGTCCAGAAATCAATTGCCCAGGGCGAGCTGGCCCAGATCGGTGGACAGCAGATGTCGCTGGAGATCGAGATCAGGATTTTCCGCCGCGTGGGCGCGCGCAGTCGAGACGGTGAGGCGTTGTGGAAATATCTCTCGCGGACCGCTGAGCAAACTCGCGGCCACCACATACTCGATCCGGCGCTGACCATGCGCTGAGCGGACTGAACGGATATTCGCAGGCTTAATGCGAAATCCGACAGGGCAATGCAGAGATTGCATAACCATTGGGAACTGGCCCGGAACCCGGACAATCAAAGGGCCAAGATGGTTTTGGAAGGCACCCAGGAACATGCGGCGGCCTGTCTTGGGGCCGCCTGGAGATCCGCCCCCTATTGACAGCCCACATGCTCACTGCGTTCGATGCCGCTTGTCGCGACCATTGCGCTTGGAGTTCCTGTTGACCGTCAAACCGACTGCCACCGCGAGCCTTCCCGACGACGTAATCCTGTCGGTCGAAAACCTGGAAGTCTGCTTCGGATCAAGCGCGGCAAAGGCTGTACGGGCGGTTCAGGGTGTCTCGTTCCAGATCAGGCGCGGCGAGACCCTGGCACTGGTGGGCGAGTCGGGTTCGGGCAAATCCGTCACCGCAATGACTGTGATGCGCCTTACGGAATACGATGGCGCCAGGATCACCGGCGGGCGGATCCTGATGAGGCTCAAGGACGGCGGCATAACCGATCTGACGAAGCTCTCCGAAAAGCGCATGGAAGTGCTTCGCGGCTTCGAGTTCTCGATCGTCTTTCAGGATCCGATGTCGAGCCTCAATCCGGTATTCACCGTCGGCGACCAGATTGCGGAGGTGATTACGCGGCACCAGGGCAAGTCGCCGCGCGAGGCCCGCGACATCGCGCTGAACGTGCTCAAGCTCGTGCGTGTTCCCGACGCCGCTCGAAGGCTCGACCAGTATCCGCACCAGCTTTCCGGCGGCATGCGCCAGCGCGTCATGATCGCCATGGCATTGGCATGCCGCCCCTCCTTGATGATCCTCGACGAACCGACCACCGCGCTCGATGTCACCATACAGGCGCAGATCCTGGATCTGGTCCGCGCACTGCAGCGTGAGATCGGGATGTCCGTTCTTTTCATTACCCACGACATGGGTGTGGTCGCCGAAATCGCCGACCGCGTCTGTGTCATGTTGAAGGGAGAAATCGTCGAATCGGGCTCTGTAAACCAGATTTTTGTTGACCCCCGACACCGCTACACGCGCGCGCTGATCTCAGCGGTGCCAAGGCTGGGCAGCATGGCCGACAAGGACGCGCCGGAAAAATTCCCGCTCGTCATATACGATGCGGAAGCCTCGCAGCCGGAGGTCGCCGCATGAGCGCCGGATCGACGGCGACGGACAGGAGGCCTTTGGTCGAGGTCCGCGACCTTGTTACCCGCTTTGACCTGAAAGGCGGCATCCTTGGCGGCATCACCGGCCGGGTTCATGCGGTCGAGGGTGTTTCCTTCGATATTTTCCCCGGTGAAACGCTGGCGCTGGTCGGCGAATCGGGATGTGGCAAGTCGACGGTGGCGCGCAGCATCATGCAATTGGACAAGCCCCTGTCCGGCTCCATTCGCTATGATGGCAACGAGATAATCGGTGCGGGACGAGCGACCCTTGCGGGGTTCCGGCGCGAGGTGCAGATGGTCTTTCAGGACCCCTTCTCGTCACTCAATCCACGCATGACGATCGGCCAGGCACTGACTGACCCGATGCGGGTGCACCGCATTGCGCGGCGAAGTGCCTTGCGGGAACGGGCGATCGCACTGCTGGCCAAGGTGCAGTTGCCGCCAGATCATCTCGAACGCTATCCACATGCCTTTTCCGGCGGTCAACGGCAGCGCATCTGCATCGCCAGGGCTTTGGCGCTCGACCCGCGCCTTCTCATCGCGGATGAGGCGGTCGCCTCGCTCGACGTGACGATCCAGGCTCAGGTCATCAACCTTCTGATGGACCTGCAGCGTGACATGGGCATCGCCATTCTCTTCATCAGCCATGACATGGCTGTGGTCGAGCGCATCGCGCATCGCGTCGCCGTCATGTATCTCGGCGAGATCGTGGAGATCGGGGACCGTCGGTCGGTCTTCGGGAACCCACAACACCCCTATACACGCAAGCTGCTTGCAACGGTTCCTGTCGCCGATCCGGCTCAAAGGCAGGTAGGGCGCGAACCGATGTCCGACGAGATTCCCAGTGCGGTGCGGGCCGTTGATTTTGTTCCGGTCCGCCTGCCGATGAATGCCGTTTCGCCTACCCATTTCGTGCGCGAGACTTCCCCAGCCTGATCAGTGGAAAGATGTCGTTCAACGTTTATGCACCGCACGCGCATCGTCGAGCGTGATTTCGCCCATCGGCTGCCCCCCACGCGCAAGATTTATGGAAGAAGCCGATGGTACCGTTGGCTGGGATCAATCCGTGCCATAACATATTGTTTTTATTTACTTTTTCTGGCCGAAACTCTCGATTTGTATCACAATAGGTGTCACAATATGTAGCACATTCCCGGCAACTGCCGTAAACGGTGTCGATCAACAGGCTTGACATCTAAACCCGGGCATCGCCAATCGATTGGCGATGCCGTTATTTCTGGCGAAACGCAGAGTGGAACGACACAACCAGCGGGCCCAGAATGTAGTCGAGTGCTGTGCGTTCCTCGGTAACGATCATGACTGACGCCGGCATGCCCGGATAAAGGGCAATCTGTGGGGCTGAGGCCAATTCCACCGGATCAACCGCCACGTCGGCAAGATAGTAAGGAAACCCGGTCTTGCTGTCGGTGATTCGATCCGCCGAGATGCGGGTGACGCGTCCATGAATTATGGGTATCGAACGCTGCTTGTAGGATGTAAAACGAACTTCGGCGGCCATGTCGGGTCGCAGGTTTGATATATCCTCGACGCGAACCTGCGCCTGGACGATCAGCGAATTCTCGGTCGGCACGATGTCGAGAATGGTCTGGCCCGGCGCCACGATCGCACCGATCGAGAAGACACTGAGATCCATCACCTGGCCATCGTAAGGCGAGCGCACTTCGGCCCGGTCCACGGCAGCCTGGGCGGCAAACATCTTGGGCACGAGGTCGGCAAGGTTCGATTGCGTATCGATCAGCATGGCCGACAGTTTGGCCCGGCGCTCATTGGTCAATTGCGCGATCTGACTCTCGAGTTCGGCCTTGCTCTGCTGACTGCCGCCGATTGCGCCGAGATTGTCGTCGATCAGGCCCTGCAGGTCCGAGGCGGACCTTTCCAGTTCCAGGATGCGCGGGCGGGTCGTCAATCCGGCCTTGAGCAGCTTCGACAGGCTGGCCTTCTCGTCGATCGTCGATTGCAGCTGGGCCTGGTAGGATTCGACCCGAGACTGCTTGCCCCGTATCTGCTCCTCGAGCTCGGCAATGCGCCGCTCGAGGATCTGTTTGGCGCCGGCCATCGAGGCACGCTGGCTTTCCAGATCGGCGATCTGGTTTGCCATTGCATCGTTGAGATAGTCCTCGTGCTCTTTGAGAATGTCTTTGGGAAAGGCAACCACCTTGCTGCCGTCCAGTTCGGCCCGGATCCTGGCATCGGTTGCGCGCAACAATGCATATTGCTGGGCATAGAGATTGAACTCGGACCGAACCCTGGTGTCGTCCAGCTTCAGCATGATGTCGCCCTTCCTGACGACGTCGCCATCCTTGACGCGGATCTCCTTCACCGTACCACCGTCGAAGTGCTGTACGCTTTTTCGATTGCCTTCCACCTTGACGATAGCGTCGGCGAGCACGGCGCCGTTCAGCGGGGCAAAGGCCGCCCAGCCGCCGAAAATGCCGAAGAAAGCCAATACAATCAACAGACCGATAAAGGCCGGCACCCGGATCGAATCCGGGGCTAGGATACCGGCCTCGCCAGGCAGGCTTCGGTAGGTAAGAACGCCGTCGCTCATTGATCTCTCCGCCCACAGCTCATTGGGTCGCCACCGCGATTGGAGCCGCGCGCTGGTTGAGCAGCGCCACGATCTCGTTTCTCATCCCGAAGGCCTCGACGGCGCCATCGCGCAACAGAAGGATCTTGTCGACATTCGCCAAGGTAGAAGGCCGGTGCGAGACAATGATCACCGTGCTGCCGCGGCGCTTGAGCTCGATCGCGCATTCGCTCAGCGCGCGGTCGCCATCGGCGTCGAGATTGGAGCTCGGCTCGTCAAGAATGATCAGGTTCGGCGTTCCGAATACCGCACGGGCGAGAGCAATCCGCTGCCGATATCCTCCTGATAGCACTGCACCGCCTTCGCCGATCTGGGTCTCGTAACCTTGGGGCAGACGAATGATCATCTCGTGCACGCCGGCGAGCCGCGCGGCCTCAATCACCTCCTGGTCGACATTGGTCTTGAAGCGCCCGATATTGGCAGCGACCGTATCGGAGAAGAGTTCGATATCTTGCGGCAGGTAGCCGATGTGGTCGCCGAGCGCGTCGTGCCCCCATTGCGACAGGTCGGCGCCATCCAGCCTGACGGTGCCGCGGCTGGGTTGCATGACGCCGGCAAGGTGACGTGCCAGGGTCGACTTGCCGGCGCCGGAAGGGCCAACGATTCCCAGAGCCTCGCCTGCTTCCAGCCGGAACGATACGTCCCGGAGAAGCACTTTCTGCTGGCTGGCGATCGCAAAGCTGACCTGCTCGACCGAGATTTTGCCGCTGGGCTTCGGCAGGTTGAACGACCTTTCGTTCCGGGCCCCCCCGTCGACCAGCTTCTCGACCCTCGTCAATGCCGCTCGCGCAAGGATTAGGCTGCGCCAAAGGCCAACAATCTGCTCGACGGGCTGTAACCCCCTGCCCAGCAGGAGGCTCGCCGCAAACATGGTGCCGCCGGTAATCTGCCGTTCAATGACCAGATAGGCGCCGAGGCCGAGGGTCAGCGACTGCATGGTGAGCCGCAGGAACCGGATAAGGCCCGACATCAACGCGGCACGGTCGCTTGCCTCCGCCTGGCGCCGCAGCGCCAGGTTGCGGTCGCGCCCCCAGCGGCGGATGAGACCGTCGATCATCCCCATGGCGCGCACGACTTCCGCGTTCCTGAGGCTCATCTCGGTAAAGTTATAATTGCTTGTCGCCAGCTCGTTTGCCTGCTTCAGCGGCGAGCGCACGAGATACTCGTTGAGCACCGCCATGGCGATCAGAAGCAATGAACAGCCCAATGCGAAAAAGCCGAGCCACGGATGCAGCAGGAAGATGATACCGATGTAGATGGGCGACCATGGCAAATCAAACAGGGCGTGGATGCCGCTGCCAGTGATGACCTGCCTGAACGTGTCGAAGTCTCGGATAGGCTGGCTCGGCGAGGAGCCGGGCGATGGGGTTTCGACCGAAGCGGCGAGGATCTTTGCCGACAACAGCCGGTCGAGTCGCGCGCTGGCACGCGTCAGGATCCAGGCGCGCACCAGGTCGAGGCCGGCCAGCGAAAGAAAGGCGGCCAGCAACACCAGGGTCAGCATCACCAGCGTAGTTTCGCTGCCGCTGGTGACGACCCGATCGTAGATCTGCAGCATGTAGAGCGGGGAGGCCAGGTAAAGCAGGTTGATCGCCAGGCTGAATGCCGCCGCAACCAGGAAATAGCGGCGGCATGCCCGAAGCGCATCCTTCACAATTCGAGACTTGCTATCCACTTCCAGAACCCCACTCGATACTTTGTCAGGCCAGGTAAGCCGCCGCTGAGAGCGGCCCTTTGGTTCACACCACGAAGTCGCTTGAAATCGCCCCGTTGCCGATGCCGGTCAGCGTGAATTCCGCCGGATTGTACGAAACGACGGTATGGCCCTGACCATCATCGGCAAGCTTGAAGGCGTTCGCATCATAGCTGCCGACCAGATGCAACGCGGCGCCATGGGTGCCATCCGAAACAGTCAGCGTCCCGCCGCTGCCATCCTGGTTTGCCTGATAGACAGCCGTCGTTCCCGCACCGAACAAGATGTCCCTAAGGTCCAGCGTGTCATCATTGGTGATGCCGCCGATGCGTCCGCTGTAATCGAAGGAATCGTCAAGTTGCAGCGTGCCGGCAGCGTCGTGCCCGAAGGTGACGTCCGTTGACGAAGCGCCGCCGAACTCCAGCTTCGACAGATTACCGATCGTGGCATCGCCGGCGCCGGTGACCTGGCCGTGGATGACGATGTCGCCGCCATTGGCCCAGAGCATGCCTGAATTCGCCAGGCCGCCGGCGACCGTCAAGCCGCCCGAACCCGTTGCTTCCAGCGTTCCGGAGTTGACGACGACGCTGCCACCGGTATCGACGACCAGCGCGTTCGAGCCGGAGGCGATGATGGTCCCCCTGTTGTCGAGGCTGAGCATTCCGCCGCCCAGCTGGCCGGCGCCGGAGATCGTGTTGTCGACATTGACCAGAGTGACGTCCGGTCCGGTGCCGGAAATGATGTTGGCGGCGCTGTCGGACAGCAGGATCTGCCCGCCGCCCTGCAAGGTCACGCCGTGCTGGATGACCTGCAGCAGCGTATCGCCACCGGTCGAGTCGAGCGAGATGAGGCCGCTGTTGTTGATTATGCCGCTCAGCGGCAGCAGAGCGCCGTCGCCGATCGTCATGGTGCCGGAATTGTTGACCACCGGCGTCTGGTCGAACACGAAATTGCTTCCGGTCAGCGCGTTCGCGTGTACGCCGTCCAGCGTGATCGACTGTCCGTCGCCGAGCGTTATCACCGCATTGCCGTTGGCATCGTCGGCGATATGCGTCTGGAGGTCGGCAAAGTCGGCCAATCCGTTGTAGCCGATAAGGTCGATCTGATCGGCCGCCGCGTCGAAATTGTGCACCGTGTCGGCGCCGATCGGTTGCGAGAAGACGAAGAGATCGTTGCCGTGGGAGCCGGTTAGCACATCGTCGCCGGACCAGGCAAAGATCGGCGAACCCGGTGCATAGGCCTCGACATTGTCGGCGACCGACGCGGTGCCCACAGTGCCGTCGGCGTTGATCCAGGTCATCTGGACATCGAGCACGGCTGCCCCGGTGAATTCGGGTGGCGTGGTGACGGTCAGTCCGTGCAAGTCGTTGGTCTGTGTCGTCCAGCTTCCGTCGGCATTATGGGTCGCGCCGTCGATGGTCCAGCCCGAAGGCACGTCCTTCACCGTGACGGTGATGGGCGCGCCGTCATGTGAGGGATCGCTCAAGCCAAGATTGATAGGCTCGCCCGACGTGCCGGCGGGTTTGAGGTTGGCTTGGGTCGCGGCTGCGTTCGTATGACCTGCATTATCCGAGAATGCTCCGCTATCGATATTTAGAGTGTAGGACGATCCATTGTTGCTTCCAGCGCCTTTGTCGACGAGGAATGTATACTGAGTGTGGGCTGCGTTGAAGCTTCCCGACCCTGCGATCACGCTGACATTTGGCAGGCCAGATACATGCATCACGTCAGATAGATTAGCAAAATTTGTATGGACGGCTGTAGTAAACGTTATGGTGACAGTGCTTGGCTCAGAGTTACTCCCCTGTTTGCCGTCTGCCACCAAGGTAATTAACCCAGGAGTAACTTCGTCCGTGCCGAAGACCGTCACAGCCAGGTTGGCCGATGCTGTCCCGCCATGCCCGTCCGAAACAGTGTAGGTGAAGCTGTCCGTCACCATCTGACCCGCCGCCAGAGCCTGCACATTGGCCTGGGCGTTCGCCAGCGTATAGGTATAGGCACCGGTGGCCTTCGTGATGACCACGGTGCCATAGGTTCCGGTCTTGGTGAATGTGGTGCCGTTGTCGATGCCGCCCGAGAGCGCGGATACAGCTAGTGTATCGGCATCCGGATCGGTATCGGCATTGTCCGAGAACGTTCCCGACGGTGCACCGGCATGCGCGAGTGTCTGAAGCACATTGCCAGTTGCGCTGGTGTTGGTGTCTTCCTTCGCCCAATTGGTATCAGCTACAGCGACTGGTGCGCCGTTGTCATTGGTGCCATTGACGGTGATGGTCAGGTTGGCGGTCGAGGAGCCGCCATGGTTGTCGGAGTTGGTGTAGCTGAAGACGTCGGTGACGCTGGCGCCTTCAGCCAGTGCCTGCACCGAGGCCAGGCCGTTGTTGAGCGTATAGGTGTAGGTGCCGTCGCTGTTGAGATGCAGCGTGCCATAGGTGCCGACGAGGTTGGCACCGACATTGCCGGCCGAACCATTGACGGCGGTGACGCTGTGGGTATCGCCGGTGTCGACATCGGTGTCGTTGGTCAGCACATTGCCGCTGACCGGATTGGGCGCGGTGTCCTCTTTCACCGAATTGGTGTCGGCAACCGCGATCGGGTTGTCGTTGGTGCCATTGACGGTGATGGTCAGGTTGGCGGTCGAGGAGCCGCCATGGTTGTCGGAGTTGGTGTAGCTGAAGACGTCGGTGACGCTGGCGCCTTCAGCCAGTGCCTGCACCGAGGCCAGGCCGTTGTTGAGCGTATAGGTGTAGGTGCCGTCGCTGTTGAGATGCAGCGTGCCATAGGTGCCGACGAGGTTGGCACCGACATTGCCGGCCGAACCATTGACGGCGGTGACGCTGTGGGTATCGCCGGTGTCGACATCGGTGTCGTTGGTCAGCACATTGCCGCTGACCGGATTGGGCGCGGTGTCCTCTTTCACCGAATTGGTGTCGGCAACCGCGATCGGGTTGTCGTTGGTGCCAGTTATGTTGACCTTGATGTCGTAACTAGCGGTTCCATCCGCAGATTTTACCGTCAGAGTGTCGGTTACATGCTGGCCCTGCGTCAGCGGATCGGCAAGGGTCTGGTTGAGCGTATAAGCCCACACACCCGTTGTCGTATCGAAGGTGAAGGTGCCATAGGTGCCCTGCAGGCTAGGAGGAGCCTGGAAATGGTTCTGGCCGACATCGGGGTCGGTGATGATCAGCTGTCCGTGCGCGTTGGGGTCATTCAGCGTGCCATTGGCAACGCCACCGGCCTCCACCACAGTCAGGTCGGCGCCGGGAACGGCGGTTATGATCGCGCCGTCATTGGTGCCTTGAATGTTGACCGAAACGCTGGCCCAGCTCAGCGTTCCGCCGCCGAGCTTGATCGCATAGGTGAAGGTTTCGTTGATCTGATCGCCCGCGCCCATGGCCTGCAGGCTCGAGAAGCCATGCGCCGCCAGATACCCACTAAGGTCCATCTCGACCTTGCCATTGTTGATGCGGATGGAAACCCCGCCGCCGATGCTTTCCCAAGCGGAGACGCCAGTCGCCTGAACATCCTGAGTCGTCAGGTCGATCGGCGCGTATTGTTTCGTGGCCGTCGATGTGGAAACCCCGTCGTCCACCGAGAAGAGGGACTTTGCGTTTCCACCCTGATCGTTGGCCATCACATCGAGAACTATGATGGTTTGCGAACCTGAAGCGAGGACGACCGTATCCTCGGTGAGATTGAAAATGTCATCGTTCGCTTGGGGCGTGTTTGAAAAAGACGCTGTGGTTCCGCCTGCATCGGTGATTTTAGAAGCCATTTTCAACCCCCCTTATTTGTATAAGAACAGATGCCCAACCATCTGCTTCATTGACAGTACTAAACGACCGGCTGCTTCCAGCCGAAGAATAGTCGTGCGAATCCGGGCAGGTATGAATTGTCGCCGTCATCCAGCACACCGCCGCGCTTAGAACAGCCGCCTAAGCTGGCTATTCCCGGACGGATATTGACTTGATGCTGGTCGGCCCGACGACACTGGTCGTCGCGCTGCGTTCCCTACCCAAATTACATCGTCCAACTCGTGGTTATTGGCCACGAACTTTAGGTGCCCCTTATATTAGGAGATTATTAACTCTCCTTACGGGGAAGGGTCAACATCCAACTTGGCGGAACAGTTAATAGTTGAACATAGGGGCCACAGCCACCCGGATCGGGCGGCGGAGATCGATCGAGCGCACGCCGGATACGAGCCAGGCGGGGCGGAAGCTGCAGGGCAGCGTGATGAGAGCCCGCCTGCGCACTAGAGCGAGCCGGATAGCCGGAAGTTTCATGCTCTTACCCACGGAGATCGCTCCAACGATGACGAGGCGCGGAACAGACCCGCCTTTGCGCACGCCGTTCTACGCTGTGGCCCTCTTTCTTTTGAAAGGTCCTTAATTCATAGGAGACATGGGTGCAGATCGGACTTGCCAGATCGGAGATGGAGAATGCCAGTTCAGTGGAAGTGAGATACGGACACGAAAACAATTTTCGATAGCGAAAGTCGTCACCGAACTTCGCCAACGCCGCCGTTTCCATCCCTCACTCCCACTCGATTGTTTCCAACCCGGCTAGACCATTGATCTAGCTGGGTTTTTCTTTCTTGCCGTTCAAAAGCCGACGCATGGGCCGTCAAAAAATTACGCTTTTGATTTTAAACGCAAAATCATTGCAAAAAACATTTCAAGGTTTCAGCACCAATCGAAGTCAATCGCGCCTTTCGGTAGAATTCGGCGCCGGTATGTCTATGAGCGCGGCTGGTTTAGGGGGCCAGTAGCGGTCGGTCTGCTTGGGTTGTGATTTCCGCTCGAAGGATGGCGCGAGCAGCCTAGTTCCGGCCAACGTGCTCAGTGTTCGCCAGACCGAGAACACTGTCGTCGCCAGAATTAGCTACAAATTCTGAGATACGTGTCGAACGCTCAAGCCGAGTTCTTTCGCCGGGCGATAGTGTAGGCGAATTCTTGCCCACCAACCTCATCAGTCACGCGGATCCAGTCCTTCGACCATCGTTTAAACACGGTCTTGCGTGCATTCATTTCCGATGCCGCCATTGCAGGGCTAGCCGCTTCGACTACCTGCGACCTGACCATGCGATTAAAGTGCATTTCCGCAACAACATAGACCGCCATGCAACCCACCCAACGCACAAATTCCCCGGTAGGTAGTATTGCGCACTGAGAAATCGACCGCAAGTGGTATGCAGTAATGGAGCCATATCACGAAATGTGCTATGATTCATTTTGTGGGCAAGAAGGCAAAGCCGGCTGGGGAATCTCCGATTGATCGTGAAGAGAGATCGAGGCAGAGTACTATGCTCGCAAATGCGGCCTCACCAGAGAAGAAGCGCTTAAGATTATCAAAGGCGCCCGGCCTTCCAAACAGCGCGCCAGCATAGCGCGGGCAGAGGCTCGGTAGGGCAGTCTGTCCGAGATCAGTGCGGATCGAGGAGATCACGCCGAAGGTGAAGCACTAGGCACAAAGAGGCCGGCGCCCTCGCTGGGAGGTTGCCCGATTGGCGCCGGCCAGACGGTCCCATTAGGTCCGCCGCACCTTCAGACATAGCTGAGTCTTTACGCAACGTCATTTGGTCGGCTTGGCAGCCTGTGAGTGTCTCCAAAGCAGCTTTTGCAAGCTGAGATCGAACGCTTTCCGGCGGCGGCAGCGGAAGCGCTGCATACGGCAATGATCGGGCCGTTGATATCTCCACATTGCAACCATTACCGGGCTACCCGTGTCTTGTGTGAGGCGCTGTTGAAAACGGTGCGGGAAGTCACCGGCAAGGAAGTCGCCTTCGAGCGGTCAATATCGTCGGCAGAAGAGCGTCCGCACGCGAAAACCACCGAGGTTTGGCAAAGAACTGGTCATGCCGGCTGGCGATCTGTGGCGCGATAGTTCCCATAGCCGACCTTGATGAGCAGCCCCCTCGTCGCACATGCGGGCCAGATAGCGGCGGGGAATTCCTAAGGGTTCTGTGTACGGGAACCATGTGCGGACTTCTTTTGTGCGGATAGCGCTCCGGCTAGCCGGCCCCGGCGCAAGGTCAGTCACCGGTAAAGCCGCGCGATCGGCTCGGACCTGACGCGCCAACGATGGCCGATGACCTCATTCCAAAGCTGAGATGTGCCAAGTGGAGCGGTAAGAAAGTCGGCCTCATCTGCGCACCCGACACCATGCCGACCGCCTATGGCAAGGCCAGCCGATGAGGAGGTTAGATGGACGGCGCCGGGATGGCGCTAATAACCGCGCGGTCTGGATCGCGGTCCAGGCGCGCTTTCAGACGGGTTTGCGGCGCCTAGGAGATAGGCGACAAGGGTGCGGACCAGGGCAAGGACGCAAGCGCCCGGATAGAACCTGTGCCATTGGACTTGGCGGCAGTGTTGGCGGCAGTGCGCCGGAATTGATCGCACCCGCCACCAAGCCTGCCCCCTTGCCGGTAAGCCAACTCACCGGGAGCCCCGATCTGCGCGAATTTGTATTGGTGACGGCAACTCCGGCATCGCCGTAGATCAGGAAACCGGTCAGCCGCGTAGCCGAGGCGTCCGTGCACCTGGCGTGTCGAAGCGCGTTTGGTGGTGTCGGACATGTGGATTCTTGTGTGAATTGTGGACAAGCTCCACCGGCCCTATTGCCGATTACGCCAGAGGGGCCAATGTCGCCCCATGGTGGTGGAGCACATTGAATTAGTGCTGTTCGAGCAATCGCTCGGCGAAAGCGATGGCGTGCATCTGCCGTTCGGTGATCGGGTGGCTGACGTTGCGGAGAAAACCGCAGGCTTTGTGTTGTTCGACATTCGCGTCGACGGGGACAGGCACGTTCGGCGTATGGCGGCGATCGGGTATGGCACGACCGGAACGGCGATCATCGTGATGGACAAAGAGGGCCAACTTCGATGCGCTTCCGTAAACGGCGAAACGGGCTTTCTGGTATCGAATCTGGCTGCGTGGTGTGCGTCTCCACTTAGCGAGCAAGCGCGGGTCGACTTTCACGGAATGGCAGTCATGCTGCTGGCGAAGCTTCGTAGTACGGGACACTTCGACCAGAATGCCTAGATGCGCTTTCGATTTGCCGCCCCTATATACGAGGCGCTTGTGGGGGACTTCAGTTTGGCCACGCCTTTCACCAGTTTCGGTCATCACCTGCTGATCTGATCAGACGGCAGCTTTTGGGATGCAGCGGCACAAACACGCAATGACCGACAGTAGGCGCAAAGCTGCCATCCTTACAAGATGAACGCGATCGAGGGGTGGCCAGACCAGCTCCTTGAATCAACTTTGGCGAACCGCTTTGCTGGAGCGGACTGGTCGACATGACCTGTCGTGCCGAACCAACGAAACGACCTTTTCAGCCAACGAAAAAGTCGCCTCCCAGTCACCTCGGCTCCAACCTTAGCTAGGTCGTGTCGACAGATATGAGGCCCATACAGCCACTATGCGTTTGGCCGGGAGCACATGGTTCGATTCTGGAACGAACTAGCCGGAAAGCTGCCTCTTCGCTGACGCCCGCTGCGGACATTGCTAAGTACTCAATCGCTAGAAGATATCAGGCCCTGGACCAAGCCACTCAAAACGCAGCATAGAACATCGTCAGCTCGTCGCCGCCGATCGCTTGAAAACAATGGTAACCTTGGTCCCTTCAGTGGCGCTGGATTTGACTTCGAATTGCGCTTTGGCGTTCTCGGTCAAAGAGCGCGCGATGAGAGCACCGAGCTTGCCGGGCTTCGGCCATGTCTCGCCCTCCGGCAAACCAATTCCATCATCGGCGATAGTGATGCGGCATCCGTCGCCATCGACCACGCTGTGAAGCGTTATTGTGCCGCCTTCTCGTCCTTTGAAGCCGTGTTTGAGCGCCTTGGTCAGCAGTTCATTCACAACCAGCCCAGTCGGCATCGCAACGTTGATCGACACCGGATAGGTATCAACCTTCATGTCCAGGCGGATGCCTTCGACCGCATGCGAAGCCATTACCGCGGATGCTATCTGACTGAGGTAGATACCGAGATCGACCTCATCCTTCTGCTCGTCGTTTTTGGGAGCAACTCCTTCATCAGCCAACCGCGCGGTCTCCAGCCTCCGAACTTTTCCGGAGGGTCGGAGATCACACGCACGCGCTCGACCCAATGTACGTTGCTGCTCGCCGCTATGAACTCGGCGATGGAGGCCTTACCCCTGATCCCGCTCAGAAGCGTCGACTCGGTTTTCTCCTCGCTTCCCTCGAAATAGGGGGCATGCGAGCCGAGTTGACCAATCCAGGCCTTGTTGTGCATCCGCCTTGTCAATGCAAAAAGCCGCAAGAGGACTTCCGCGCCGCGCATGATGCCGCGCGCTCTGATGCCGCTCGGGTTGAGCAATTTGAGTTCGATGTTTGAATGGTTGCTCAGCGCCAAATAAGCAGCATCGCTCTTGCGCGGATTGACGTCGTCGAGCAGCATTCTGACCCGCACGCCTCGCTGGGCCGCCCGGACAACTTCCTGTAAAAGCAAGCGCCCCGTGTGATCGTCATGCCAGAGACAATACATGACATCGAGAGCGCGAGCCGCGTCCCTTGCCGCCAAAACACGCGCCGCGAACGCATCGTAATTGTCCGAAATCAGCAGCAGGCCGCTCTTACCTGCTTTGATTTTATCGGCCGTTGTTTGCGTAATCGAGACGTCCATGAATTGACCAATTTCGAAGGAGAACGAGGCGTCGTTTCATTAGGGCAACAACCCGCGAGTGCTGATCCGGTTGCACGGGGGCTTTGAGCCTGCTGATAGCTCACGGACAGCTCGCCCGTATGATAATCAGGTAGCTCGCCCATTTCGTTGCGCTGCTTCTTGCTCGAGCATCGCAAGCTTTTCGCGGATCTCCTCCGGCTCGGCATGCTCCAGGCCCACCACGTCGTTTCTGGTCTCCCTAAGCGAAACGACGATCTCATCGAGCTTGGCGTGAATGGCCGCGGTATCGCGATAGCCTTGTATAAGGACAACACCGGTGATCACGATGGCGGCCACCGAAAGGACATAGGTGACCGCGTTGGTCAGTCCGAATGGCACTAGCGCGGTGCACAATACCATTGCGACCATCATGACGTAGAAGCCTGGCGGCCGGGAAAGGAAGTCGGCCGTCATAAACAGGATGCGGTTCATTCTAGCGGCTCCATGATTGTGAAGCCGTGGCTCGTTCCTGCGCCAAACGCCGAAGTGGATACAACCACACCATCATATCTTGGCCAGGGCGAATACGGCTATCAGCGCGGTCAGAGCCACGCAAATGGGCACAGCAAGGAGGAAACCGGCCTCTATGAAGCGAGTCTCTTTGTCGTTGAACATTTCAGTCACCTGTCGCTGCCCTAATCAAGTTGACGGGTTCGCTCGCCGCTAACGCAGCGAGCGAACCGTTATCCGCGCAGGAAGGGACATAGCTGCGCGGATTTTGAAATGTGGACTGTCCAGGCTCAGCCAAGGGATATTCCAATGACGAGCAGGGATATGGCCAAGACGAAAACTGGCGCCAGCAACCAACGCGCTTGACCAACACTTCTGTGCCATGAATTCTTTCCTTCAGTTCCGTGGCTGACAACTTCCGCGACAGGTGACCGTTCCAAGCTGGACCGACGGCAAGACCATTGAGGAATTAGACCGGACTTTGGTCCAACCGCCTCCTCCGACTGAAGTCCTTCCAGGGGAACGATTGCATCCACGCCAAGTTGGCAGTTGAGCTTCGACACCACCGATCGGAGCCAATCTCACGAGGAGTAAGACTATGAAATTGCATCTGTCTGCCGCAGCCGCGGCATTTCTTCTGCTCGCAGGCGTCGGCGTCGCGGCGGCCGAGGACATCATCATTCAGCCGGAACAGGAAACGGTTATCCGTGAATATGTGAAGAAGCAGCCGCTTGCTTCGGTGAAGGTTCCCGGAGTGGAACTCAACATCGGCACAGCGCTGCCTGACACGGTCGAACTTCGCGAAGTTCCCAACGTCAAATACCGCTACGTCGTGATCGACAACCGGACCGTTCTGGTCGATCCAAGCACCCACAAGATCATCAAAATCTACGACTGACCGGCCTTGCCGGCCAAAGCCCGTCGCCTCTCCCGGCGACGGGTTTTCACTGAAACGGAAGATCACATGACGCAAGATCTCGCAAAATCCGATGCCTTGGAAATGCGCGTTGTAAATCTCGGAACAAAGTTCGCTGACGCGAACATTACCGGCGGCGACATGAAGGCGTTTCGAAAGGTCGCAACGGCGATGGCGGACTATCAAGGTCTGATTGACGGCGACGACCTTATCGCCGCTTCTTTTCTCAATGACGTTTAGCTCATTCCTGGCCATTGGCCTAAGGTAATCTAGCCGTGCGCGTCTACAGCGTCGGACTGGAACAAGGAAACGCCATGACTTCGACAGCTGCGCTGATCTGGTATCTGGTAATTGCAGGTCCGCAGGGCGGCATGGCGGTGTTGCCAAGCACTTTCGACAAGCGCGAACAATGCACGGCTGCCATCGCCGAATACCAGAAGCAGCCAACCCCCGCCGGGCTGGAGCCTGCAGTGCATCCCCAGCGCTTCCCCATTCACCAACAACGGATCCGCCGAATAGCGGGAAGCGCAGCCAAGGCCCGGCTGGGCGATTACCTCGCCTGGCGCAACTCTCCTTACGCCTTCGGCTCGACCGCCGCTCCTAGAAGCTGGATATGTTCGGTCGCAATTTTGAGCAGGGTTTCCGCGGTCTCTTGCGCTGTCCATCCCTGGGCCTCTGATTCGGCCACCAAGGCCGCGAACGCCGCTTCCAGGGCCACCTCACAGTTGACCGCCCGATCCGGACTTCCTTCCGGCAATATCGGCGGTTGAATGGTCTGGGACATGCACGATCCCTTCCAAAAAAGGGTAGGCCCGCGCCCTTAGCGAAGGACGCGGGCCGATCAAGGTTTCTGACCCGATCTTCAGCAATGGCGCGAGGGAGCGTTGCCTGCCGCAATCACCAACCCTCGGAAGTCACATATGTTCCAGACCAACGGATCGAAAGTCGCACGCATCGACCGCTGCGAACCGTGTCTCACTTGGGAAAATCAGGCAAGGCAAGCTCAATAGCATTGAGGATCGTGCGGTAAAGACTGTCGACATCTTCATCGATTTCGGCCCGCTTGGGCAACCTCTGGACACGGGAGCCAACGCGGCGGATTGGTCGCTTGAGCTTTGCGAGGGAGGCAGTTCGCGATGCGATCAAAGCCTTTTGAAAAACCAGTGCGCGTCTGGGTTGGATTGGGTCCCCCCCGCCAACTCAACACAGTCGCCGACACCTATCAATGCGCAGTCGAGTGGTGCGGCAAAGCGGTCGCGCAACTCACGACCCAACGGTCCGAAGGGTCATAGGCTTATTGCGCCCGCGATGACTCTCCGTTTCAAGAAGCGGCCGACCCTCGATAGACGCAGGAGCACCAGGGTGCCCAGACGTGTCTGCGCATGTTGTCGAGATGCCATGATCGCTGCGCGATGAGCTTCTTGTTGTTCCAGGTAGCATGCCAGTGCAAGGTCATAACGTGACGCCCGAATGTCGCCGGGGGGCTGTTCTACCGTTGACGATCTCCCGGATCGAATGGGCCAATCGGAAAGGCTGGGGCCAAGCATAGCGTTTCCCTTGCCAAGTGTTGATTTGAGAGCCTCTCCTATGGCCGTGAGGGATGCGTACGAAGAACTGTGATTGGTTCGTGAAAAGCGCCATTCCAGACAGATTGCAGTTGAAGTCGCAGCAGGTCCGGGGAACAATCGAGTGTCCAACATGGCTTGCGAACGGTGGCGCAAACACAACTTCTGTTATTCGGCGGCTTCACTCTTGCTGGAGGTGGGTTTGCCAATGCAGCGCTGAGCCGCAAAGCGCGTGGTTTGGTGACTTATCTAGCCCTCAATCCTGGACAGTCCCATTCGCGCGAGAAACTCGCCGCGCTTCTATGGGGCGATACTGGGGAGCCGCAGGCGCGGATGAGCCTTAGACAGGCCCTGTCAGCGATCAGGAAGGCGTTGCCATCGGTCGACTACCGACGCCTCTTGGCAGACGGCGACAATGTCACCCTCAAGCTCGACGATCTTGAGATCGATGTGGCACGGTTCGAGCGACTAGCGTCAGGTACAGACCACGAGCAGCTTGAACAAGCCGTTGTTGTCTATCGCGGTGACTTGCTCGATGGCTTCGCCCTGAAGGAAGAACCGTTCAACGACTGGCTGAGGGTGGAACGAGAGAGATTGAGGACGATTTGGATCGGCGTTCTGGAAAAGCTTCTGCATCACTACTCGGTTGAGAACAATCTGGCCGCTTATGTCGAGGCAGCGAGGCGCCTAATCGGGTCGGATCCACTCAGGGAAGACATTCACCGAGGCCTCATGCAAATCTATGCCCGCCAAGGCCGACTGAACATGGCACTGAAGCAGTATGCCCAATGCCGCGAGGTCCTTCGCAAGCACCTCCAGGTGGAACCGGAGAAGGAGACGCGTGAGCTGAACGACAGGCTCCGTGCTAGCCGTTCGGTAACGTCCAAAGCGAATTCAACAACGTTGTTGGAACCCGCGGTAGGCCTTGCCGATAGTCCGGTGCCAGCCTCGCTGCGCCCAGAAACGCACTATGTAAAGTCGGGCGGGGTCAGCGTTGCCTATCAGGTAACCGGTGGGGGGCCGTTCGACCTCGTCTACGTACAGGGCTGGGTTTCCAACCTCGACTATGCTTGGGAATCCCCGCGGCTAGCGCACGTGCTGCGCCGGCTGGGGTCATTTTGTCGGCTGGTCCGCATCGACAAGAGAGGCACTGGGCTTTCTGATCGCAACGTGGGCTTTCCAACGCTGCAAGAGCGGGCGGACGATGTACGGGCGGTACTCGATGCAATCGGATCGCGACGGGCGGTCTTGTTCGGCAGTTCCGAAGGCGGCGTCCTTTGCATGCTTTTTGCGGCGACCTATCCCGAGCGAACCCAGGCACTCATTCTTCACGGTGCTTATGCCCAGGGACTGTGGTCACCCGACTATCCTTGGGCAAAGACTAGGGAGGACATGGAAGAAGAACTGGCCGAGATCGAACGCAAGTGGGGAGAGCCTTGGGATTTGGGAAGAGGAGCGCCGAGCTTGGCGAACGATACGCGCGAGCAACAATGGTTCGCAGCCTATCTGAGGAGTTCGGCGTCTCCTTCCGACGCCATCGCATTATGGCGCTGGGGCGCCGAAGTCGATGTCCGTAACATCCTCCACGCGATTCACGTGCCTACTCTGATACTCCACAGGAAAGGCGATCGATGGGTCAAGGTCGAAGAAGCGCTTTACCTGTCCGAGCGCATTGCAGGCGCCACGCTCATTGAGCTTCCGGGAGATGACCACCTGATCTGGGGCGCCGATTCGGACCGTCTAGTCGACGCAATCCAACACTATCTCGCCCGTACGTTTCCTTCGAAGGCCGGATAGAGCCGAAGGCTGACTTGTACTCTCCACCTGCTCATTGACATGGATCGTCACGATCAGTTTCGGAAGGATCATTGAAAACCACTCGGATCCTAGCGAAGAACTTTGCTGAGTGATGACCGGCGGCGCGGTGGGCCTGATCGGAAACACTCACATCACGGCAGAAGAAAATGACCAGTTGTGGGCAATGAAAACGGCAAACCCGGTTGCTGGCCACGTCACCATTTAGGCCGTGGCGAATCTCTACCGCGTTGATGGGGCGCTTAACTAACCGACGGCTGTCGGGCCACAAGCGAAATGTCAGTTCGCAATGTCAGATTGCCGCTAATCTCTCGGCGCTGACCCCGTGAAGTTTCCACCTTTGCGGAGGGAGGACCCCGGCGGTCCTTGATCCCTGGCGGCGCCAATCGGAGCCGGTGATCCAAACATCCCTCGGCACCGTAGTACCAACAAAGCTAGCCAGCGAGCGGAGAATGGGACGATGCACGGGACAATCGCATTCCTCTGTGCGATATTTCTCGGGTCGGCGGCACAAGCCGACGCATTCTCTGACAGTCGCGGCATATGGATGCGAGACGACGGCAACGCCAAGGTCTCGATCGCGCCTTGCGGACCGCATTTGTGCGCGACCAATCTGTGGATCGGCGATAGCAGCAAGGGTGAACAGGCCGGCGACAAGCTGATCATGACGCTGAAACCGGCGTCACAAGGCACGCTGGCCGGAAAGGCTTACGACCCCAAGCGAAACCGTACCTATTCAATGACGTTGACGGTGAAGAAGGGGGGTCTCACCACGCGGGGCTGCATAGGCGCAGGCTTGATTTGCAAGAACGTGCGCTGGACCCCGGCAAAATGATCTGCGAGACGGAATGAGCCGACGAGCCCAAGCTCCCACCATTGTGTTGTTTCGGCGCGACTTGCGCATTGGTGACAACGCCGCGCTCGCGGCGGCAGCTGAGCGCGGCGCTCCCGTCGTGGCGCTCTATATCCTGGACGAGACAACCAAAGGTCTAAGGGCCACGGGAGCGGCCAGCCGCTGGTGGCTCCATCACTCGCTCGCGGCTCTTGGCGATCTGCTTCGCAAGGCTGGCGCGAATCTGTTTCTGGCGCATGGGCGCACCGAAGACGCCGTCGCCAAGGCGATCGACGCCAGCGGCGCGAATTTCGTGTTCTGGAACAGGCGTTACGCCCCCTCGGAGGCGGGGGTAGATGCCAGGCTGAAAGCCGCCCTGCGCGAAAAGGGGCTCACGGCACTCAGCTTCGATGGCGCGCTCCTGCATGAACCTTCGCTCCTCAAGACCGGCTCCGGTGGGTTCTACAAAGTCTACACACCATTTTGGAAGGCGATGGCGGACAAGGCCCATGTTCGCGATCCGATCGATCCCCCCGGATCGATTGATGGTTGGCGGGGTGAGCTTGGCGGCTTGCGCCTGGAGGAGCTTGATTTGCTGCCTACCAAACCCGACTGGGCGTATGGCTTCCGCGAAACTTGGACACCCGGCGAAGAAGGCGCCCAGGCCAGGCTTCGTCAATTCATTGAGAGCGGCCTTGCCAACTATGAGCGCCAACGCGACTATCCTGGCAAGCTGCCAACATCGCGACTTTCCCCGCATCTGGCCTTCGGCGAGATCACGCCATTCCAGATATTCGCCGCGTTGCGCAAGTCGAAAAGCTCGGGAACTTCGAAGTTTCGTTCGGAGATCGGCTGGCGGGAATTTTCATATCATCTGCTGTTTCATAATCCTGATCTTTCAGAGCGCAACTTCCGGCCGGAGTTTGACGCAATGTCGTGGCGGGACGACATGCAGGCGCTTCGGACATGGCAGCGCGGCCTGACAGGGTATCCAATCGTGGATGCCGGCATGCGTGAATTGTGGCGAACGGGCTGGATGCACAACCGCGTGCGAATGATCGTGGCATCCTTTCTCATCAAGGACCTCATGATCGACTGGCGCCACGGCGAAAAGTGGTTTTGGGACACTCTGGTCGACGCGGATGCCGCAAACAATCCGGCCAGCTGGCAGTGGGTGGCCGGATCCGGAGCTGATGCGGCGCCCTATTTTCGTATCTTCAACCCAGTGCTGCAGGCAGAAAAATTCGACCCTCGGGGCGACTACGTTCGTCACCACATCCCGGAAATCTCTGCATTGCCCGACCGCTATATTCATCGACCTTGGGAAGCTCCAGCTGCCGTCCTGAAGGACAAAAGCATCGAGCTCGGCAAGACCTATCCATATCCGATCGTAGACCACGGTGCGGCGCGAGAAAGGGCGTTGGTCGCTTATCAGTCCCTAAAGGATTGAGCCAGAGGATCAAACAATAACGGGAAGGTTTCATGATGCGGTATGCCGTCGCTTACACAACCACTCTGGTCGCTTTCCTGGCCATTGACGCGATATGGCTCACGACGATGTCGCAGCGCCTTTACCGCCGCTATCTCGGGGACATACTGGTTGACGTATTCAACCCTGTTCCTGCTGCGGCATTCTACCTGATCTATGTTGTGGGTCTCATAATCTTCGCAACGTCGCCGGCTTTTTCGAGCGGCAAATGGACAACGGCCGCGCTGAATGGCGCGCTCTATGGTTTTTTCACCTACTCGACCTACGATCTGACCAACCAGGCCACGATCCGCGGCTGGCCGACGGTCATCACCGTGGCGGATATCTGCTGGGGTTCGCTGCTCAGCGCGGTTGCCGCCACTGTGGGATTCCTGCTGACCCGCTATTTCCTGCGGGGCACCTGATCGCCACGCTGGTCCGGGGCTGGCATTGCACCGGACAACAGCAAGCCGATGAAGACGATCAGCGTCGCGGCGCTCAAGGCATTTAGCCCTACCATGGCGCTGTTGTCGGCGGCGGTGTAGCCGGCCAGCGGCTCACCGAAAAAGCGCAGCGGGATCGAATAGGCGACAGCGCTGAGAGCGACAATAACGAGTCCGATTGCCCGCTCCGACGGTCTGAACAGCGCAGCGCCGATCAATGCGCACGGAACCAGGAAAATCTCCACGCCCGAACCAACGCCAAACGCCTTGGTGCTCACGATGCCGTTGGCGATGCCTGTCAGCGGCAGCAGGACGCGGGCGGCCAGCGCATGCCGTTTGGCGACAGCTGGAACAGCCAGAAAGATCGGCGTTGACATGAACGTGAGAAACGACGGAGCAATCTTGTCGGCGCCGACCGCCGCCCAAAGGTACAGCGGGTAGAACGGCTGGTTCCAGGCAACGACCAGCGCAATCCAGTTGGCCGCGCTGGTCAGGGGGTCGTCATGCGCCGCGTAAGCGGCGACCCGGCGCCGTAGCCGTGCAAGTCCTTCCATGTTACCAGGCCGGCCGCAGCAGATAGTGGCTGACGCCCCATTCCCTGCCCTGGTCGTGACCGAACAGGCCTTCGGTGGCCAGATAGAACAGCCGCCAGCGCCGGCGCCAAAGCGCCGCATCCCGCCCGTAGACATCGGCAAGGATCTCGCCGATGCGCTTGTAGTTGTCATCGAAGCGCGCCAGCCATTGCCGCGCGGTGCGCGCATAGTGCATGCCGTTCCAACGCCAGTCGCGTTCGATGGCGAAACAGTCCGCAAAGTGACCGATCAGCCCGTGGCTCGGCATGATGCCGCCGGTGAAGAAATGCCGTGCGATCCAGTCGGCATCGTCGCGATGATCGAAACGGTAGGGACTGTGGCGGTGGCTGAAGACATGGACGAATAGCCTGCCTTCGGGCTCCAGCCAGCTTCGGATACGGGCAAGCAGGTCGCGCCAGTTGGACATATGCTCGAACATCTCGACCGACACGATGCGGTCGAAGCGCTCTCGCGGCTCGAAGCCGTTCATGTCGGCGGTGATGACCTCGACATTGCGCAGCCCGCGCGCCAACGCTTCCGCTTCGATATGCAGGCGCTGCGGCGTCGAATTCGACATCGCCACGATGCGGGCGGCCGGAAAACGCTCAGCGATGTAGAGCGTCAGCGAACCCCAGCCGCAGCCAAGCTCGAGAATGGATTGGCCATCGCCAAGGCCGGCATGCTCGACAGTCTGCTCTAGCGCCGCGATCTCGGCTTCGGCCAAGCTCTCGTTGCCCTTGGGATAGAGACAGCAGGAGTATTTCCGGTTGGGACCGAGCGTCAGCCCGAAGAATTCGGGCGGAAGCTCATAATGCTGCTCATTTGCGGCCCGCGCGTGCTCGGCGATCGAATAGTCCGCCATGGTACGGGCAAACTGCTTCTCATCGACTGACCCCGCCTTGGCCAGCGTCCGGCGCGTTCTTCCTACCAGGACGCCGATACCAAAGCGTGTCGCGGTATCGGGAATCGGCCTGCTTTCGACGGCACGGATTACGGATGAGATCAGGCTCACTGTCATGTCCCTTCCCGGGTTGTTGCCGCAATCGGCACGCCCGGCCAGAAAGCGTTTACACGCTCCTGATAACGGCGGAACTGTACCCCACGCGAGCGCAGCATGTGTGCCTCCAATGGCGGGATGCCGGAGACATGGACCAGCAGCCAGTACATCAATATGGGCCCCGCAAGTGTGGCGAAGCCCCATGGATAGGCCGAGGGGGAGCCTATCGCGATCGCCACGTAGGCAGTCCAGCCCAGCCATTCGAAGAAGTAATTGGGATGCCTGGACAGGCCCCACAGGCCAACATCGCAGACCTTGCCCTTGTTGGCTGAATCGTCACGGAAAGCTTTTAGCTGCCTGTCTGCCAGCGCCTCGCCGCCAATCGCCACCAGCAAGATGAAAATGCCGATCAAGTCGCCCGGTCCCAGCGCCGTAGCCGGATTGTGGGCGGCAGCCATGATCGACATTGCAAGCAGGAAAGCCGCGGCCGCCTGAACCTGAAGGAACCAGAACAGCCGGCTTGAGGAACTGGCGCCCCATTGCTGCTTCAGCTGGCCATATCGCGGATCGTCGCGGCTGTCGCCGATCGTCCTGCCAGCTATGTGAACGCCGAGCCGCAGCGACCAGACCAGCGCCAGCAGGGCGACCAGCCATCGCCTATGATCGTTGTCGCCTTCAACAGATGGGACGAGCGCCAAGAAGGCGCCGATGATGCCGACGGCGAAAGACCAGATTGCATCGACCCACCCGGACCTGCCGGTCCGTGTCGCGACCAGCCACGCCACCGCCATGGTGGCACAAAGAGCGACCGCCGCAAGAACGATAGCCGAGACGACGCTCATCACCGGAGCTCAGCCGCCGAACAGAGGCTGGATCAGCCTGCCGAAGAAGCCGCTCAGCTTCATCTGGCCTTCGAGCGCGGCAATGCAGATGCATTCGCCGTCCTTGTCCACGATCGGCTGGTGCTGAACGTCGTCATCGGCTTCGTCGAGATCCCCCGGGCCATAGCGGCCGCGCGCGTCCGAGAAGGCCCCTTTCAGTATCTGGGTGTATTCATAGCCCGCATGCGTGTGCTCCGGCAGCTTGCGGCCGGCCACGACCTTCAGCAGCATGACGTTGGCGCTGTCGTCGTCGGGCAGTGTCACGCGGCTCCAGCGCACGCCCGGGCCGATCCAGCGCCATGGTCCGATGCCACAGTCGTCAAGCACCTCAGGCAGGCGGATGCCAACATCGGCGCGCGGGAGCCTCTTGGTCGGCGCGGCCTTGCCGCGACCGGCCTCATAGGCATCGATCATCGCCATTGCCTGATCGAGGGCCCCAGCTTCCATGTCCTCCGGCTCGATATCGTGCAGAAGGGAGCCGCCCAGCGCTTCGAAACGGGCTATGCGCTCGGCGCAAGCCGTGCAGGCGCCGACATGGACGGCCACGACGATGCGCGGCCCGGATTCGAGCGAGCCGTTGGCATAACGGAAGAGCGTCTCATCACTCGGATGATGGTTGATCATTTGAGGTCGTCCAGGATTTGGCGCAGCCGGCCCAGGGCCAGCCGCACGCGTGATTTGACGGTGCCGAGGGGGATGCCGACCGCGTCGGCGATCTCAGATTGCGTTACCTCGCCAAAGAATGACATTTTCAGGATATCGGCCTGTTCCCGCGGCAGAAGATCGAGCGCCTCCCGCACCCGCTCCTCGCGCTCCACCGCGATGATCGCCTGCTCGCCCGAAACCGGCGCATCAGGCTGATCTGACGGATCAAAGGCTTCGGCAATGACCGCCGACCGGCTTTCGCGGCGAAGCCGGTCGATGCGCGCGTTGCGGGCGATGGTGAAGATCCAGGTCGACACCCCGGCGCGCGCGGGATCGAAATACGATGCCTTTTTCCAGACCAGCAGCATGGTTTCTTGCGCGACGTCCTCCGCAGCGGACGGCGTCATCCCCGATCTCTTCAGAAAAGCCTTCAGCCGCGGCGCATAGAAGCCGAACAGCCCCGCGAAGGCCGCTCGATCGCGGTTCGCCGCGACCGCCGTCATCAAACGGACCGCTTCCGGCGCCGACAGGCTCTCTTCGTCTTCGCGCATGGTCACTGCCAATCCGCTCTCCGCGAGATCGAACGCAAGAAAGGCTTTGTCGGCAATGAAATGATGTCCTGATGCATTCATACGCCCTGTTACGCGCGGCAATCCCTTTCGGATCACTAGCCGCGCAGCGATTGCCGCAGACGGTGATCCACAGCCCGCACCGCTGCGTAGAAATTGAACCTAGGGGAGGATGTCAGCCCCTTCCATAGCAAATCGGAGGGCGTGAATGAAGAACGGCGGCTATTTCGAGGCGGACAAGCCGATGGACATCGCCATCGTAGGCAGCGGTATCTCCGGCCTGTCCGCAGCATGGCTGCTTTCAACGCGCCACAGGGTTTCGCTGTTCGAGGCGGACCGGCGGCTCGGCGGCCACAGCAATACCGTCAATGCCGGCGGCACACAGGTCGACACCGGTTTCATCGTTTACAACGAAGTAACTTATCCCAATTTGACGGCGCTGTTTTCGCATCTCGGCGTACGCACCAAGGCGTCGGACATGTCATTTGCCGTCTCGCTCGACGGCGGACGATTTGAATATTCGGGAACCGGATTGGGCGGGCTGCTCGCACAACCGTCCAATGTCGGCAGGCTGCGTTTTTGGCAAATGCTGAAGGAATTGCTGCGCTTCTATCGTGAGGCCCCCCACGACATCGCGCGTATCGGCGAGATCAGCTTGGCCGAATATCTCGATGCCAAGGGCTACGGTGCCGCATTCCGCGAGGATCATCTCTATCCTATGGCGGCAGCCATATGGTCGACTCCGGCGCTTGATGTCGGCAACTATCCAGCGACCGCCTTCATCCGGTTCTGCCAGAACCATGGCCTACTAAAGCTGGCAGGCCGACCAACCTGGCGCACAGTCGATGGCGGCAGCCGCAAATATGTCGAGCAACTGGCGAGGAGCGTCGCCGGCCGTTCATATGCCGGGCGCGGCGTGCGCTTGATCTCCAGGCGCGGGGGCGCGGCTTGGCTTACCGACTGCGAAGGCGTAGAGCACCGCTTCGACCACGTCGTTGTCGCCACCCATGCCGACCAGGCGCTGCGCATGCTGGACGATCCGAGCCACGACGAGACGCGGCTGCTCGGCAGTTTTGGCTACAGCCGCAACGAGGCGGTACTGCATACGGATGCGCGCCTGATGCCGCAGCGCAAGCGAGCCTGGTCAAGTTGGAACTATTTGACACAGGGCCAGGGCGAGACCCGAAAGCTTTCCGTTTCGTACTGGATGAACAGGCTGCAATCGCTGCCCGACAACCAGCAACTCTTCGTCACCCTCAATCCTGTCGTGGAGCCGGCTGCCAATACCGTGCTGCATCGTGAGTCCTACGAACATCCGGCTTTCGACGCTGCGGCGATGCGCGCGCAGCAAAGGCTGTGGTCGCTGCAGGGCAAGCGAAACACCTGGTTCTGCGGCGCCTATTTCGGCGCCGGCTTCCACGAGGACGGCCTGCAGGCCGGGCTTGCAGTGGCTGAGGCACTGGGCGGCGTGCGCCGGCCCTGGAGCGTGGCGAACGAGTCCGGCCGCATTCACATCATCGACGCCGTGGCGCGGCGCAACCTCGAGGCGGCGTGATGCCGGAGGTGAAATCAGCCCTCTATGCCGGCAAAGTGATGCACCAGCGGCTTAAGCCGCTGCGGCACCGCCTTTCCTACCGCATATTCTTCCTGCTGCTCGACCTTGACGAGATCGATGCGTTGAGCCAGCGGCTTCGCCTGTTGTCACACAACCGGTTTAATCTGTTCGGCTTCGCTGACGCGGATCACGGCGATGGCTCGGGCGGATCGCTGAAAGCCTATGTCGAAGCTATGCTTGCGACGGCGGGGATCGAGACGGATGCAGGGCCGGTCCGACTGCTCTCCATGCCGCGCATGCTCGGCTACGCTTTCAATCCGCTCAGCATCTATTTCTGCCATAACCGGCAGGGCGACCTCGTCGCGATCCTGTACGAAGTCAACAACACCTTTGGGCAGCGCCACAGCTACCTGATCCGTGTCGGCGACGGGCACGACGAGACTGTCAGGCAACATTGCGACAAGCGCTTCTACGTTTCGCCTTTCATGGCCATGGGATTGAACTATCGCTTCCGCATCGGCCTCCCCGGCGAAAACGTCGCGATACACATCACTGCCAGCGACGACCAAGGGCCGCTGATGGTCGCAAGCTTCTCCGGCAAGCGGCGGGCGCTGAGCGATGCCAGTCTGCTGCGCGCATTCATCTCCTATCCTCTGCTGACACTCAAGGTGACCGCCGGCATTCATTGGGAGGCGCTGCGGCTCTGGGCAAAGGGTATTCGGCTTCAGGAGCGCCCGGCCCCGCCCCACCACTCCATCACCCACGTCGCCATGGATGGACTTTTACAGAGAAAGGCCGAGCCTGATGTCACTTGACATTGAGGCAAGGGCAAGGGCCGATCGGTAGTCCGGCATTTTTTTGTTGGGCCGCTGATAGAGCGGCTACTCGGTTGCCTGACGGCAGTTTGTCAAACGGGTGACGAATCTGGGTTCTTTTAGCGTTCTAGTTCGCCGCACCGTCCGCTCCTATGGAAAGACTGCGGCGGAACCTGGGATGCTGTCGACAACAGTGCATCGAAAGCGGCTTCGGTCCTCACCTGCCAATATACGCGGCCAGTTCGTCCGGCGTGCCATCCGGGAAGGCCTGTTTCAAAAAGCCCAAGAACGCCGACACGCGCGCGCTGAGCAGCCGCCGCGATGGGTAGAGCGTCCATAGTGAGATTTCAGAGCCATCAATATCCCCCCAATTCACCAGCGTGCCGTCAGCGAGGTCGTGGGCAACCAACGAAATGGGAAGCCGTCCTGCACCGACGCCGGCTCGCACGGCATCCCGAACCATGATGAGCGTTGACA
>Ga0209148_1000413_pt1 | contig 48939 bp, 42 predicted proteins | sample AraplaCol_mMF_r2_2_FD_184288 | JGI IMG/M metagenome (GOLD analysis project Ga0209148, IMG submission 184288) | Arabidopsis root microbial communities from North Carolina, USA - plate scrape CL_Col_mMF_r2 (SPAdes) (version 2) | ecosystem: Host-associated > Plants > Roots > Endosphere | place...
CGGGTACAGCCAGCCCAGGTCGCCGCCCTTCGAGGCCGAGCCGTCGTTCGAATACTGGCGCGCCATGTCTTCGAACGTGGCCTGCTTGCTGTCGATCTTCTGCTTGATTTCCAGGAGCTTCTTGCGGGCGTCGTCTTCGCTCTGCGTCGGCGTGATCTTCAGCAGGATGTGGCGCGCGTGGGTCTGCTGCACGACGGCCTGGTCGGCCTTCTGCGCTTCCGCCAGCTTGCGCTCACCGGCCAGCTTGAGGACGTGGAAGCCGACGTTGGTGCGGATCACCGGCGTGACCTGGCCCGGCTTCAGCTTGTGCAGCTCGCTCGCGAAGATCGGGGGCAGGCGGTCCGGGTCGCGCCAGCCGACCGAGCCGCCTTTCAGCGCGTCCGGCGAATCGGAATATGTGGCGGCCATCTTGGCGAAGTCGGCGCCGGTGCGCAGCTGGCGCTCGACTTCGTCGGCGCGCGCCTTGCGGGCGGCGATCTGTTCGGGCGACGCGTTTTCCGGAATGCGCACGAGGATCTGGGCGATGTCCATTTCGACGCGGTCGGCGGCGGCGGCCTTCTCGGCCGCCATGTACGTGTCGATCTCGGCGTCGGTGACCTGGATCTTGCTGTCGACTTCATGCTCGATCAGGCGCTGCAACATGATCTCGTTGCGGATCTGCTCGCGGAACTGGGAGAACGGCAGGCCGTCCTTCTCCATCGCGTTGCGCATGTCCTGCACGCTCATCTTCTGGTTCTCGGCGATGCGGCCGATGGCGCGGTCGAGCGTCGTGTCGTCGACGCGCACGCCCATTTCCTTGGCCAGCTGGAGCTGGGCGCGTTCGGTGATCATGGCCTCGACGACCTGGCGGCGCAGGTCTTCCTCGGCCGGCATCTGGGCGCCTTGCGCCTTGAGGCGCTGGGCGATCTCGGCCATGCGCTGGTCGACTTCGCGCTTCGTGATGACTTCGTCGTTGACGATCACGTACACGGAATCGATCACGTGGGCGTTGCTGGACGCCGGCGGCAGGAAGCCGGTGCTTGGCTTGGCGGCCGGCTTGGCATCGGCGGCGGGCTTGGCCGCGGCCGGAGCGCCGGCCGGTGCGGCCTGGGCCAGGACGTCGCCGGCGGCGAGAGCGCAGAGCAGCACCGCCGCCAGCTTGAGCTGGTGCGGACGGAGCGGGGACAGGCGGGTAGTACGCATATTCAGGAAAGCACTCATTTCAGGTATCTAGTTGTCCATGGCCCGGTCAGGGGCGGCCGACGTTGGTGTTCAGCCGGGTGTAGCCGGGAATGCTCTTGTTGAAAGTCTCCAGCGGGTTGCCGAACCCCAGGCGCGACAGGCCGTTCAGCTCGAGCTGGAAGAAGCTCGTCGTCGAGGTGGTCTGCGCGGCGGTCACGAAACGCTGCGCGCCCATGCGGAACACCCAGCAATCCGCCTTGTACTCGAGCCCCACGAGGCTCTCGAGCAGCTTGCGGTCGCGCACCGAGTAGCTGACCCGGGTCACACCATACCAGCGCTGCGCCAGCGGCCACTGGCCCGAGACGTCGGCGTTGCGGAAGCCGTTGGCGATGCCGAAGGTGTCACGTTGAAAGCGGTATTCGACGTTCAACACCTTCATCGGGGCCGGCTGCCACTGCACCCCGACATTCGAGCTGTACAGGCTGCGGGCCTGTGCATCGTATTGTACGCCGCTGTCGAACGTCCACGACTCCGAAATGCGGCCCGACGCCGCCACCAGCGCGTCCGAGCGCGTCTGGTTGCTTTGCTCGTTCGAGTTCAGGCGCACGCGCGGGTCGCTGAAGTAATAGCGGCTGCCGACCGCGAGGCGCAGGCGCTCGGCGCCATTGGCCTCGATGAAGCGCGAGACGATCGCCGCCGTCAGCTGGTTCGCATCCGACACCTTGTCGGCGCCGACGAAGCGGTTTTCCGTGAACAGCTGGGCGTAGTTGAAGCCGGCGACGCCCGTATCGAAATTGGGGATGTCATCCTGGTTTTTATACGGGGTGCGCACGTAGAACAGGCGCGGTTCCAGCGTCTGCGTGCCGCCGGATCCGAACAGCGACGACTTGCGCTCGAATACGAGGCCGGAATCCAGCGAGACCGTGGGCAGCACGCGCGAGATCTTGTCGTCGCTGTTGACGTTGTGCGTCAGGTCGTATTCCGTCGCGTGCAGCATGAGCTTGGGCGTGACGAACCAGCCCGGATGCACCCACGGATAGCTCACCTGCGCGACCATGTTGGCGCGGTTGCCCTGCACCTGGTTGTCGTCCGGATGCGAGAAGCGCGTGGCCTCCGCGTCCACGGCCCAGTCGAAGCCGCCCAGCACGTCGTAGCGGCCGGCGTGGAAGTTCAGCGTCGGCAGGCGGTTGTACGGCGTCGCCACATTCAGCGCCGGGTTCAGCACGGCGCCCGGATCCTGCAGCACCTGGTAGCTCTGCACGCGCGCCGTCAGGTTCCAGTACTGGCCGTAGTAGTCGGTGCGCAGCTCGCGCAGCAGCTGGCGCTCGGCGCTGGCGGCGACGGTGCGCGAGAAGTCGGACGGGTATTCGTTGTCCGACGCCGCGTGCGCGTTCCAGCCGAACGTCCAGTTGGGCGCCAGGAACTGGTTGTGCAGCGTGTCGACCCACCAGCGGTTGCGGTGCGCCAGGCGGTCGTTCGCGAGGTATTCCACGTGCGTCTCGCCGTGGTACGGTCCGCGGTCGGTCTCGCCCAGGTAGCGGCCCGTCGCGCCCAGTTGCAGGCCGCGCGCGAAGATGTAGCGCGGGAACAGCGTCAGGTCGCGGTTCGGCGCGATGTTGAAGTAATACGGCACCATCAGCTCGGCCGAGCCCTTGGAGCCGAAGCCGATCGTGGGCGGCAGCCAGCCGGACCGGCGCGCCCCCGACAGCGAGAACGACAGCGCCGGCGTGCCGATGATGGGCACGTTCTTGAAATAGATGATCGTCTTGCCGGCCGTGCCGACGTCGCGGCCCTGGTCCAGGCGCAGGGTGCTGGACTTCAGATACCAGTCGGGATCGGGGCCTTCGCACGTGCTGTACGTGCCGTCGACGACGACCGCCTGGTCCTCGCCGAGGAAATCGATGCGCTGGGCCTTGCCCTGCGCATTGTTGGTGCTCAGGCGATAGGCCGGATGCAGCACCCAGCCCTTGCCCGTTTCCAGGTTCAGCTGCAGGGCGTCGCCCTTGTAGCGGTCGCCGAAGCGCCACATCGTGATATTGCCTTCGGCCGTGACCTCGTCCTCAACGCGCCGGTAGCAGGCCGTGTCGGCCGTGACGCCCGTGGCGCCGCGCGTGATCTCGACGTTGCGCACCATGTTCAGGACGCGATCAGGACGGCCGGAAAACTCCTCGGCGCGCATGGTGATCGGGAGGTCCTGCTCGTCCGGATGGGCGGGCGCCGGCGCGGGCGCGGGCGCGGCGGCCGCCGGTGCCATCGTCTGCGCATACAACGGCCCCGCGGCCATGGCCACGAGTGCGGACAGGGCTGCGGTTCGCCGCGGCGGGAATGGTAGGGCCGTCGTCCAGCTCATGAAAGATCGCGTTGCACCATAAGGGCGATTGTTTGGATTGAATCCCTTATTATATGGGAATTCGTGCGGCACGGTCGCGTTAGTCCGCTCGGCGGCCAAGATCAAAAAGTTCGACGGAAGACCATAACCCTTTGATTTTCAAAGGGAAATGAATATTACCGTTAGATACAATTTGAACAATGGGAAGGTGCGCCATCCGGCGGCCGTGCCGGGACGCTTGCGCATGCTCAATCCGACCGCTGAACACGGTCCCGTTCCGCCATCTCGAGAAGGTCCGGCTGAAGACGGCCCGGGCGGGCGGCGCGAGCTTGCCGCCTTGGGCCGATCCCCGAGGAAATCGCGTATTATTACACCCGAACTGCCATGTCCATGTGCATCGCCAACATGTAAAAACTGTTAAGCCGGTCCCTGCGCAGGGGCTGTTTATTATGCTTGAGCCATGTGCGACGAACGTTGCGCGCACGGCCCTACCTGTCTCCAACCCGTTCACCGGGACGCTTCATGTCTTCTCAGTCTCAACACGCAACCACCTCCCCCGACAATGATGCCCGCCTGGCCCGGCTGACCGAATGGTTGAGCTCGCTTGACCTGGTCGACGTCGGCAGCCTGCGCCCCGCGTCGTCCGATGCGAGTTTCCGCCGTTACTTCCGGCTCGATGTTGTGCCGGCGCTACGCGACAAGCTGGGCGATACCCTCGTCGTCATGGACGCGCCGCCGGAGCGTGAAAACGTCCCGGCCTTCATCCACGTCGACGGCCTGCTGCGCGACGCCGGCGTCACCGTGCCCGCCATCGTGGCCCGCGACGTGGACGCCGGCTTCCTGCTGCTGTCCGACCTCGGCACGACGATGTATCTGCAGCGCCTGTCCGTCGACAACGCCCCGTTCATGTACTCGGACGCCATCGACGCCCTGATCAAATTCCAGCTCGCCAGCGAGGCCGGCGTGCTGCCGGAATTCGACCGCGCCTTCGTGCTGCGCGAACTGAACCTGTTCCCCGAATGGTTCATCGGGCGCCACCTGGGCGTCACGATGAACGACATCCAGCGCGCCCAGCTGGATAAAGTGTTCGAGGCGATCACGGCCAACGTGCTGGCGCAACAGCAGGTCTACATGCACCGCGATTTCCATTCGCGCAACCTGATGTTCCTCGACCAGGGCAACCCGGGCGTGCTGGACTTCCAGGACGCCGTCTACGGCCCCGTCACCTACGACCTGGCCTCGCTGCTGCGCGACGCCTACATCCAGTGGGACGAGGAATTCGTGCTGGACTGGGTCGTGCGTTACTGGCAAAGCGCGAAACAGGTCGGCCTGCCCGTCAACCCGGACATCGACGCGTTCTACCGCGACTTCGAATACATGGCCCTGCAGCGCCACCTGAAAATCCTCGGCATCTTCTGCCGCCTGAACTACCGCGACGGCAAATCCACGTACATGGGCGACCTGCCCACGGTGCTGGACTACGTGCGCAAGACCGCCAACCGCTACACCGAACTCAAGCCGCTCCTGCGCCTGCTCGACGCGTTCGACGACAAGGCGCCGCAGGTCGGCTACACATTCTGAAGACGATCCGATGAAAGCCATGATCTTCGCCGCCGGCCGCGGCGAGCGGATGCGTCCGCTGACCGACACCTGCCCCAAGCCCCTGCTCAAGGTGCGCGGCCGTCCCCTCATCACCTGGCACGTGCTGAACCTCGTGCGCGCCGGCATCAAGGACATCGTCATCAACCACTCGCACCTCGGCCACATGATCGAGGAAGCGCTGGGCGACGGCAGCCGCCACGGCGCGCGCATCGTCTACTCGCACGAGCCGGTGCCGCTGGAAACGGCCGGCGGCATCGCCAACGCCCTGCACCTGCTGGGCGACGAACCGTTCCTGGCCGTCTCCGGCGACATCTACGCGCCCTACTTCGACTTCGAGCAAGTCCTCGATGCGCTCAAGGACGTGGACGCCGTGGGCCAGCCGATCCCGCCCGAAAAACGCGACATCGCCTGGCTGTACCTCACGCCGAACCCATGGCACAACCCGGACGGCGACTTCGGCATGACGATGTACACGCTGTCCAACGACGGCAACCCGAAATGGAATTTTTCCAACATCGGCGTCTACCGTCCCGAGATGTTCGACGGGATCAAGCCCGGCGAAGTCGCGCGGCTCGGCCCCCTGATGCGCACCTTCATCGAGCAGGGCCGCATCGGCGGCGAGATCTACACCGGCCAGTGGGTCAACGTGGGGACCGTGCAGCAGCTGGAAGAACTCAACGCGCCGCCGGGCTCCGTGATGAAGGCGGGCGCCTGATGGATTACGCGGCACGACGCGCGCGCCTGGCCGCGCAGATGCAGCCCGGTGCCGTCGCCGTGCTGCCCACCGCGCCGGAAGTGCTGCGCAACGGCGACAGCGACTATCCCTACCGGCACGACAGCGCGTTTTATTACCTGACCGGCTTCACGGAACCGGAAAGCGTGCTCGTACTCGTCGCCGCGCAAGGCGACAAGCCGGCGCGCTCCATCCTGTTCTGCCGCGAGAAGAACATCGAGCGCGAAATCTGGGACGGCTACCGCCACGGCCCGGAAGCGGCGCGCGCCACGTTCGGCGTCGACGACGCGTACCCGATCGCCGAACTGGATACGCACATGGCGCGCCTCCTCGCGAATGCGCCCGCGCTGTACTACGCGCTGGCGTCGAACGCCGCGCTCGACGCACAGGTGACGGGCTGGACCCGAGCCGTGCGCGCGCAGGCCCGCACCGGCACGACGGCGCCCGGCACCTTCGTCAACCTGCTGCCGCTGCTGGACGAGATGCGTTTGATAAAAGACGCCGACGAGCAGGCGCTGATGCTGCGCGCCGGCGAGATCTCGGGCCGCGCGCACGCGCGCGCGATGCGCGCGGCGCGGCCCGGCATGGTCGAGTACGAGCTGGAAGCGGAACTGCTGTACGCCTTCCGCAAAAACGGCGCCCAGTTCCCGGCCTACACGCCGATCGTCGCCTCGGGCCCGAACGCCTGCATCCTGCACTACAACGTCAACGACCGCCACATGCAGGACGGCGACCTCGTACTGATCGACGCCGGCTGCGAGCTCGATGGCTACGCGTCCGACATCACCCGGACGTTCCCGGTGAATGGCCGCTTCACGGACGCCCAGCGCACGCTGTACGAGCTCGTGCTGGCCGCCCAGGACGCGGCGTTTGCCGCTATCGCGCCGGGCCGGCCGTACAGCGCCTTCCACGAAGCGGCGCTGCGCGTGCTCGTGCAGGGCATGCTCGACCTGGGCCTGATCGACACCTCGAAATACGGCAGCGTCGACGACGCCATCGCCGACAAGGCCCACGTGCCGTTCTACATGCACGGCACGGGCCACTGGCTCGGCATGGACGTGCACGACGTCGGCGCCTACCGCGACGTGACGCAGGCCGACAGGCCGTCGCGGCAGCTCGTGGAGGGCATGGTCGTGACGGTGGAACCGGGCATCTACGTGCGTCCGGCCGACGGCGTGCCGGAACGCTTCCGGCACATCGGCATCCGCATCGAGGACGACGTCGTCGTGACGAAGGACGGCTATCGCCTGCTGACGGCATCCGCGCCCAGGACCGTGGCCGAGATCGAAGCGATCGTGGGGACGGCGCATGGCTGAACACGATCTGCACGCCGACGTCGCCATCTGCGGCGCCGGCCCGGTGGGCCTCGCGCTGGCCGCGCTGATGGCGCGCCGCGGCGTCGCCGCCGGCCGCATCGCGCTCATCGATGCGAAGGCGCTGGGCCAGGCGATCTCGGACCCGCGCTCGATCGCGCTGTCATGGGGCAGTCGCATGCTGCTCGACGACGTGGGCGCGTGGCCCGCCGTGCAACCCGCCGCCACGCCGATCCACCAGATCCACGTGTCGCGCCGCGGCCACCTGGGCCGCAGCGTGATGGACCGCGCTGAACACAAGCTCGACGCGCTGGGCTACGTGGCGCGCTACGGCGACGTCGTTGATGCGCTGTCGCGCGCCTGCGAGCGCGCGGGCGTGGCGGTGCTGCGTCCCGTGCGCGTGGCGGCGCTCGACGAAGACCGCGACGGCGTCGTGCTGACTCTGGACGACGGCCGCAAGCTGCATGCGAAGGTGGCCGTGCAGGCGGAAGGCGGCGTGTTCGGCCAGCAGGCCGACAAGGCGCAGCGGCGCGACTACGCGCAGACGGCCGTCATCGCGCGCGTCACGACGAGCCAGCCGATCGCGCACCGCGCCTTCGAACGTTTTACGGACGAAGGCCCGCTCGCGCTGCTGCCGCAGGACGGCGCGGACGGCCATCGATATGCCTTGGTCTGGTGCGTGCGGCCGGAACGCGCGCAGCAATTGCTCGACCTGGGCGAACCTGAATTCCTGCGCCAGTTGGGGGCGGCGTTCGGCGAGCGTCTCGGCACGTTTACGCGCGCGGCGGAACGGGCGGCGTTTCCGCTCGGCTTGAACGCGGACCCGCGCGTCACCGGCCGCACGGTCGCCATCGGGAATGCGGCGCAGACGCTGCATCCGGTCGCGGGACAGGGTTTGAATCTCGGCTTGCGCGATGCGGCCGTGCTGGCGCGCCTGCTCGCGCGCGGGATCGATCACGACGGCGGCATCGGGGACGCGCTGGCGCGCTTCGCCGCAGAACGTGCGCGCGACCGCGGCGCCATCATCCGCACGACGGATGCGATGGCGCGCGTGTTTGCGAATACGGGGCCGTTGCAGGCGGTGTTCGGGCTCGCGCTGGCGGCGCTCGACACGGTCAAGCCAGCAAGGATGCTGCTGGCCGAGTTGATGATGTTCGGCCGCCGCTAGATATTGCGTAGGGTGGGCTCCCCGAGCCCACCAAATGCACGCATCGCGGCAACGCATGGTGGGCACGTGTGCCCACCCTACTCCACTATTCCACCGCCTTCACCATCGATTCGATCACCTTCTTCGCGTCGCCAAACACCATCATCGTGTTCGGCTGATAAAAGAGATCGTTGTCCAACCCCGCATACCCCGACGCCATCGACCGCTTGTTGACGATGATGCTCTTGGCTTTATACGCCTCGAGGATCGGCATCCCCGCGATCGGCGATTTCGGATCCTTCGCGGCCGGGTTCACCACGTCGTTCGCGCCCAGCACGAGCACGACGTCGGTCTGGCCGAACTCGCCGTTGATGTCTTCCATCTCCGCCACCTGGTCGTACGGCACCTCGGCTTCCGCCAGCAGCACGTTCATGTGGCCCGGCATGCGCCCCGCCACCGGGTGGATCGCGTAGCGCACCTGCACGCCGTGCGCGGTGAGCTTGTCGACCAGTTCCTTCACCGTGTGCTGGGCACGCGCCACCGCGAGGCCGTAGCCCGGCACGATGATCACGGATTCCGCGTTCTGCAGGATGAACGCGGCGTCTTCCGGCGAGCCCGATTTCACGGGGCGCTGCTCCTTGGCGCCGCCCGTGTCGGCCGCCGCGGCTTCGCCGCCGAAGCCGCCCAGGATCACGTTGAAGAACGAGCGATTCATCGCCTTGCACATGATGTAGGAAAGGATCGCGCCGCTCGACCCCACGAGCGAGCCGGCGATGATCAGCATCGAGTTGTTCAGCGAGAAGCCGATGCCGGCCGCCGCCCAGCCCGAGTACGAGTTCAGCATCGACACGACGACGGGCATGTCGGCGCCGCCGATCGGGATGATGATGAGCACCCCGAGCACGAACGACAGCACCGCCATCACGATGTACGGCGTCCATGCCGGCGCCGCGCCGCTTGACAGGCAGAACACGAGGCCGAGCGCGACGATGGCGATGGCCACGAGCAGGTTGATCAGGTGCTGGCCCGGGTAGCGCACGGGCGCGCCCTGGAACAGCCGGAATTTATACTTGCCGGCCAGCTTGCCGAACGCGATCACGGATCCGGAGAACGTCACGGCGCCGACGAACGTGCCGATGAACAGCTCGAGGCGGTTGCCGAACGGGAGCCCCGCGCCGCGCGCGGCGATATTGAAAGCCCACGGCTCGGACACGGCCGCGATGGCGATGCACACGGCCGCGAGGCCGATCAGCGAGTGCATCGCCGCGACCAGTTCCGGCATCTTGGTCATCTCGACCCGGCGCGCGGCCACGGCACCGATGCTCCCGCCGACGACGACACCCAGCAGCACGAGTCCAAAACCCATGCCGCCCGTCTGCATCTGCTCCTTGAGCTTGAACATCAGGGCGATGGTCGTGACGGCGGCGATGCCCATGCCGGTCATGCCGAACGCGTTGCCCATGCGCGCGGACGCGGGCGACGACAAGCCCTTCAAGGCCTGGATGAAGCACACCGACGCCACGAGGTACAGCAGCGTCACGACGTTCATGCTGATCAGGTTCATGCGGCCTCCTTCGCGACGCCGACGGCATCCTTGGCGACCGGCGCGGCCTTCGCCTTCGGTTCCTTCTTCTTGAACATCTCCAGCATGCGCTGGGTGACGAGGAAGCCGCCGAACACGTTCACGGCGGCCAGCGCCACGGCGATGGTGCCGGCGATCCGGCCCGTCAGGCCTTCGGTCAGGCCGGCCGCCAGCATGGCGCCGACGATGATGATGGCCGAAATGGCGTTCGTCACCGCCATCAGCGGCGTGTGCAGCGCCGGCGTGACGGTCCACACGACGTGGTAGCCGACGTAGATCGCCAGCACGAAGATGATCAGGTTGATGATGGTATGGCTGATTTCCATGACGCCCCTCCCTTATTTACGTAACACGTCGCCGTCGATGGCGACGAGCGTCGCCCGCACGATCTCGTCTTCGCGGTCGATGACGAGCTTCCCGTCCTTGTCGATGACGAGCTTCAGGAAGTCCAGCACGTTGCGCGCGTACAGGGCCGACGCGTCGGCCGCCACGAGCGCCGGCAGGTTCGGTTCGCCGATGATCGTCACGCCGTGCTTGACGACCGTCTTGCCCAGCTCCGTCAGCGGGCAGTTGCCGCCCTGCTCGATGGCCATGTCGACGATCACGGAGCCCGGTTTCATCGCGCGCACCGTGTCTTCCGCGATCAGCACCGGGGCCTTGCGGCCCGGGATCAGCGCCGTCGTGATGACGATGTCCGCGAGCTTCGCGCGCTCGTGCACGAGCTCCGCCTGGCGCCGCATCCAGTCGGCCGGCATCGGGCGCGCATAGCCACCCGCGCCCTTGGCGATCTCGCGCTCCTCGTCCGTGAGGAACGGGACGTCGATGAACTTGGCGCCCAGCGATTCCACCTGCTCCTTCACGGGCGGACGCACGTCGGACGCCTCGATGACGGCGCCCAGGCGCTTGGCCGTCGCGATGGCCTGCAGGCCGGCGACGCCGACGCCCATGATCAGCACGCGCGCCGCTTTCACGGTGCCCGCGGCCGTCATCAGCATCGGCATGAAGCGCTGGTACGCATTGGCGGCCATCATCACCGCCTTGTAGCCGGCGATGTTGGCCTGCGACGACAGCACGTCCATCGACTGGGCGCGCGAGATGCGCGGTGCCGCTTCCAGCGCGAACGCGGTCAGGCGCTGCTGCGCCAGGGCGGCCAGGTTGTCGGCATCGAACGGGTTCAGCATGCCGACGAGGACCGCGCCCGGCTGCATCAGCGCGCGCTCCTGTGCATCGGGGCTGCGCACTTTCAGGACGAGTTCGGCCCCGAGGGCCTCTTGCGGCGACCCGATGCGGGCGCCGGCGGCGATATAGGCGTCATCCGTCACGGAAGCATGGACGCCGGCCCCGGATTGCACGATCACTTCGTGCTGGGCAGCCAGCTTCTTGACGGTTTCGGGAGTTGCTGCGACGCGCGTCTCGCCCGGCCTCGTTTCGGCGGGCACACCAATTCTCATGATGCCTCCATAAAATTGATAAACTGTCCACAATCTAGCATGTAATGCCTCGGATCAATACAGATGAGTGGTTTTTCGTAAACAGATCGGCAATTTTCGTGGCTACGCCTGCAGGAACCTAGGCGAATCCACAAGCTTTTTGCTTCGCATCAATATTCAAACTTGTCTGGAACTGTTGCACCGCAGCGTGCGCCCGAGCAACGCACGTTCCGTCAAGGTAGAATGTCGGCTCACTACAAGGACGCGCATGACCCATACCTTCAGACCGTCAGTCACCGTCGCCGCGATCATCGAGCGCGATGGCCGCTTTCTGCTGATCGAAGAGGAAACCAGCGACGGCATCCGCCTGAACCAGCCTGCCGGCCACCTCGACCCGTATGAATCGCTCGAACAGGCGGTGATCCGCGAGGCGATGGAAGAGACGGCGCATGAATTCATCCCGGAAGCCCTCGTCGGCATGTATCTGTCGCGCTACCATTCGAAGTCGCGCGGGCATGACGTGACCTATCTGCGCTTCACGTTCTGCGGCAAGGCCGGCAGGCAGTTCGACCAGGCGCTCGACCACGGCATCCTGCGCACCTTGTGGCTGACGCGCGACGAACTGGCCGCCTGCCGCGAACGCCACCGCAGCCCCATCGTGCTGCAGTGCGTGGACGATTACCTGGCGGGCAAGCGCACCCCGCTCGACCTGCTGTACACGGACCACTCGGTCTTCGACGGCGGACTCACCATCAAACCGGACGTAACCTGAAATGAGTAAAAAGAAAGTCGTGATCGGGATGTCGGGCGGCGTCGACTCCTCGGTCGCGGCCTGGATGCTGAAGGAACAGGGCTATGAAGTCGTCGGCCTGTTCATGAAGAACTGGGAAGACGACGACGATTCCGAATACTGTTCCACGCGCCAGGACTGGATCGACGCGGCCAGCGTGGCCGACGTCGTCGGCGTGGACATCGAGGCGGTCAACTTCGCCGCCGAATACAAGGACCGCGTGTTCGCCGAGTTCCTGCGCGAATACCAGGCCGGCCGCACGCCGAATCCGGACGTGCTGTGCAACGCCGAGATCAAGTTCAAGGCCTTCCTCGACCACGCGATGAAGCTGGGCGCCGACCTGATCGCGACCGGCCACTACGCGCGCGTGCGCCGCAACGCGTCCACCGACAAATTCGAACTGCTGAAGGCCCTCGACTCGACCAAGGACCAGAGCTACTTCCTGCACCGCCTGAACCAGGCGCAGTTGTCGAAATCGCTGTTCCCGCTCGGCGAAATCGCCAAGACGGAAGTGCGCAAGATCGCGGAAAAACTGGGCCTGCCGAATGCGGCGAAAAAGGACTCCACCGGCATCTGCTTCATCGGCGAGCGTCCGTTCCGCGAATTCCTCGGCCGCTACCTGCAGCACAAGCCGGGCCCGATGAAGCTGGACAACGGCCAGACGGTGGGCGAGCACGTGGGCCTGTCGTTCTACACGCTGGGCCAGCGCAAGGGCATCGGCATCGGCGGCCTGAAGTCGCACAAGAACGCGGACGGCACGAGCGAGCCGTGGTTCGTGGCGCGCAAGGACATCGCCAACAACACCCTGTACATCGTGCAGGGGCACGACCACCCGTGGCTGTTGTCGGACAGCCTGGGCGCCGGCCAGGCCAGCTGGATCGCGGGCGAACCGCCGGCGGCCGAACACACGGCGCGCGCGCTGTCGGCCAAGACCCGCTACCGCCAGGCCGACGTGCCCTGCACCGTCGCTCCCGACGGCCCGGACCGCTTCACGCTGGACTTCACCGACCCGCAATGGGCGGTGACGCCCGGCCAGTCGGCCGTGCTGTACGACGGCGATGTGTGCCTGGGCGGCGGCATCATCGATACGGCGACCGCGGCCTGATCGTTGCGTTCCCTCGGCAGCCGCGACATTTTTGTGGGCGATTGCCATTTGTCCATCGTATCGGACACAAAAATGTCGTAATCTTCCGGTATATTGCCGCACGGAAAATATAGTGCGCTTAACCGAGGAATTACCATGGCTGAAGACATCGTCAACAACGCGACCGAAGTACTGTCGTTCCGCCTGGGCGGTGAGGAATATGCGATCAGCATTCTCAAGGTCCAGGAAATCCGCGGCTACGACGCCGTCACGCGCATCGCCAACGCGCCCGACTACCTGAAAGGCGTCGTCAACCTGCGCGGGATCATCGTGCCGGTCGTCGACATGCGCATCAAGTTCAATGTCGGCGCGGCGACCTACGACGCCTTCACCGTCGTGATCGTCCTGAACATCAACAACCACACGATCGGCATGGTGGTGGACAGCGTCTCCGACGTCGTCACCCTGACGCCGGACCAGATCAAGCCGGCGCCGGACCTCGGCGCCACCGTGTCCGGCGACTACCTGTGCGGCCTGGGCACCGTGGGCGAGCGCATGCTGATCATGCTCGATATCGACAAGCTGCTCGGTTCCGAGGAAATGGGGTTGCTGGCGGCGGCGAAAGAGGCGGCCTGATTTAGAGCCGCAGCATAAAAGTCGTCGTCCCCGCGAAGGCGGGGACCCGAGTTCCGGTGTATCGAAACGCCGGCAAAATTGAGCCCCGCCTGCGCGGGGCGACGTTGTTTACGCGTTGTCATACGTACACGTGGCGCGGACTCAAGTCCCCTTGTGCTTCTTGACGATGGAGATAACGGTATTGCGTATCGTGCGCAGCACCGTATCCGCCTTGAACGGCTTGACGACGAAGCCGTGCACGCCGCCCGCGAGCGCCGCCTGGATGGCGGGCGCGTCGAGCGTGCCGGACACCATGAAGATCAGCGTTTTCGGGAGCTGCGCGCGCAACTGTCCGATGGCTTCCTGGCCGTCCTCGAACTGCTCGCGCGCGATGCAGAAGATGTGCGGCTGGTGCTTGAGCGCGAGCGCAAATCCGGCCGCGGCCGTATGGGCCTGGCCGGCGACGTTGTAGCCGCCGTCGGTGAGCACGGTGTTGAGCAGGCCGCGCGCCACCGCGCTGCCGTCGACGAGGATCGCCTTGAGCATCAGTTTCCTTTCCCTTCAGCCGGCTTCATAGGCCAGCATGTTCCATGTGACGCCAAGCCGCACGTCCGTCTTGAGCTGCACCAGCTTGCGCGACACTTCCAGGATCTCGCGCTCCGCGCGCAGGCGCTCGCCCAGCGGCGTCTTGAGGATGCCGGCGCCCGCCATGACGGCGTCCAGGTCGCCGTAGGCATTGAGCAGGCGCGCGGCCGTCTTCATGCCGATCTTCGACACGCCCGGCACGCCGTCCGTCGGGTCGCCCATCAGCGCCAGCAGGTCGTGCAGGCGCTCCGGCGCGACGCCGAATTTGTTGCGCACCCACGCGTCGTCGTGCCACTCGCCCTTGAAATGATCCCACACCAGCGCGCCGTGCGCGATCAAGGGGTGCAGGTCCTTGTCGGTGGTCGCGACGACGGCGTCGCCGCGCCCTTCAAGCAGCCAGCGCAGCACGCCCGTGCCGATCACGTCGTCGGCCTCGACCTCGGGCAGCATCAACACGTGCAGGCCGACGCCGCGCAGGCGGTCGTGGAATTCCGGCAGTGCCTCGCGCAACACGCCCGGCATCGGCGCGCGGCCTTCGCGGTAGCGCGGATACAGCGCGTGCCGCCACGTGGCGCCGCCGTAGTCGAACGCGGCCAGCACGTGCGTGGGCGCGTGCGCTTCGAGCAGGTTGCGGAACGACGAGAACGCGTGGCGCAGCGCGATGCTCGCCTTCAGATCCGAGTCCGGTTCGGGACTCGCCTCGTACACGCGCCGCACGATGTTCAGGCCGTCGATGGCCAGCAGCTTCGCCATGGTTTTTGTTTCTTGCTTACTTAACGAAATCGTATTGCCCGCCGCGCTCGAGCGCGCGCCGGTAGGCCGGCCGCGCGTGGATCTTGTCGAGGAAGGCGACGAGGTTCGGATACTGCCCGTCCAGCCCGCCACGCGCGGCCGCCGCTTCCAACGGGAAGCTCATCTGGATATCGGCGGCGGAAAAGTCGTCGCCCGCAAACCACGTGCGCTTGCCCAGTTCGCCTTCCAGGAACGCCAGGTGCTGGCGGATCTGCGGCAGCACGAAGCTGTCCTTGACCTTGTTCGCGATGGCGCGCGCGAGCGGGCGCACGAAGAACGGCGCCGGGCCGTTTTCGACGTGGTCGAACACGAGTTTCAGCAACAGCGGCGGCATCGCCGACCCTTCCGCATAGTGCAGGAAATACGTGTAGTGCAGGCGCCCGGGCGTACCCGGCGCCGGCGCCAGCGCGCCGCTGCCGCCATTCCCGTAACGGCCGACGAGGTACTCGATGATCGCGCCCGATTCCGCCACCACCGTGTTGTCGACCTGGACCACGGGCGACTTGCCGAGCGGGTGCACGGCGCGCAGCTCGGGCGGCGCCAGCATCGTCTTCGCGTCGCGCCGGTACTTTTTGATCTCGTATTCGAGGCCCAGTTCCTCCAGCAACCACAGGATGCGCTGGGAGCGCGAATTATTCAGGTGATGAACGACGATCATTGGCATTTGCGAGCGTGACAAAGGCGGTAGCTTAGCATTGTTGCGTGCCGATCAGAAGCAAAGTGACAACGACAACGTCCGGGCCGGATGCGCCATATTCCCTTGCGAATACTGTTTATATCGTTGGCGCGATTAGAGATCCAGACATTTCCAAGACTATAAAAGAACGTTGTAGAGATGCCGCGTCAAGTCACTATTTTTGAGGCAAATCACTAATTAAGAACGTCATCTCATATGTCCATGATTAAACTCAAACTATCTTTCCCTAGATCAATTCCCCTGCCATGACATTCCGCCATCTCGCCATTCGCGCCAAGCTCATGCTCAGCATGGGTGTATGTCTGCTTGTATTCATCGCCATCTCTTCCACCCTGTCGATCTCGATGACCAGTGCCCAGATGCGCGAACGCGTCGTCGACAGCGAATTGCCGGCGCAGATCAGCGCCATCCGGAACGACATCCAGCGCCAGATCGCCGAGCCCGCGGCCATCTCGCGGACGCTGGCGAACAACACGTTCCTGCAGGCGTGGGAAGACGCCGGCGATCCGGACGACGGCGTGGCGGCCTGGACGGCGCAGGCCAAGCGCCTGCAGGATGCCAACCACGCGGCGACCGTGTTCTGGGTGTCGGACGGCACCTCGAAATACTTCACCGAAAAGGGGATCGAACGCACGATCGACAAGTCATCGAGCAAGGACGCCTGGTTCAAGACCTTCCTCGACAGCAACGTGCCATACCGGCTCGACCTGGACAAGGACGCCGGTTCCGACGTCTACATGCTGTTCATTAACACGCGTGTGCAGACGCCGGGCGGCAAGCTGGCCGTCGCCGGCCTGGGCCTCTCCGCCGACGCGCTGGCGCACAGCATCCGCAGCTATCGCCTGGGCAAATCCGGCTATGTCTACCTGGTGAACAGCGAAGGCACGCTGATGGTCCACCGCGACCGCAGCCTGATCGACGGCCACCATACCCTCGACAAGCAGCCCGGCTTCACGTCCGAACTGGCGCGCTCGCTGCTGAACAGGCAGGCGTTCGCGTCGGCCCATTACGATGCGCCGACGGGCCGCCAGTTCGTTGCCTCGTCGTACGTGCCGGAGCTGAAACTGTACGTCGTGGCCGAGGTGCCGGAAGCCGAAGTGCTGGGCAACATCGGCCGCACGGCGGCGGTGTCCGCCATCATCGCGGCCGTCATCGGCGGCGCGGTGGGTCTCGCGGCGATCTGGTTCGTGGCCGGCGCCATCTCGGCGCCCGTGATGGGCGCGGCCGGCATGTTGGGTGAAATCGCCGACGGCGAAGGTGACCTCAGCCGCCGTCTGGAAGCCGATGGGGAGGACGAGGTCGGCAAGCTGGCCCTGGCGTTCAACCGCTTCGTCGGCTCGCTCAGCGGCACGATCGGCAAGGTGCGCGACAGCAGCCATGTGATCGCCGACGCCAGCGAAGAAATCGCACGCGGCAATCTGGACCTGTCCGCGCGCACGGAAGCGCAGGCGTCGAGCATCGAGGAAACGGCGGCCGCCATGGAGGAGCTGACGACGACCGTGCGCCACAATGCCGAACACGCGATCGAGGCGAACCGCCTCGTGTCCGAGACGGCGCAATCGGCCGAAAAAGGCGGCGCCGTGGTGGCGGAAGTCGTGCGCACGATGGGCGCCATCACGGAAAGCTCGCGCAAGATTTCCGAGATCATCGGCGTCATCGACGGCATCGCCTTCCAGACCAACATCCTCGCCTTGAACGCGGCCGTGGAAGCGGCTAGAGCCGGCGAGCAGGGCCGCGGATTCGCGGTCGTCGCCGGCGAGGTGCGCACGCTGGCCCAGCGCTCGGCCGCGGCATCGAAGGAAATCCGCCAGCTGATCCTGGATTCCGTCGCCAAGGTCGATGCCGGCAGCGCGCTGGCCGACGGCGCCGGGCAGGCGATGGAAACGATCGTCGCCTCCGTGCGCCGCGCGGAAGTCCTCATGCGCGGCATCGCCTCGTCGAGCCAGGAACAGAGCCAGGGCATCACGCAAGTCAACCAGGCGATCGCGCAGATGGACGACGCGACCCAGCAGAACGCCGCCCTCGTCGAGGAAGCGGCGGCGGCCGCGGCCGCGCTGCAGGAACAGGCGCGTGAGCTGGATGCCGTCGTCAGCACGTTCAAGCTGGCCGGGAGCGCCGCGGCACCGGCCCGGGCGCTGGCTGCGCCGGCGAGCCGCAAGCGCCTGCCGGCATAAGCGCCTAACACCGGGGTCAGAGCCCGATTTTTGGAAATTGCCCAAAACCGGGCTCTGACCCCGGTGTTCTGTCGTTGTTTGCAGAGTTTTCCACGCTTCGGTACTATGCCTGGTTGCAACTTTACCCAAGTTGCTCATTCAACTGTCCCGTGGAGAACAATCCAATGTCGCGTCACCGTCTGCCGTCCCTGCCCGCCCTTTCCCTCGTGCTTGCCGCCGCCTTCGCCGCCGCGGCGCATGCCCAGACGCCTGCGATGGCGCCGGACATCCCGGCCGACAAGTTCACCACGACGGTCCCGAACGCCGACTACGTCAAGCAGGACGTCATGATCCCGATGCGCGACGGCGTCAAGCTGCACACCGTGATCGTGATCCCGCAGAGCGTCATGGCCGGCAAGGCGCCGATCATGCTGACGCGCACCCCGTACAACGCCACGGGCCGCGCGAGCCGCATGAAGAGCCCGCACATCGCGTCCATCCTCGGCGACGGCGACGACGCCTTCATCGAGAACGGCTACATCCGCGTGTTCCAGGACGTGCGCGGCAAATACGGTTCGGAAGGCGATTACGTGATGACGCGCCCCGTGCGCGGCCCGCTGAACAACACGCCGGTCGATCACAGCACGGACGCCTACGACACCATCGACTGGCTCATCAAGAACATCCCGCAGTCGAATGGCAAGGTCGGCATGGTCGGCTCGTCCTACGAAGGTTTTACCGTGCTGATGGCCCTCGTGGAACCGCACCCGGCATTGAAGGCTGCAGTGCCGATGAGCCCGATGGTCGACGGCTGGCGCGGCGACGACTGGTTCCACAACGGCGCCTTCCGCAACCCGAACCTCGCCTACATCGCCGGCCAGAACGCCGCGCGCGGCGAGGGCGAAAAAATCGTCACCGGCATCAACGACGATTACGAGGCCTACCTGCGCGCCGGATCGACCTCGGACTTCGCCCACATCTTCGGCCTCGACCAGCTGAATTTCACGAAAAAACTGTTCGAGCATCCGGCCTACGACAGCTACTGGCAGGAACAGGCGCTGGATAAAATCCTGGCCAAGCGTCCGCTGACGGTGCCGACGATGACCGTCGTCGGCCGCTGGGACCAGGAAGACATCTACGGCGCCTACGCGACCTACGCCGCCGTCGAACCGCAGGACAAGACGAACAAGATGAATTCGCTCGTGGTCGGCCCGTGGCGCCACAGCGGCGTCAACTACGAAGGTTCGACCCTGGGCGCGCTGAAATTCACGGGCGACACGGCGCGCGAATTCCGCCGCGAGGTCATGCTCCCGTTCTTCAACCAATACCTCAAGGACGGCGCGCCCGCGTTCGACACGCCGCCCGTATGGTCGTACCAGACAGGCGTGAACCGCTGGCGCCGCCTCGAACAATGGCCGCTCGTGCCGGCCAGCACGCCGCTGTACCTGAAGCCGGGCTTCGGCCTCGCGTTCGAGAAAGCCGAGGGCAAGGCCGACAAGACGGCCGCGTTCGACGAATACGTGTCCGATCCGGCCAAGCCGGTGCCGTTCGTGCCCCGTCCCGTGCACGTGAGTGACGGCAATGTCTGGAAGCCGTGGCTCGTGACGGACCAGCGCGGCTATTCCGACCGCACGGACGTGCTGACCTACACGAGCGCCCCGCTCACCGCGCCGCTGCAGCTGGCGGGCCAGCCGATGGTCGACCTGTTCGCATCGACGTCCGGCACGGACAGCGACTGGGTCGTCAAGCTGATCGACGTCTACCCGGACGAAGTCGCGGCGCAGCCCGAACTGGGCGGCTACGAGCTGCCGATCGCGATGGACATCTTCCGCGGCCGCTACTATCAAGGCCTGGACAAGCCGGCCGCGATCCCCGCGAACAAGGCCGAACGCTACCGCTTCGCCCTGCCCAACGTCGACCACGTGTTCCTGCCGGGCCACCGCATCATGGTGCAGATCCAGTCCAGCTGGTTCCCGCTGTACGACCGCAATCCGCAGACCTTCGTGCCGAACATCTTCTACGCCAAGCCGGGCGATTACCGCAAGGCGACGCAGCGCGTCTATCACGCGCCGGGACTGGAGAGCGCGATCGAACTGCCGGTGGTGCAGGCCGCGAAGTAATCGGCGAGACGCGCCGGCCACGCCATGCATTGTGACTGGCCGGCGACACACATGTTAAATCCGTAGGACTTTCGCGGACGGCAAGGTAGGCTGTCGGCACGCTCATCGTTTGTCGATTCACGAGGTCCTTGCATGAAGTTCACCGTCTCCGCCGGCGCCCTGCTGCTGGCCAGTACGCTCGCCCACGCCCAGACCGTCCACTGGGCCTTCAGTTACACCGGCTTCTACGACCAGGAAGCAGCCGCGTTCCTGCCCGATCTGCACATCGACGGTTCGTTCACCGGCGTCGACGCGAACGGTGACGGCGTCCTCGAACGCGGCGAGCTGACGTCCCTGCTGGTCGACACGAAAGACTACGTGGCCTGCGCCGCGAGCAGCAACGCGAACTACCACTGCGATGCCGACAGCTTCACGTTCTCCGCGGAGAGCGGCCTGGCGTTCAGCGTGAGCGAGACATCCAGCGATCCGGAAGGTTTATACGGCGGCGGCCACCTCGTCACGACGGGACAGCTGGCCTACGACTACCAGTTCAATCCGTATGCCGGCGCCGAACATCACCTGTACTGGACGGACGGCACGATGCTGACCATGGCGTCGGCGCTGCCGGACACGGAGTCGGTGCCGGCCGTGCCCGAGGCGCCCGCGTGGATGATGCTGCTGGCCGGCGCGGGCGGCATTGGGCTGTGGCGCCGCCGCAGTTCACGGCGCATCCGCTCCGGCTGAACGATCGCGGGTCGGCCAGGTCTGCCGGCAGGGGCGCAATCGACATCGGCATCTTGCGCGGGAGCGTTTACTCCTCCAAAGCCACTACCATCACAGCCTTGGCAGGCACCTTGATCGACAGATTGCCGCTGGCGGCACGCGCGCTGAACGCCGCCGGCTTGATCGCCTGCGGATTCTGGAACGTGTTGTGCGCATCCATCGCGGCCGAGGTCAGCACCTTGCCGGTCGCCCCTTTTACCCTCGTGCCGGCGACGTTGACGGCGACATCGACCGCCCTGGACGGATCGGTGTTGACCAGCGCCAGGTACACCTTGCCGTCCCTGGCGCGTGCCGCCGAAGCGCTCACGCCCGGAATGGTCGATGCTCCCAGGGTGTAGCTGGTGTTGTCCCTGATCGCCAGCGGCAGCGATCTGGCATCCTGAAACGGCACATACATCTGGAACGCGTAGTAGGTCGGGGTCAGGACCATCTTCTCCTTGTCGGTCAGGATCATCGCCTGCAGGACGTTGACCATCTGGGCGATGGTGGTCATGGGTACCCGCCCGGCGTGCTCATGGAAGATGTGGAAGTTGAGCGCCGCCACGAGCGCGTCGCGCAGGGAGTTCTGCTGGTACAGGGCGCTATTACTGGCGTCCGCATCGGCATACCAGGTGCCCCACTCGTCGATCATCAGCCCGATCTTCTTCTCGGGATCGTTCTTGTCCAGCACGGCCAGGTGATCTTTGATAATCTGATCTATCTTCAAGGTATTGGCGAGGGTCGATATCCACTCGTCTTCCTTGAAGCCGAGGGCCGCGCCCTTGGTCTCCCAAGTGGCGCCCGCGATGGTGTACTGATGGATGCTGATGCCGGTCGTGCGGCCCTTCAGCTCCTTGCTCAGGACGCCGGTCCACGTGGTGTCGCCGCCGCTGGCGATTATTTTCGGCTTGTTGTGCTTGGGCGCCCTCAGGAAAGTCTCGTAATTGCTGTACAGGTTCGCGTAGTAGTCGGGCTTTACGTTGCCGCCGCAGCCCCACATTTCATTGCCGATACCGAAATAGGCGACCTTGAACGGCTTTGCGTGCCCGTTCCGGGCGCGCAGCCTGGCCAGGGGCGAGCCGCCGTCCGCCGTCATGTACTCGACCCAGTCGGACATCTCTTGCACGCTGCCGGTACCGACGTTGCCGTTGACGTAGGCGTCGGCGCCCAGCATGTCGATGAGGTCGAAGAATTCGTGGGTGCCGACCGCGTTGATCTCGTCTACGCTGCCCCCGTTGACATTGTGAGGGCGCTTGTCCTGCGGGCCCACGCCGTCGCGCCAATGATAGGTGTCGGCGAAGCAGCCGCCCGGCCAGCGCACCAGCGGCACATGCAAGGCCTTGAGCGCGCCGACGACGTCGTTGCGCCAGCCCCGCGTGTTGGGGATGTTCGACTTCGGGCCGACCCACATGCCGCCGTAGATGCCGGTGCCGAGGTGTTCGGCGAACTGGCCATAGACGTACTTGTTGATGACCGGGCCGGGTTTGCCGGCGTCGATGCTGATGCTGACCTGGCCGGCGGCAAATGCGGGTGCCACGATCATGCCGAGAACGACGAGGCTGTGTTTGATGATGTTCATGCAGACATATTCAGACAGTAATTCTTTAGAAAAATGCCGTCAGGCCATTCTCGCGAGTCGCGAAGCGTTCGTTGGCGCGGAAGAGACAGGCCCCCACGCTTGGCAAGGGCATCGTCAGGCAAGGACGCCTTGCGCGCCGCGCCGCCGGGCGCGTCCTATGGTTTCTCAGGGCCGGTCAGGAGCAGCATCAGCACGCTGTGCGGCGCCAGCCGCGCTTCCAGTTTGGTGCTGGTGTCGCCCGTCTTCTTGCTCCACAGGTCGGACCAGCGATAGACGGTCTGCTTGAAATCGACCGACCGCTTGCTCAGGTCATCGGTCAGGATTTGCTTCTTCCAGTCATGGTGAACGTCGGCAGCCTGGTTGGAGCGGTTCAGGAACATCAGTGCCCATTTGCCGCCGTCGAGCGGCTTGGCATAGACCTCCAGCGGACCGTCGGCCAGGACGCGCAGCGCCTGCACACCCAGCTTGTCCTGGCTCACCGCGATCACGCCGGGGTTGGTCAGGATGCGGCGGGTCGACTCGGACATGGTACGCAGGTCGTTGCCCAGGATGAGGGGCGAGGCCATCATGGCCCAGATCGACAGATGGGCGCGGTCTTCATCCTCGCTCATGCCGTTGCCCACTTCGAGCATGTCCATATCGTTCCAATGGCCGGGCCCTGCGAACTTGCGCAGGCCTGCCTGCCTGTCGAGGACGCGCAGCACGCCCAGACCCGTCGAGAAACCGGGACTGAATTCGCAGTCGAAGCAATTATAGATATCGGGCGTGGTGCGCCACGAATGGGCGACCTTGCCGGCCCACTCCCACGGCTTGCTCATGCCCCATTCGCACACGCTGAATACCATCGGACGGCCCGACTTGGCGATCGCGTCGCTCATCGTGGTGTAGGCCGGTTCGGCGTTCATGCCCGGGGTATCGCACCAGTCGTACTTGACGTAATCGATGCCCCAGCGCGCATAGGTCCGCGCATCCTGATACTCGTGGCCGCGGCTGCCGGGACGGCCGTCGCAGGTGGTCGCGCCGGCGTCCGAGTAAATGCCCAGCTTGAGTCCCTTGCCATGCACATAGTCCGCCAGCGCCTTGATGCCGGATGGGAAGTGCTTGGGGTCGGGCTGGATGTTGCCGTCGGCGTCGCGCTGGCCTTGCCAGCAATCGTCAATGTTCACGTACTGGAAGCCAACGTCCTTCAAGCCCGACTTGACCATGGCATCGGCGGTCTCGCGGATCATGCGCTCGTCGATTTCGCAGGCAAATTTGTTCCAGCTGTTCCAGCCCATTTGCGGGGTGCTGGCCAGGCCTTCCGCCTTTTGAGCCCAGCTATTGCCGCAGACGGCGGCACCCAGCAAGCAGCCCAACAGGAGCTGCGCCATGCGTTTGGCGTTCATCTCGAATCCTCTAATTATGTAGACGTTACAAAGTGTGCGTTCGTGCAGGCGGCCAGCCTATTTCATTTCAAGCTCGCAATTCAATTGCAAAATTGACGAAGGCGGGAAGTGTTTTTTTAAAACCACGGACGCTGGCGGTGGAACAGCAGCGGACTGCAGGGCACGGCCGATGGCCAGAGCAACCGGCGAGTTTTGTCAGGCGTACTTCAGGGAGTAGACGGCACGAAAGTGACGATAACGCGTCCATAACGCGTCAGCGGCGGACTGCCCTTATCCGTCACCTTGACGATGAAGTGGGCCGTCTCGGGCTTCGTTACCACCGGCGCCCGCCCCGAAACGGTAGGGTAATTTTCCGCATACCCCAGCTTGATCGGCTCCTTGTAGCTGCCGGCTTCGGGATACTGAAACCACAGGTAGCTCAAGCTGTCGCCATCGGGGTCGGAACTGCCGGCGGCGCTCAGCACGAAATTATCGCCGGATTTGACGGTCAGCCGACCGCCAGGGCTGAGCTTTACCACGGGCGGATGATTCGCCTCCTTGTATGGCTTGGTACTCCAGTCCATTCGGGCAGCGAAATCGTTCTGGAAGTCTTTGCGCCAGCGCCAGATCGTCGTCCTGTACCCAGTGGAGACCTTATCGTGGGCGTGCACGGTACGGCCATAGTCGCTGTGGACCATCGGTCTGTAACTATCCACGGCATTGGTCCAGATGGCATGAGGCTCTTGCAATACAGGTACGTTGCCGGTGAAGCCTTCCGGATTGGTATTCTTCAGCTCTGGCGTGTAGAACTCGTAGCGCCCACCCCAGCCGCCCCAGTCCGGATGCTCGGGTGCGTTCAGGCCGTTTGGAATCAAGGACAGGAAGGACGGCGTATCGCCCTCCATGCCAAAAGCGACATCCGGATACATCGCGCCCAACGGTCCATGTCCCTGTTGAATATGCGTGGCGATCCAGTCGTTGCTCACTTCTGTGCTGTCGAAGCCCGGCTCGGTCGCGTGCATGCCGGTCCAGGTGCCATTGCCATACCCGCCGGGGCTGACGATGTAAAACAGATCGGGAAACTGGGTGCGTATCCAGATACCGGAATCGTCCTGGTCGGAGATCGTGTAGACGCGCAACTTGCTTACCAGGCGAGCGGCCTGCTCCGGCGTCCTGTCGTGGCCAATCCGATACAACGCTTGAGCAAGTGTATTGGCACCACCCCAGACCGCAACCCAAAGTGGCCGCGTATCATTTTTCTCCAGGGCCTTGATGATCGCGTCCGATCCCGCGGAGTCCCTGCCGTCGCCGACACCTTGCATGCCGTAGCGTTGCGAGCCGGAGTGCACCACCGCGTTCAGCGCCTCCGCTTTCGGAAACCCCGGTTCGTGCTTCGACAGATTGGCTTGTACTCGGCCGTAGGCGTCGATGATCGCATGCATGGATTCCGGTGCGATACGCGACTTCTGATGCGTAGAGGTCGTGGCGACGATGCCTTCGATATCGATCTGGTTCGCGTATAGCAGCAAGCGCACGAGCGACTGGCTGTCATCGGGATCGGCCTCGATATCGCTGAGGACAATCAGGCGTTGTTTTGGTGCGGCGAGGCTAACGGCAGGCGCGCAGCTCAGAAACGCCGCCAACACGGCAGTGATTGGAAGTAGTCGCATCAAGTCTCTGCTGAATTAAGGGGCTAGCTCGCAAGCAAGGATTGTGATCCACAAGAAGCGCGAAGACAATTGTGAAATTCGCCAATGGCACCAACCATTTACGCTCGCGAATCGAGTAGGCGCCGTTCGATGCGAAGCGCTTGATGGAGATGATGGAGATGGTGGGGATGGATTGAAGATCTGCGACCTAAACTCGTCGTTCCCGCGCAGGCGGGAATCCAGGTACGGTGGGTCGCCGCGAACAAATCAGGCCCCCGCCATGGCGGACAGCCAGTCCGCGGGCGGCGGTGTACTAGCGCTGGACGTGGACCTGGATGACCTTGCGGCCCTTCGCATCCGTCTCCGGCAGCGGCGTCGTCGCGCACGTGCCGCACGTATCGCACCCGCTGCCGCAACTCGAATCGGTGCCGAGCCACTTCACGATCCGGCCCGTCCCGGTGCCGCCCGACAGCTTGTAGACGAGCTTCTCGCGCCACGCCTTGGGCAGGTACTTGGCCGCCGCATATAGCGCGGCCAGGACGACGATGAGTCCGACGATCAGGTATTGCAGCATGATCAGCTCCCCAGCAAGGCCCGTGCGATGTGGTAGGTCAGGAACGAGGCCCCGTACGCGAGCGCGAACATGTAGCCGGCCATCAGCAGCGCATAGCGCATGCTGCCCGTCTCGCGGCGCACGACGGACAGCGTCGACAGGCACTGCGGCGCGAACACGTACCAGGCCAGCAGCGACAGCGCCGTCGGCAGGGTCCAGGATGCGGCGATGATCGGGGCCAGCGAGCTGGCCACGTCGTCGCCCGTCGTCGACAGCGCGTACACGGTGCCGAGCGCGCCGACCGCGACTTCGCGCGCCGCCATGCCCGGCACCAGCGCGATGCAGATCTGCCAGCCGAAGCCGATCGGCTCGAACACGACGGCCAATGCGCGGCCCAGCATGCCGGCGATGCTGTAGTAGATCGGCGGATGCGTCGCGCCTTCCGGTGCGCCGGGGAAGCTGGACAGGAACCAGACGAGGATCATCAAGGTCAGGATCACGGTGCCGACGCGGGTGATGAAGATGCGCCCGCGTTCCCACAGGCCCAGCGCGAGATTGTGCAGGTGCGGCCAGTGGTAGGCCGGCAGTTCCAGCATCAGCGGCTGGTGGCCCTTGGCGCCGACGGTGCGCTTGAAGAAGTACGCGACGCCCATCGCGCTGAAGATCCCGGCCGCGTACAGCAGGAACAGCACGAGCCCTTGCAGGTTGATGCCGCCGCCCAGTTCGCGGGCGGGGATGAACGCGGCGATCACGAGCGCGTACACGGGCAGGCGCGCGGAACACGTCATCAGGGGAGCGATCATGATCGTCACGAGGCGGTCGCGCGGGTTCTGGATCGTGCGCGCGGCCATCACGCCGGGAATCGCGCAGGCGAACGACGACAGCAGCGGAATGAACGCCCGGCCCGAGAGGCCCACGCCGCCCATCATGCGGTCGAGCAGGAACGCCGCGCGCGGCAGGTAGCCGCAATCCTCCAGCACGAGGATGAAGAAGAACAGGATCAGGATCTGCGGCAGGTACACGAGGACGCTGCCCGCGCCGCCGAACACGCCGTCGACGACGAGGCCGCGCAGCGGGCCGTCCGGCAGCGCGGCGCCGACCCAGTGGCCCAGCGCGTCGACGCCGCTCTTGATCAGGTCCATCGGCACGTTGGCCCAGCTGAACACGGCCTGGAAAATCAGGAACATCGTGGCCGCCAGGATGATGGGGCCGAGCACCGGATGCAGCACGACGTGGTCGATCTGCTCGCTCAGGTTGCCGGTGTCGTTGTCGAAGCTGACCGTCGCGTCGATGATGCGGCGCACCTCGCGCTGCGTCTCTTCGACCGGGACGGCGTCGATGGCGGACAGCGCATTCGGCTTCACTTGCGTAGCGAACGGCATCGCTTCCAGCGCCTTGAGCAGGCCCTTCTCGCCGCCGGCCTGCACGGCCACGGTCTCGATGACGGGCATGCCGAGTTCCTGCGCCAGGCGCGCCGTGTCGATCTCGATGCCGCGCTTTTTCGCGACGTCGACCATGTTCAGCGCCAGCACCATCGGCAGGCCGAGGCGCTTGATCTCCAGCACGAGACGCAGGTTCAGGCGCAGGTTGGTGGCGTTGACGACGCAGATGACGGCATCCGGCGTCTGCTCGCCGGCGCGCAGGCCGGCGACGACGTCGCGCGTGATCGCTTCGTCCGGCGTGTGGGCGGCGAGGCTGTAGGCACCCGGCAGATCGAGCACGCGCAGCGGGCGGCCGCCCGGCAGCATGAAGCTGCCTTCCTTGCGCTCGATGGTGACGCCGGCGTAGTTCGCGACCTTCTGGCGCGCGCCGGTCAGGCGGTTGAACAGGGCGGTCTTGCCGCAGTTCGGATTACCCAGCAGGGCGACGAGCGGCGTTTTTGCGGCCGCGTGGACCTGCTGTTCTACTGCTCCCATGTCGGTTCCGTCACTCCGGCTGGATCGAGACCAGCGCCGCTTCGAAACGGCGCAGCGCGAACGTCGACTGGCCGACCTTGACCGCCAGCGGACCGCCCGGCAGGCCGCGCTTGAGCATGCGGATGCGCTCGCCCGGCACGAAACCCAGTTCCATCAGGCGGCGCGCCACGTCGATGCCGCCGTCGCGACTGCCGAGCGCGTTCGGCGCGAGGTGGATCACGGTGCCGCTCTGGCCGGCCTTGAGGCTGTCGAGCGTGGTCAGGGTGGGTGCAAGAGTCATGGTGTCGCTTCCCGGTGGTCGTGCAATGCTGTAACGGATGGGTACATCATAAACCTAAATGCGAATTATTTCTATTTGCGTCTTGTCCACTTTTGCGGTCGATTTCGTTTTAACGCAACGGCGCAACAAAAATGCTTGCAATCGGGATGTAACTTGAGCAGAATACGAAGGGTAATGAGAATGATTCGCATTATAGACCAAACAACACCGGCCTGTGATGCACTACCTACGGAACCGTCCATGATCGTCTGCGTCTGCAACAACATCTCCGACCGCGAAATCCGCCAGGCCGTCGACCTCGGCCTGACGTCGATGGCCGACCTGTACAAGGAACTGGGTGTCGGCACCTGCTGCGGCAAATGCGTCAGCTATGCGCGCGAAGTGATGCACGACCATCTGGAAAGCAGGACGGTCGTTACCGAGCTGCGCCGCACCCCGCACGACGGGCTTGCGGCCTGATCCGGCCCGCCGCCCCGGCGGGTGATAACAGGCAGGCAAGGCGCCGATATTGCTCCGCGCAATCCGTGCGTGCACCCGACCATGCGCGGTCGGGTCTTGGTAATATGTGACTTCCGATGCGCCCAGATTTCACTCCCATGCCCGTCATTCCGTTCCGTCCACCAAGAGCGCCCTTTACGGTCCAGCCTCCCCCGCAGCCTTCGCGCCGTGCACTCATCGTGAAGTGGCTGCGCAGGACGCACGGCTGGATCGGTCTCTGGGGCGCCGTGCTCGGGCTGCTGTTCGGCAGCACCGGCATCCTCCTCAACCACCGCGCCGTGCTCAGGATTCCCGCCGTCCAGGCGCAGGAAAGCACGGTCCAGGTTCCCCTGCCGAGTCCGGCACCCGGCAGTCCGCAGGCGCTGGCCGTCTGGCTCAAGCGTTCATTGCGGCTGGAACCGGAACCGGGGCGCGTAAAAGCCGAGCCCGCGCGGCCCGTCGCCTGGGGCGACAAGGCCCTGATCCAGCCCGCGCGCTGGAGCGCCAGCTTCACGTCGCCGGCGGGGAACGTCCAGGCCGAGTACTGGGTCGGCAACAGCTATGTCACCGTCAAGCGCGCCGAGAACAACGTCTTCGGCACCCTCGTCAACCTGCACAAGGGCGTCGGCATGAGTACCGCCTGGGTCCTGCTCGTGGACACGCTGGCCGGTTCCATCATCCTGCTGTCGCTGTCCGGCGTCGTGCTGTGGACGCTCACCAACCGGCGCCGCACGGTCGGCATCGTGATCGGCGCGGTGTCGCTGCTGGCGGCGGGCGGGCTGGCGCTGGCGGCGATCTGATTCCAGCGCGACGGCGCGGGCGCGGTTTGCTATGATGCCATCACGACAACCGCACGCAAAGGCACTCCATGAAGGGCGATCCCAACATCATCCGGCTGCTCAACGCGCAGCTGACCAACGAGCTCACCGCCGTCAACCAGTACTTCCTGCATGCACGCATGTACCGGCACTGGGGCTTCACCAAGCTGGGCAAGAAGGAATACGACGAATCGATCGGCGAGATGAAGCACGCCGACCGCCTGATCGACCGCATCCTGATGCTGGACGGCCTGCCCAACCTGCAGGCCCTGCACAAGCTCTTGATCGGTGAATCGACGCAGGAAATGCTCGAATGCGACCTCAAGCTGGAACGCGCGGCCCAGGTCACGGTCAAGGAAGGCATCGCCGCCGCCGAGATCGCGCACGATTACGTGTCGCGCGACCTGCTGCTGGAGATCCTCGAAGATACCGAGGAACACATCGAGTGGCTGGAAACCCAGCTCGACCTCATCGTCAAGGTGGGCATCCAGAACTATCTGCAGTCGCAGATGGGCGAATAAGGGCGACGTCCGTCAGAACACGAGGTCCAGCGTTACGCTGAACATCTTGGCGTCGTGCGTGAAGTCGTAGTTGCTGGAATCCTTGACGGCGTCCCACTGCATCTTGAGATCCATGTTCTTCCTGAAGTCCCAGCGCACGGCGGCAAAACGGGTCGTGTCGTTCTGCGTGGCCGTATAGGTCGGGGTCAATTTTTCCTTGTACGAGGAATAACCGACCAGCGGCGTGAACTGGCCGACGCGGTAACCGACCGTCGTCGTCCAGCTGGACGACTTGTAGTCGAGCGAGGGGCGCATGAAGCGGTTGGCTTCCGCGCGCACGAGCCAGTTGCCGTAGTCGATGGAGCCGGACAGTCCGATGATCCGCTGGCGCGTGCCGTCAGCCGACGAGACCTCCTCGCCCGGCGGGCGGAAGGTCAGGTCGATCGAGTTCTGCATGTAGATCAGGCGCGCGCCGAACACGTCGTCGGAAACGTCCAGGTAACCGCCCAGGATGTGCTTCCAGGCGTCGTCCACCTTGTAGCCGTAGTAAATCTTGCGCTGCTCGATATTGTCCTTGGTAACCTCCTGGCCAGCAAACAGCGTGCCTGTCACGGCCCAGTCGCCAAAGCTGCGTGTATGACGCACGTTGACGCCATTGTAGGCGCCCACTTCCCAGCCGTAGATGTCTTGCGGGACGCGCACCCAGGGCAACGAATAGCCGATGTAGACGCTATCCGAATAGGCGTAAATCGGGAGGCGGCGCCGGCCGACCTGCACGGTGGTGTCAGGCGCGACGTCGTAGGACAGATAGGCCCAGTCGACGTCCAGCTTGCCGGGCCGCGAGGCGCGCAGGACGGCCTGCGCCGTGGCCGAGAGCTTGTCCGTGAGCTGGTACTTCAATTGCAGGCCGGCCAGCGATTCGCGCGTGGCGCTCCATTCGTTCTTGTCGTACACGGCGCCGTGTTCGTAGTTGCCGATGAAGCAGGGGCATTGAGCATCCATGAACTGGCCGTCATAGCCGCTGTAGGCCTTGCCGACAGTGACGGTGGCGAAGCCGGTGACGCTCAGGTCGTCGGCGTGGGCCGCGCCCGCGCTGGTCAGCAGGGCGGCGATCAATAATTTTTTCATGCGTTGACTTGGATTCGGTGGACGGTGGGTGCGTGACGGTCGTCAGTTGGGCGTGGCGATGATCGTCACGGACGGATCAAGGTCCTTCTTGTTGATGTAGCCGACGGCGTTCGGATCGGCCGCCACGGCCTTCTTCATGGCCGCAGCGCCGTCGACTTCGGCCGGCGGCGTGCCTGTGCCTGTGAGGATCAACTTGCTCCACGTGGCCAGCACCTGGGCCGGCGTCTTGTTGCAGGCCTTGGCGTAGAACTCGTCGCGCAGCGGATTCTTTTCGTTGAAGTTGATAGGGGTCGGCGCCTTGATCTTGCCGAGGTAGGCTTGGCAAACCTGGGCCAGTTGCGGCGGATTGGCTGCATGCGCCGAGACGATGATGCCGATTTCGGCGCGTGCCGCGGGCGCGGCCAGCAGGGTGGCCAGGACCGCGCCCGCCAGGGCTGCCGGTCCCGCCATGATTGGTTTCTTCATGTTGAACAGTGAGGGTGACGAAAGGGGTATGCCGGGAATACGCGCTCAGGCGCGACGCCGGCGCTGGGACGAATTGGCGGCCGGTTGGGCCGCCGGAGGAGCGGACAACTGCGCAACCGGCGCTCGTGCCGGCCGGGCGTCTTCGCGCGCGAGGGTAAACACGCTCACGACCTGCGCAAGGCTGGCGGCCTGTTCACGCAGCTCGGCGGCGGAATCGGCCGTCTCCTCGACCAGGCGGGTGTTGTGCTGGGTATCCTGCTCCATCCGGGCCACAGCGGCGTTGACGTGCTCGATGCCATCCGTCTGCTCGCTGCTGGCTGTCGCGATGGCGGCGATGATCGGCGTCACATGCCGCACGCTGGCGACGATCTCGCTCATCGTGCTGCCGGTCTGGTCGGCGAGCTTCGTGCCCAGCTCGACCTGCTCGACGGAGCGCCCGATCAGCGCCGTGATTTCCTTGGCCGCGGTCGCCGAGCGCTGCGCCAGGTTGCGCACCTCGCCCGCAACGACAGCGAAGCCGCGCCCTTGTTCGCCCGCACGCGCCGCTTCCACGGCCGCGTTCAGCGCGAGCAGGTTGGTCTGAAACGCGATGCCCTCGATGACGCTGACGATATCCGCGATCTGGCGCGAGGACGCGTGGATCGCGCCCATCGTATCGATTACCTGGCCCACGACCTCGCCGCCGCGCGTCGCGGCATCGGCCGCAGAGCCGACCAGTGCGTTGGCCTGGGCCGCGCTGGCCGCGTTCTGCTTGGCGGTGACCGTCAAGCCGCCGATCGACGACGTCGTTTCCACAAGGGCGGCGGCTTGCTGCTCCGTGCGCGCGGACAGGTCGCCATTGCCGTCCGCGATGCGCTCGGACGTGACGGCGATCGTGTCCGTGGCGAGGCGCGCCTGGCTCACGATGCGCACCAGGCTTGCATTCATATGCCGCAGGGCCAGCAGCAACTTGCCCGTCTCGTCGCTGGACGCGACTTCGATGGCGCTGGTCAGGTCGCCCGCGGCCACCGTCTCGGCCACGCGCACGGCTTGCTGCAGCTGCCCCACGAGTATGCGCGCGACGAGCAGCGCGACGCCGATGGTCAGCACCAGGCCCAACGTGCCGATGGCGGCGCCACCCAGCACGGCACGGTCGGCCGCGCCGGTGGCGCCGTCGATGGTGCCGATGAAACGCTCGCGTGAAGCCGTGCGGAACGCGGCGGCGTCCTTGCGGTAGGTGGCCAGGCTGGCCGCCATGGCCTGCATCTTGTCCTTGGCGGGCAATCCCGTGTGCTGCGCCATGGCGCCCGCGATGTCGTGCGCCGACTGGTAGTAGACCCCGAATTCGTCGGCCAGGCGCTGCAGGTCCTGCGCGTGCGCGCCGTCGATGCGGCGCAAGCGGGCATAGTTATCGCGCACCTTGGCGGCCAGCGCGTCGGCGTTCGGCAGCTGTTCCGGCTCGCCGGTCGTGGCCGCGCTGTTCAGGATATCGATGATCTTGTCGAGCCAACCCGTGTTTTCCGTCATCGCGTCGAGCACAGGGTATTGCACGTCGCGCACGTCGACCAGATTGCGGTTGTTCTGCTTGGAGACGAAGGCCGTGAACCCGAGGTAGGCCGCCATACAAATGATCGCGATCGCCGGAGCGAACAAGACTTTCCACAGCACGGGCACGCGGTTGAGCAGGTTCATTTCGATCCTATATCACTGGAAACATTTCTAAAAAACAATTTCCAATAGTACATACGAAAATGCCGTATAGCAAGTTACTTATACCCGCTTGTTGCTCACTTTTTACTATTCCCAGGAGGTAATTTTGGACGAAACGACGGCGCGGCCGTCGTCCGGGGTGGAGAATCAGTGGGCGGGCTGGCGCCAGCGCGCCACCCACTTGTCGTAGAAGCCGATGTCGGCCGGCACGGCGCCCGTGACGGCACAGATGGCGCCGGCGAATTCGTTGGCGCGCGCCAGCGTCAGCTCCAGCGGCCAGCCGCGCGCGCAGCCCAGCATGAAGATGGCGGAGAAGGCGTCGCCGGCGCCCGTCGTGTCGATCACGAACGGCGGCACCGGGTTGTCGCGGGTGGCGACGTAGGCGCCGTCGGCGCCGAAGTACACGGAACCGCGGTGGCCCAGCGTGACGATCAGCGCTTCCAGGGAAAAACGGTCCATCAGCGCGCGGCAGGCCGCGTGCACTTCTTCCGTCGCCAGCGCCGCATCGTTCGGGCCGATCTGGAAATACCACTGGAACAGCGCCTGCAATTCCTCTTCGTTGACCTTGACGACGTCGGCCGCCGTCAGCGACTTCGTGACGATGGCCTCGGTCGCCTGTCCGGGCCGCAGGTTGAGGTCGAGGAAGCGTTTGGCCGGCGTGTTGTCCAGCACGGCCGCCAGCGCCAGGCGCGAGCGTTCCTCGCGCTGGGCCAGCGTGCCGAAATACAGGACGTCGTAGGCACCGCCGGCGACGCTCGCCGCGGCGGCCCGCGGGTCGATGAAATCGTAGGCCTGGCGCGGCAGCAACGTGAAACGGTGCGCCGTGCCCTGGCGCTCGGCGACGGCGCGGCCCGTCTCTTCCATCGGGTCGATCTGCAGGCCCGATGCCGGGATCACGAAATGTTCGAACTCGGCGCGCACGGCCGCGCCGTTGCGGTCGTTGCCGATGCGCGTGATCATCAATGGCGGCGCCATGAAGGCGGCCAGGTGGCGCGCCACGTTGAACGGCGCGCCGCCCAGCGCGTGCCCGTTCGGCCCTTCGTCGACGAGCACTTCGCCGAAGACGATGGTCGACATGCGCGCCGTCATCATCGCACGCTCACTGCGGCAGGAAAGGCACTGTGTCCTTGAACGACGGCCGTTCGGACAGCTTGTCGAACAGGCGCGCCAGGTTCGGGTAGGTGTCGCGCCAGCCGATGTCCGGGAAGCGGAAGGCCAGCCAGCCCAGCGTGCAGCCGACGGCGACGTCGGCCAGCGTGTAGTGGATGCCCATGCAGAACGGCTGCTCGCCCAGGTTCTCGGACATCACGGCAAGGCCGCCGTGCACCTTGCCCATCTGGCGGTCGAACCAGGCCTGGCTCTGCTGCTCGGCCGGACGCCACGTGCGCTCCAGGAAGGCCAGCACGGCCGCGTCCAGCACGCCGTCGGCGAGCGCTTCCCACACCTTGACGTTGGCGCGGTCGCGGCTGTTCGGGGGCAGCAGCTTGCAGACCGGCGTCAGCGTGTCGAGGTATTCGGCGATCACGCGCGAATCGTACATCGTGCTGCCGTCCTCCATGACGAGGCACGGGACTTTCCCGAGCGGGTTCGACGATGCGATGGTCGTTTCCGGCGCCCAGACGTTTTCCAGCTCGAACTGATAGTCGAGCTTTTTTTCTGCCAGCACGACGCGCGCCTTGCGCACGTAGGCACTGGTGACGGAACCGATAAGTTTCATAAATGCTCAGTATTGGGGATTGGCTGACAGTATAGCATCGGCCTTTCGCCGGCCGAACGCCGGGAACCGCTTGCAACGGTGGTCAAATGAGACTTGACAAAGCGATCCCGGCCAGGCCGCCGATGGTAGAATCTCGTTTTTGCACTCACCGCTTCCCTCCTCCCATGACCTCTACCGCCTCCTCCTCGACCCTGTCGGCCCTGTCCCCCCTGGACGGCCGCTACGCCGCCAAGACCGACAAGCTGCGCCCCATCCTGTCGGAAGCCGGCTTCATGCACCACCGCGTGAAAGTGGAGATCGCCTGGCTGCAGGCGCTGTCGCAGGCCGGCTTCGCCGAACTGAAACCGTTCTCCGCGCAAGCGTCCGCCCTGCTGGACAAGCTGGCTGCCGACTTCTCCGACGCCGACGCGGCCCGCATCAAGGCCATCGAGGCCGTCACCAACCACGACGTGAAGGCCGTCGAGTACTGGCTGAAGGAACAAGTGAAGGACGTGCCGGAGCTGGTCGCGGCGTCCGAATTCATCCACTTCGCGTGCACGTCGGAAGACATCAACAATACGTCGCACGGCATGATGCTGAAGGCCGCGCGCGACGGCGTGCTGCTGCCGGCCCTGCAGGCCGTCATCGCCAGGCTGACCGAGATCGCCCACGTGAACGCCGACCTGCCGATGCTGTCGCGCACGCACGGCCAGACCGCGAGCCCGACGACCCTCGGCAAGGAATTCGCCAACGTCGTCGCGCGCCTCACGCGTGCCGTGAAGCGCATCGCCGACGTGGAAATCCTCGGCAAGATGAACGGCGCCGTCGGCAACTACAACGCGCACCTGTCGGCGTACCCGGGCTTCGACTGGCCGGCGTTCTCGAAGAACGTGATCGAGCAGCGCCTGGGCCTGACGTTCAACCCGTACACGATCCAGATCGAGCCGCACGACTACATGGCCGAACTGTTCGACGCGGTCGCGCGCACGAACACGATCCTGCTCGACCTGAACCGCGACATCTGGACCTACGTCTCGCTCGGCTACTTCAAGCAGAAGCTGAAGGCCGGCGAAATCGGTTCGTCGACCATGCCCCATAAAGTCAACCCGATCGACTTCGAGAATTCGGAAGGCAACCTCGGCCTGGCCAACGCCATGCTGCGCCACATGGCGGATAAACTGCCGGTCTCGCGCATGCAGCGCGACCTGACCGATTCGACGGTCCTGCGCAACATCGGCGTGGGCTTCGGCTACGCGCTGCTCGCCTACGACAGCTGCCTGCGCGGCCTGAACAAGCTGGAAGTGAACCCGGCACGCCTGGCGCAGGACCTGGACGCGAACTGGGAAGTGCTGGCCGAGCCGGTGCAGACGGTGATGCGCCGCTTCGGCATCGAGAACCCGTACGAGCAGCTGAAGGAACTCACGCGCGGCAAGGGCATCACGCGCGACGCGCTGCAGGAATTCATCGGCAAGCTGGCGATCCCGCAGGATGCGAAGGACCTGCTGCTGGCCATGACGCCGGCGAACTACACGGGACTGGCGGCGCAGCTGGCGAAGGCGATCTGATCGTTTTTGCGGGCCGCAATCAAACAGAAACCGGGATACGTCCCGGTTTTTTATGAGCGATGCGCTCATGCAACCGCTGGTTGAACGCGTGGGCGGAGGCCGCCCACCCTACCCGCGACGCAAACGTAGGGTGGGCACACCGTGCCCACGCGTTCAACCGGCGCGTGCGGACGCTGCGCTCACCGCTGCCACGTCAACTTCACCCCCACCGTCCGCGGCACCTCGGTGCGCACGGGCGCCACGCCGTATTCCGCGTGGCTGCCGTTCAGGTTCGTCCCGATCACCGATAATTCCATGCCCGGCGCGACACGCCAGCCGAACCGCGCGTCGATGGCCGTGTAGGCGGGCACGTACGGGAACCCGAGCGCGCCGTTGCGGCGCACGGCCAGCTCCAGCTCGCGCTTCTCGTCGAGCACGTGGCTGGAGCGCAGCTGGGCCGTGTAGGCCGGGTCGCGGCCCGTCGTCATGACGCTTCCCAGGTCGCCGCTGCCGGGCTTCAGCGAAAACGTCTCGTGCAACAAGGTGGCGCCCGCCGCGATGCGCCACGACTCGCTCACCTGCACGTTGCCCCAGGCTTCGATGCCGCGCGTCTGGCCCGCCATCAGGTTGCCGAACACGATCGCCTGCCCGTCGGGGGTGATGTCCTGGGTGCGCAAGTGGTCGTACAGGTTGCGGTAGGCCGTGACGGAATACGATACGCGCTGCCCCGCCTGCCCGCGGTAGCCCAGTTCGAACACGCGCGCGGTCTCGGCACGCACCTGGCTGCCGCCCGCCAGCAGGTAGGGCGGCACGCCCGGCACGTAGGCGTCGACGTCCAGCCGCGACGGCGCGCGCACCGTGCGCGACACGGCCGCCCAGAACGCATGCGCGGGCGTGGCGCGCCACGACAGGCGCACGGTCGGCAGGAATTCGACACCCGTGTACGGATTGCGCTCCCAGCGCGCGCCGGCCGTCAGGCGCAGGTCGTCCCGCACCGCCACCTCGTCCTGCGCGAACAGGCTGGCCCAGGCCTGCCTGTCGCTGGCCGGCAGGAAGGCGACGAAGCGGCTGTTGTCGACGTGGTCCCAACTGTAGCGGTACTCCCCGCCCCATACGATGCTGTGGCGCCCGACCGGCGGCAACGCGTGCTGCAGTTGCAGGTCGACGATGTCCACGCGGTCGGCGAACGTGGGTGGCACGCGGCGGTAGCGGGTGTCGTAATAGGCCAGCGCGGTCACGCTGCCGCCGCCGTCGATCAAGTGCTCCCAGTGCCCGGTGACGTTGGCGCCGTGCAGCCGGATGTCGTCCAGGCCCGTGTCCGCGCCGGGTGCCGCGATGACGCCCGGCGCCGGCTGGCCCTCGCGCCCGCGCCAGGCATTGGCGTTGACGCTGAACCGTTCGGGGCCGCGGTCCCAGTCGGCGCGCCAGCCCACTTGCCCCTGCGTCCAGTCGTCGTCGATCGGCTGGCCGGACGCCAGTTCGCTGTGCTCCATCCTGAAGACCTTGCCGTAGGCGCGCCAATGGCCGCCGTCCAGCGCGGCGCCGTGGCGGAACGCGGCCTGCACGCCGTCGTCGTCGGCACGCAGCACGAGCAGGTCGCCCTGCGTGTCGCGCGCGTGGCGCGTCGTGATGTTGATGACGCCGTTGACGGCATTCACGCCCCACAGCGTGCCGCCCGGGCCGCTGATCACTTCGATCCGCTCGACGTCTTCCAGCAGGACGTCCGGCTCGTCCCAGAACGTGCCGGAAAACAGCGGGGAATACACGGAGCGGCCGTCGATCATCACCAACAGCTTGTTGGCCGGGCTATTGCTCGTGCCGTTCATGCCGCGCGCGGAAATGAACGCGTTCGTGTTGCTGCTGCGCGCGACCTGCACGTTGGGGGCCAGGTTCAGGGCGTCGACGAGGGTGCGGGCGCCCGAGCGGCGGATGTCTTCCGCCGTGATCACGAACACGGACGCCGGCGCGTCCTGCAGGCGCTCGGGCCGGCGCGACACCGACGTGACGTCGATGTTCGCCAGCTCTTCGATCGACAGGTCGACGAACTCGCCTCCCGGCCGCCGCGCCTCTTCCTCGGCGTGGACCGGCAGCGCCAGCAGCGCGGCCAGCAGCAGGGGCATGCCGGGCATGCGGCAACGGGTTCCGGGAACCATCGGGTTCATCGCTTATCGAAAGAAATAGTCATTTTCCAACCATTATCTTTTATAAATTTATTTTCTCAACATTTTACCTTCGAGCCCCCGCGATGTTGTCGCGCACACCGCCCAGGCTGCTATATGCGCCACGGATTATCCCACCTGCTGAACAAAGTTATCCGTACAGAAGGCTTCCTTACGATATTTGGAACAGGTAAAGTGTCCTCATTGCAAAACCACACCGCCGCGAAAGTCGTGCTAGTGTGTTTAAGGAAATGCCGGCTGCTTAACCTGGCCGAACTTGGTAAGATTTAGTTCTAATTCGTACTAACTGATCGGAGACTCCCGCCCATGCAGCGCTATTCCACGACCGCCATCGTGCTTCACTGGCTGATCGCCGTGCTGATCATCGGGGCGTTCACGCTGGGTCTCGTGATGACGGACATCCCCGGCATCTCGCCCACCAAGCTGAAATATTTTTCGTGGCACAAGTGGGCGGGCGTGACCGTGCTGCTGCTGGCCCTGCTCCGCCTGTTGTGGCGCCTGAAGAACCGTCCGCCCGCGCTGCCCGAATCGATGCCGGCGTGGCAGCGTGGCGCGGCCCACGGCCTGCACCACCTGCTGTACGTGCTGATCTTCGCCGTACCGCTGACCGGCTATTTTTATACGCTGGCGACCGGCTTCCCGGTCGTCTATTTCGGCCTGTTCCAGCTGCCGGTGTTCATCGCCAAGAACCCGGCGCTGGCCGAGACGCTGAAGCCGATCCACTACTGGCTGAACATGGTCATGGCCGGCCTCGTCGGCCTGCACGTGGCCGCCGCCCTGAAGCACCAGTTCATCGACCGCGACGGCACCCTCGGACGCATGCTGCCCGGCCGTTCCCACTGAAGGAGATAACATGAAATTTACCCGTGGCACTCTTGCCGCCATCCTGGCCGGCGTCACGCTGATCGCCGGCGCCGTGCCCCTCAAGACCGACGTGGCGCACAGCAGCGTCTCGGCCGTGTTCAAGCAGATGAACGTGCCGGTCGAATCGAAGTTCAAGAGTTTCAATGCGCAGATCGACTACGACGCCGCGCATCCGGACAAGGCGACGGCGCGCGTCGACATCGACACGGCCAGCTTCGACATCGGCGAGGCCGAGTACAACAAGGAAGTGGCCGGCAAGGACTGGTTCAACTCGGCCAAGTTCCCCAAGGCGACCTTCGTGTCGTCCGCGATCAAGCCGGCCGGTGCGGGCAAGCTGTCCGTGTCCGGCAAGCTGACCATCAAGGGCCGGGTCCAGGACGTGACCTTCCCGGTCACCATCAAGCCGGAAGGCATCAAACAGGTTTTCGAAGGCCAACTGCCGATCAAGCGGCTGGCCTTCAACATCGGCGAAGGCGAGTGGAAGGACACGAGCATGGTCGCCGACGAAGTCGTCATCAAATTCCGCGTCGCCGCGGGACAGTAACAGTCAACACCACCCATCGTCATCGTTAAAGGATCGTCTTACATGAAACTCAAGCACCTCGCCCTGCTGGCCGTTGCCTTCGCTTCCAGCGCCGCCTTCGCCGACACCTACAAGATCGACCCGGGCCACACCTACCCGAGCTTCGAAGCCGACCACTTCGGCGGCCTGTCGAACTGGCGCGGCAAGTTCGACAAGAGCGACGGCACGATCGTGCTGGACCGTGCCGCCAAGACCGGCACCGTCGACATCAACATCGACACGACGAGCCTGGACTTCGGCCACGCCAAATTGAACGAGCACGCCAAGGGCCCGGACATGTTCGACGTGACCAAGTACCCGACCGCCAACTACAAGGGCAAGCTCGTGTTCAAGGGCGACGTGCCGACGTCCGTCGACGGCGAACTGACCCTGCACGGCGTGACCAAGCCGGTCACCCTGCACATCAACCAGTTCAAGTGCATCCAGCATCCGATGCTCAAGCGTGAAGTGTGCGGCGCCGATGCGTCGGCCACGTTCAACCGTGCCGATTTCGGCGTGGATTATGGCGTCAAGATGGGCTTCAAGCCGGAAGTGAAACTCGCCATCCAGGTCGAAGCCGTCAAGCAGTAAGCGGCGGCGTCACGACGTAACAAAGCCTCGCGGCCAGGACGGCCGCGAGGCTTTTTCGTTTTGTGCGTGACGCATGCGTTTGGTGGGCAACGGCTGCCCACCATCACCGTTCAACGGCCGTCACGGTCCAGATCACCCGGCATTGCACGCTCCACGCGGTCCCACGCGGCGCGGCTGGCCGACTTGGCCTGCTCCCACGACAGGCGCGACTGGCCCTTCACGCGATCCCACTCGTCGGCCATGTGCGGCTCGGCCAGGTCGTAGCTCGGGAAGCGGCCCGCGTTGTTGTAGCCCAGCGCGTAGGCCGGCGAATAATCGTCGTACGTGTAGCCCTGGGCGTAGTAAGGCTGGGTCTGGTAGTTGGTGCGCCAGTAGGCATCTTCCGCCGTCGGATTGACGAGATGACCGGCACCCTTGCCGACCAGGCCGCCGGCGATGCCGCCGATCGCCGCGCCGGCCGCCATGCCCACCGGACCGCCCACGGCGCCCAGCGCGGCACCGGCCGCGGCACCGCCGCCCGCGCCGACGCCGCCGGCCAGGTTGTGCTCATGCAGTTCGTCGCCCGGTTTCGGGTTCGCGACTTCGCCCGCGCCCTTGCCGGCCATGCCGCCCGCGATACCGCCGATGGTGGCGCCCGCGACGGTGCCGACCGGCCCGGCCGCGCTGCCGACGGCCGCACCGGCCAGGGCGCCCGCACCGGCACCGGTGCCCTGCGCCAGGTTGTGCTCATGCAGGCGGTCTTCCGCATGCGGATTCACCACTTCGCCCGCGCCGCGGCCCGCCGCGCCGCCGGCCAGGCCGCCGATCGCGGCACCGGCCAGGGCACCGACCGGACCGGCGACCGACCCCGCGGCCGCACCCATCGCGGCGCCGGCGCCGGCACCCGTGCCTTTGGCCAGATAGTGTTCGCCCAGGTCGTCGCCGGTTTTCGGATTGACGACTTCGCCCACGCCCTTGCCGGCCATGCCGCCGGCGATGCCGCCGATCGCCGCGCCGGCCGCCATGCCGACCGGACCGCCGACCGCGCCGAGGGCGGCGCCGGTGGCCGCGCCCGCGGCGGCGCCGATGCCGGTGCCGATCACGTGGGAGCCGCCGTTATCGACGAAGGTCTGGTTCAGGTAGGCAACGTCCTCATCCGTACGCGGCGTCACGCCCATCACGATGCCGCCGTTGTTGATGCCTTCCTCGTAGTGCTTGACGCGTTCTTCCGGGATGCCGGCGCCGATCAGCGCACCGATCAGGCCGCCGGTGATGCCGCCGGCGCCGGCGCCGGCCAGCGCTGCCGCCAGCGGACCGGCGACGACGAGGCCCGCACCCGGGATCACGAGCGTGGTGCCGATGGCGGCCACGCCGGCCAGCACGGCGCCGATGGTGCCGCCGATGCCGGCGCCGGCGGCGGCGCCCTCGGCGGCCTTGCTGCCCAGCTCAGTCTCGGTGTCGGCGAAATGGGTCTTGCGGGTGGTGTCCGACATCATCAGGTTGACGTCGTCCTTCGTATAGCCGCGGGTCGAAATCGCGTCATAGGCACGTTCCGCGCTGGCGCGGTCGGGAAACAGCCCGGTCACCATGCGGTTCTGCTTGTTCTGTTCTGTCGTCGTATTGTCGAAAATGGCCATGATGAAATCCTTTCAGTAATCGAAGCGGTCCGGGATGTAACGTTTCACTTGATGCAAAGTGATTTAAACGATATGCCTGCCGAGTAGTGCGCTTCTGTTCGCTGACGCACCCTGCTGGGGACATTCCGCACCACAAGAGAACGCAGTCGCGGTTTGCGCGTCTAACGTTCGGCAACGCACCGACCCCGGGGTATGTGCATCACTAGACTTTGCACATGGCCTCGGCATTCAATTGGCCTGGAGTATGTTTTTTCCAACTTGAGGAGGACTCAACATGTTATTCATTATCTGGATCGTTGTCGGTGGTGTGCTCGGCTGGCTCGCCAGCATGGTCATGAAGACGGATGCTGAGCAAGGCATGATTCTCAATGTCGTGGTCGGTATCGTGGGAGCCTTCCTGGGTGGCTGGTTGTTGTCGCCGTTGTTCGGCACAGGCACCATCAATTCCGATGACTTCAGCGTGTCCTCGCTGCTCGTCTCGTTCCTGGGCGCCGTCATCCTGCTCGCCATCGTGAATCTGCTGCGTCGCGGCCGCGCCCGCTAAGCAGGTGCAAGCCCCACTTTGAAACCAACGTCGGCTGGCGTTGGTTTTTTTACGTCCGGAATCCGAGCTCATGCGTATCAAACGTCCCATGGTCATCCTCATCACCTGCATCGTCACCCTCGTGGCGGGCTTGCTCGTGCTGAATTTTTCGCCCGGCGAAAAGAAGATCGACACGCAGCTCACGCGACAATACGACACGAACGACCCGCAATTCCGCCGCTCGCTGGGCGTCCTGCTGGGCCCGCCCATCATCGAGGGCAACAAGGTCGACGCGCTGCTCAACGGCGACCAGATCTTTCCCGCCATGCTGGACGCGATCCGCTCGGCGCAAAAGTCCGTCAACTTCGAGACCTATATCTATTGGGAAGGCACGATCGGGCGCGAATTCACCGACGCGCTGTCGGAACGGGCGCGCGCCGGCGTCAAGGTGCACGTGCTGCTCGACTGGATCGGCAGCATGAAGATCGGCGAGGCCGCGCTCGACGAGATGCGCCGCGCCGGCGTGGAAGTGCACCGCTACCACAAGCCCGTGTGGTGGAAGCTGGCGCGCCTGAACAACCGCACCCACCGCAAGCTGCTGGTCGTCGACGGCAAGATCGGCTTCACGGGTGGCGTCGGCATCGCCGACAAGTGGCGCGGCCACGCCCAGGATCCCGACCATTGGCGCGATTCGCACTTCCGCGTCGAAGGTCCTGTCGTCGGGCAGATGCAGGCCGTGTTCAACGACAACTGGACGAAGGCGACCGGCGCCGTGCTCGACGGCGCGGATTATTTCCCGGCCCTCGTCGCGCAGGGCGACATGCCGGCGCAGATGTTCTCCAGCTCGCCCACGGGCGGCGGCGAAAGCATGCACCTGATGTACCTGCTCGCCATCACGGCCGCGCGCCGCACGATCCACCTGTCGAATTCCTACTTCGTGCCGGACGAGCTGGCCATCAAGGCGCTCATCGCGGCGGCCAAGCGCGGCGTCGACGTGCGCATCATCACGCCCGGCCCGGTCATCGATTCCGACGTCGTGCGCGCCGCGTCGCGCGAGCGCTGGGGCGAGTTGCTGGCGGCCGGCATCAGGATGGCCGAATACCAGCCGACGATGTACCACGTGAAGGCGCTGATCGTGGATTCGGTCCTCGTCTCCGTCGGTTCCACCAACTTCGACAACCGCTCGTTCATCCTCAACGACGAGGCGAACCTGAACGTGCTCGATGCCGGCTTCGCCCAACGCCAGGAGGCCGTCTTCGAAGACGACTGGAAGCACGCGCGCCAGGTCAGCCTGCAAGCCTGGCAGGACCGGCCGTTCACGGAAAAGATCGGCGGCATGCTGGCGGACCTGATCGGGGCACAGCTGTAACCGGCCCAAGGACAAGCGATGAAACACACCGTCCTTTCGCGCGCCACGCGCGACATCCAGGTCGACATCCGTTACGTCCCGTGGAATATGGAGACGGTGGATCATGCGGACAACCTGCTCAAGGAGATGAACGTGCGGTAGACCTGCATTCATCCGCGCGGCATGCATTCCATGCCGCGCGAAATACCGTTCATTCCATCTGCCCTGCCGCCCGCCGGACCTCCCGCTACACTGCCTGCACATCAACGCATAAGGAGAACGGCAATGAAGCGGATCTGGATCGTGTGCTGGGCCCTGCTCGGCATCGCATGCGCGGACGTGCGCGCGCAGGAAGACGCCAAGACGCAGGCATGGAACCAGGCCCGCGCCATCGTGGCGGACCTCGATAGAATCGTCGCGCCGCACGGCGTGCAGGCGTCGTACAAGACGCGCATCGGCGGCATCGACCAGTGGCTCACCGTGCGCGGCCAGGAACGCGACAACCCGATGATCCTGTTCGTGCACGGCGGCCCGGCATCGCCCGTCACGCCGACCTTGTGGCAGTTCGAGCGCCCGCTCGAGGAATACTTCACCATCGCGAACTGGGACCAGCGCGGCGCCGGCAAGACCTACGGCGAGACCGACCCGGCGCAGGTCGCGGACACCCTCCACATCGAGCGCTACGTCGACGACGCCATCGAAGTCGCCGAGCACCTGCGCCAGCGCTACGGCAAGAAGAAGCTGATCCTGATGGGCCACAGCTGGGGCACCATCGTCGGCATGAAGGCGGCGCTGAAGCGTCCCGATCTGTTCTATGCCTACGTCGGCATCGGCCAGGTGATCAGCGTGCGCGAGAACGAACGCATCAGCTTCGACTACGCGCTGGCACAGGCGACACTGCACAAGAACGAAGAAGCGCTGCGCGACCTGCAATCGATCGCGCCCTACCCCGGCAACCAGCCGATCACGCGCGAACGCATCATCGTGGCGCGCAAATGGCCGCAGTACTACGGCGGCATGAGCGCGTACCGCAGCGAGTCGGCCTATTATTTCGACGCCCCGCGCCTGTCGCCGGAATACGATGCGAAGCAGGCGCACGACATCGACCAGGGCAGCCTGTTGACGCTGGGGCGCATCCTGCCGGAGTTCGTGCAGGTGGATTTCTCGAACGTCAAGACGTTCCCGATCCCGGTGGTGATGTTCCTCGGCCGGCACGACTACACGACGCCGACGGCACCGACCGAGGCCTGGCTCGCACAGGTGAAGGCGCCGTCGAAGCAGGCCGTGTGGTTCGAGCACTCGGCGCACATGATCCCGTGGGAGGAGCCGGGGAAGACGCTGGTCAGTTTGTTGACGTATGTGCGGCCGCTGGCGCAACAATAACCGATAGCGCAATTACGTCGTCCCCGTGAAGGCGGGGACCCAATAAACGTCGCCCCCGCGAAGGCGGGGGCCCAAGTTGGATGCGTCGCGACGACGCTTGCAGAATCGGGGGGATAGTGCCGGGGGCACTATTCCGCCTTCGCAGGGACGACGTGATCTGCGTTTGCGGTCGGCTTAGTGCGTCAACTCCGCCTGCGCCGCATCCACCTTGTTCAACCGGCTGTTGCGAATGCCGTAGCCGAAATAGGTGAGCACGGTCACCGTCATCCAGATCGTGAAGACCGTATAAGTCGTGCTGGACAACCCGCCCACGAGATACAGGCAGGCGAGGATCGACAACCCCGGCACCAGGTACGGTCCGAACGGCACCCGAAACCCCTTGCGGCCCGTCTCGCCCTGCTTGCGGCGGATGACCGGCACGGCGATCGACACGACGATGAACGCGACCAGCGTGCCCATGCTCACCATGTCCCACAGGAAGGTGGAGTCGACCAGGCCCGCCACGATGCCTACGGCGATGCTGACGATCAGCGTGTTCGTCACCGGCGACTGCGTGCGCGGATTGACCGTGCGGAAGGCCTTGGGCACGAGGCCGTCCTTGGAAATGGCATACAGGATGCGCGTCTGCCCGTAGATCGTCACCAGCGTCACGGAAAACACGGAGATGACGGCGCCGGCCGACAGCACCAGCGCCGGCCAGGCCTTGCCGGTCACGTTCTGCAGGATCACGGCGAGGCCCGCTTCCTGGCCCGCGAACATCGCGGCCGGCTGGGCGCCGAGCGCGGCGATCGCCACCAGCATATAGAACACCGTGACGATGCCGAGGGCGGCCAGGATGCCGATCGGGACGTCGCGCGTCGGGTTCTTGACCTCTTCGCCGGCCGTCGCGATGGTGTCCAGGCCGATGAACGAAAAGAACACGGTGCCGGCCGCCGCCGTCACGCCCGCCATGCCGCCGATGCCCTTGCTGGTCTCCGACCAGATGAACGGGTGGAAGTTGTGCATGTCGAAGCCGGACAGCGCGATCGCGGAAAAGAACACGAGGATCGCCAGCTTGATGAGCACCATGACGGCGTTCGTCGTCGCCGATTCCTTGGTCCCGCGGATCAGCAGCACGCAGCACAGCACCACCAGCAGGATCGGCGGCAGGTTGATATGGCCGGCATGGAGCTCGACGCCGCCGGTCTTGCCCGCGACGATCATCGGCGAACGCAGCGCATCGGGGATCTGCCAGCCGAGCGCGTTCTGCAGGAAGTTATTCAGGTAATCCGACCAGCCGATGGCCGTCGCGCTGGCGGCGAGGCCGTATTCCAGCAGCAAGCAGGCCGCGACGACGAACGCGGCGAACTCGCCCACGGTGGCGTAGGCGAAGGAATACGAGGAGCCGGCGGCCGGCACGCGGTTGGCCAGTTCGGCATAGCACAGCGCCGTGAGGCCTGCCGTGATGGCGGCCATCAGGAACGACAGCACGACGGCCGGACCGGCCTTCGGCACGGCCTCCACCATCGTGAAGAAAATGCCGGTGCCGATCGTGGCGCCGACGCCGATCATGGTCAGGGGAAATAAGCCCAGCGAGCGGCCCAGGGCGTGGGCGTTGCCGTCATCGAGTTTGTGCTCGGATGTCTTGGTGCGGATGAGCTTTTGGCCCAGGGTCTGGTTCACGGCGTTCCTCTTGGCGCGGGTGGCGCTAGTAATAATGTGTTATGTGGATGCGATATAAGCACCCAAAGCTCGCGATTATAGGGCCACTTTCCGGACTCCTTTCAATGCACGAAAAAAATACTTCCGCTAAACATGCATTTTTAATGCAGATTTAGGTAGAATACGTCCGTGCAGGTAGAATACGCCGGTACCCACTGAGCTTACCCAATGCGACTCACCCGATTCTCCGATATTGGCCTGCGTGTCCTGATCTATTTGGAACGGGCGGGAGAACGTGCGCAACCGGTGACGGTGGCCGAGATCGGCAAGCAGTTCGACATCCCGCTGAACCACCTCGTGAAAGTGGTCGGCCAGTTGGCCAAGTTGGGCTGGGTGCAGGCGACGCGCGGCCGCAACGGCGGCCTGCGCCTCGCGGCCGATCCGGCAACGCTGACCATCGGCCAGGTGCTGCGCAAGCTGGAAGGCGAGGATGACGAGCTGGTCGACTGCGAAGGCACGGACTGCACGCTGAAGCTGGATTGCCAGCTGCGCGACATGCTGCGCACCGGCATGAAGGCCTTCTACGAGGCGATGGACCGCTTTACGCTGGCCCACGCCACGGCCGGCAATACCGGCGAGCGGGTCATGCGCATGCACCGCATGTTCTGGGATGGCGCGGCTGCGAAACGCAGTGCGCCGGCGCCGGAGCCGGTGAGTGAGGATTAACTTATTGCTTTGATGGCAACGCCCGCCATGCGGGCTTTTTTTTGAACTGTAAATCTGCATTTTAAATGCATAATTAAAGGAACCATGATGATTTCCGAAGCATCCCGCCCCTACATCGATGCCAGCGTCCCCGTCCTGCGCCAGCACGGCCTGACGATCACCAAGCTGTTCTACACGAACATGCTGGGCGCGCATCCTGAACTGACCCGCATCTTCAACATGGGGAACCAGGCCAGCGGGGCGCAACAGCAATCGTTGGCATCGGCGGTGTTCGCCTATGCGGCCAACATCGGCAATCCGGGCGCGCTGGGTCCCGTCGTCGAGCGCATCGTGCACAAGCACGTGTCGGTCGGCATCCGCGCCGAGCACTACCCGATCGTCGGCAAGCACCTGCTGGAGTCCATCGCCGCCACGCTGGGCGACGCCGCCACCGAGCCGCTGCTGGACGCCTGGAAGGAAGCGTATAACTCGCTGGCCAAGCTCCTGATCGAAGCGGAAGCGAAGATGTACAGCACGGCCGGCATCCAGCCGGGCGAAACCCGCCCGATGCGCGTCACCGAAGTGAAGGTTGAGTCCATCAACGTCATGTCGATCCGCTTCGTCCCGGTCGATGGCAAGCCGGTGCCCGCGTTCAAGCCGGGCCAGTACGTCAGCGTCGCCGTCGACTTGCCGGGCGGCCGTCACCAGCTGCGCCAGTACAGCCTGTCGGATGCGCCCAATGGCGAAAGCCTGCGCATCTCGGTCAAGCGCGAGGACCCGCTGGACCATACGCCGGCCGGCGAAGTGTCGAACTGGCTGCACGCCAACGTGAAGGTCGGCGCCACGCTGCAGGTATCGCACCCGTTCGGCGAATTCACGCCCGAGACGGAAGGCGACAAGCCGCTCGTGCTGCTGTCGGCCGGCGTCGGCATCACGCCGATGGTGTCGAGTCTCAAGCGCGTGGCGGACGTCAACCCGCAGCGCCGCGTGATCT
>Ga0209148_1000414_pt1 | contig 48841 bp, 41 predicted proteins | sample AraplaCol_mMF_r2_2_FD_184288 | JGI IMG/M metagenome (GOLD analysis project Ga0209148, IMG submission 184288) | Arabidopsis root microbial communities from North Carolina, USA - plate scrape CL_Col_mMF_r2 (SPAdes) (version 2) | ecosystem: Host-associated > Plants > Roots > Endosphere | place...
TGGCACAGGAGACCGGATGGCCGGAATAGGTATAGCCATGGCAGAAATCGCCGCCGCTATTGAGCACCTCTGAGACCCGGTGCGAGACCATCACCGCCGAGAGCGGCATATAGCCGGAGGTGAGACCCTTGGCGAGGGTCATGAAATCGGCTTCCTCGATGCCGAAATATTCCGAGCCGAACATATGGCCGGTACGACCGAAGCCGCAGATCACTTCGTCGGCGATCAGCAGCAGGTCGTATTTCTTGCAGATCTCCTGCACCGCGGGCCAGTAGCTCATCGGCGGGATGATGACGCCGCCGGCACCCTGGATCGGCTCGCCGATGAAGGCGGCGACATTCTCGGCGCCGAGCTCGAGGATCTTGTCTTCCAGGGCCTTCGCCGCCAGCTTGCCGAATTCCTCGGGGCTGTGGGCGCCGCCTTCGCCATACCAATAAGGCTGGCGGATATGGGCGAAGCCGGGGAAGGGGAGATCGGCCAGTGCATGCTGGTAGCTCATGCCGCCGAGCGAGGCCGCCACCATGGTCGAACCATGATAGCCGTTGCTGCGGCCGATGATGGTCTTCTTCTTCGGCTGCTTCTTCAGGTTCCAATAGGTCCGCACCATGCGGGCGATGGTGTCATTGGCATCCGAACCGGATTGGCCAAAGAAAACCTGCACGAACTGCTTCGGCGTCAGGCTGACCAGCAGCTTCGAGAGCTCGGCCACCGGCGGATGGGTGGTCTTGAAGAAGGTGTTGTAATAGGGCAGTTCCAGGAGCTGCTTATAGGCAACATCGGCGATCGACTTGCGGCCATAGCCGACATTGACGCACCACAGGCCGGCAAAGGCGTCGAGCAGCTTCTGGCCTTCGGAATCCCACAGATAGGTGCCCTCCGCCTTGGCGATCACGCGCGAGCCGATCTCATGCAGCTGGGCATTGTCACTGAAGGGATGGATGTGATGACGGTCCTGGGCCTGCCAGTCGACGGTACTGTTGCGCTTCGGTTGTGCGGTCATGGATTTCGTCCTTGAACAAAGCGAAATGAAAATAGAATGAGCTGCTGAAAGCGAAATAACGCGGGAAGCAGGGTCATGCTGTCCAACGGTCGTTCCGCTTGTGCCGGCAGCAAATGGCCGGCGGGGCGCGATCAGGGATTGAAATTGATGCGGGCGGTCAGGATCAGCAATTCGGCGCGACGACCGCGGGCGGGTCCACACAGCAAAAGCCGATCGAACACGACGCAGCTCACATTGAGCCACGGGCGATCGATCGGCGCTTGTGCGACGCCATGATGGGCGGTGTCGGTTTCCATGCCTTCAACCTAGCAGGGGGACCGGAAGGCCGCAACATCACAGCCCTTAACGTTTATAGATCAGCCCTCAGACGTTCAGCAGCAGATGCTCGCGTTCCCAGGAGCTGATGACATTGGTATAAGCTTCCAGTTCTGCCGACTTGACGATTGACAGCGCTTTCACGAAGCGTTCACCGAGCAAGGCCTTGACTGGCCGGCAGGCCTGGAACTTCTGCAAAGCTTCATTCGCCGTCTTCGGCAGGGTATGCGCCATGCGATAGGCAGTACCCTCGATCTGGTTGGTCGGTTTCAGCCGTTCCGTCATGCCGAGATAGCCGCAGACCAGCGAGGCGGCAATGGCGAGGTACGGATTGGCATCCGCACCCGCCAGCCGGTTCTCGATGCGGCGGCTCGACGAGCTTGAAACCGGCACGCGCAAGCCGCAGGAGCGATTGTCGATGCCCCATTGCACGTTGATCGGCGCGTCGAAACGCGGCCGCAGCCGGCGATAGGAATTGACGTTCGGCGCCAGCATCGGGATGACATGCGGCAGGTAACGCTGCAAGCCGGCCACGAAGTGACGGAACAGCGCCGTATCGCGACCCTTGGTATCGGCGAACAGGTTCTTGTTCGAGCGCCGGTCGACCACCGACTGGTGGATATGCATCGAGCTGCCGGGCTGGTTCGACAAGGGCTTTGCCATGAAGGTGGCATAGACATTGTGCTTCAGCGCGGCCTGGCGCACCGTGCGCTTGAACAGGAAGGTCTGGTCGGCGAGTTCCAGGGGATCGCCGTGATTGAAGTTGATCTCCATCTGCGCCGCACCCGATTCATGGGTCAGCGTGTCGACGTCGATGTCAGAAAGTTCGCAGAACTTATAGACATCTTCGAAGATGTGATCGAATTCGTTCACGGCATCGATGCCATAGGCCTGGCTGCCGCTTTCCGGACGGCCGGAGCGGCCGATCGGCGGCAGCAACGGCAGATCGGGATCGGTATTGACCTGCACCAGGAAGAATTCCAGTTCCGGCGCGATCACCGGCTTCCAGCCCTTGTCTTCGTAAAGCTTCAGGACCTTCTTCAGAACCTCACGCGCGGCAATCTCCACCGGACGCCCGTCTTCGTAATAGGCGTCGTGGATGACCTGCGCGGTCGGGCTCTTGTACCAGGGCACCAGGCGGATCGTATCGGGATCCGGCTTCAGGTAGATATCGGGATCTTCGTCCGAACCGATGTCGTCATCATCCAGATCGGGATATTCCCCGGTGACGGTCTGCAGGAAGATGCTCATCGGCAGGCGCAGGCTGTGATCCTTGACGCCTTTCATAAACTTGCCCGCCGGCAGGATCTTGCCGCGGGGAATGCCGTTCATATCCGGCACCAGGCACTCAACTTCATCGACGTTGCGCTCGGCAATCCATTCGTCGAGATACTTCATGACACTCACAAGAGTCGTTTCTCTTCGCGGGCTGCCTGCCCGCGAATTGCAGCGCCACACTAGCCGAGCCCAGGCACTTTGTCTAAGCGGCAGCGGTAAATTGATATCGCTGGCAGCCGAAAATGCCCGATTTATCGGGAATTTTCGTGGCTATACAGCGGGTTGTTGCGGCGAGGAGAAAGCGTTAATGCACTTGTTGCTGTTTAAAGTCGCTGGCAGCTGGTCTGTTGATTGAGGGTGAGGTCGCTGAGCTGCGCCCGGTCGCCCTTGGTCTGCCAGCGATAGAGCCCATTGGCATAACTGCCGCTATCATTCGCCCCCGCATTATTTTCCGGCGTCAGGTCTTCCAGCGAGCCATCGGATAATTGTACAGATAGGTGCCCGGTCAAGGCGGACAGGGATGTGGTGACCAGACGGCCCTGGTCACAACGATATTTCGCGGCAATATCGGCAGCCATGGGGACGAAGAGCAATCGCTGGTTGCCGACAGAGGCGATCGTCAAGGTCTGGCCGCTGACTCCATAATAACGGGCCTGTTCGATCTGCTTGACGATCTTTCTTTCCTGCTCGGCCAAGGGCCCGTGGCAGGCGGCCCGGGTCATCCCGACTTGACCGGTTGTGAAGCCGGCCTGGCCGATCAGGCGATATTGCGCGAAGAAGCGGTTGCAGCCGGTCGAACCCGCCAGCCGCTGGTCGACCTTGTCGAACTCGACAAAGGCCGGACGCTGCGGCTCGGTGGCGATCGGCTGTTCCGCCCCTGCCGTCCCGATGCTCTGCAGGCGCCAGCGCGTGCCCTTCAACGCGCCGCCCGTGAGATCGGCAGGTGCCGGGCCGGGATCGACGACGCTTTCCTCGTCATCGTGCGGGCGCTCATGCGAGCAGCCGGCGAGGGTGAGGCAGGCGATCGCAAGAAGAGAGGCGATAAAAGCTTTCATGAACGGGACCGGGCCTTCGACTGCTAATTTCTGGCATAAGAGGAGGCCATTATTCCTGGCTTCGTCATGCAATTGCAACGGGCAGCAGCCCCTAACCCGGCGGCAAAAGAAAACGGCGGGATCGAGGTCCCGCCGTTGCAGATCAGTTGGTCGCTGTCCGGCTTAGAGGCCGAGCGCTTCCTGCGCCGTCGTGTATTTCAGCTTCAAGGCCTGGGCGACGGCCTTATAGGTGACCTTGCCCTCATGGATGTTGAGGCCGTTCATCAGATGCGGGTCCTCGGCCAGGGCCTTCTTGTAGCCCTTATTGGCCAGCGCCACCGCAAAGGGCAGGGTGGCGTTGTTGAGGGCGAAGGTCGAGGTGCGGGCTACCGCACCCGGCATATTGGCGACGCAATAATGGGTGACGCCATCGACCACATAGACCGGATCGGCATGGGTCGTGGCATGGCTGGTCTCGAAGCAGCCGCCCTGGTCGATGGCGATATCGACCACCACCGAACCGGGGCGCATCGACTTGATCATCTTGCGGGTGACCAGCTTCGGCGCCGCGGCGCCGGGGATCAGCACCGCGCCGATGACGAGATCGGACGAGGTGACGTAGTGTTCGATCGCATCCACGGTCGAAAAGATGGTGTTGAGCTTGGAGCCGAAAATCTCATCGAGCTGCCGCAGGCGGTCGAGCGATCGATCGATCACCGTCACCTGCGCTTCCATGCCCATCGCCATGCGGATGGCATGGGTACCGGAGACACCGCCACCGAGCACGACGACATCAGCGGCGCGGACACCGGGAACACCGCCGAGGAGGATACCTGCACCGCCCGGTTCCTTTTCCAGGTAATGCGCGCCGACCTGAACCGACATGCGGCCGGCGACTTCCGACATCGGCGCCAGCAGCGGCAGGCCGCCGCGCGCGCTGGTGACGGTCTCATAGGCGATGGCGGTGCAGCCCGACTTGATCAGCGCTTCTGTCTGCGCGGGATCCGGCGCCAGATGCAGATAGGTATACAGGAGCTGGCCCTTGCGCAGCATCTTGCATTCCTTCGCCTGCGGCTCCTTGACCTTGATGATCATCTCGGCCTTGGCAAAGACCTGTTCGGCCGATTGCACGATCGAGGCGCCGGCGGCCTTGTAATCCTTGTCGCTGAAACCGATGCCGGCACCGGCAGAGGCTTCGACGATTACCTTGTGGCCGTTATGCACCAGTTCGCGCACGGATGAGGGCACGAGGCCGACACGGTATTCGTGGTTCTTGATCTCTTTAGGAACACCAATGAGCATTTCAATCTCTCCCGCACATAGAAATCGGCGGGCCGACTTGGCCCGCTTTATCTCCCAAAAAACAGGTCAATGATATTGAAATAATTGATGAATTTCATGTCATTTTGTGATTTAAAATTCTACTAACACCGATTGAGTCGAACAATCATCGCCAATTTTGAATAAAACGCATGCCGACACTGGACGCCATAGATCAAAACCTTCTCCGGCTGTTGCGACTGAACGCGCGGATGAGCAATGTCCAGCTGGCAGCGGAAGTGGGCCTTTCGCCATCGGCCTGCCTGCGACGGATAAAGCTGTTGGAAGAAGCGGGTGTGATCCGCGGCTATACGGTGCTGCTCGACAGCGGCAGTCACGCGCAGAACAACATCACTGCGCTCGTCAACATCACGCTGGAGCGACAGACCGAGGAATACCTGAATCGTTTTGAAGCAGCTGTCAGGAAATATCCGGAAATTCGGGAATGCTTCCTCATGACCGGCCAGGCGGATTACCTCTTGTGGGTAGAGATGGCCGGCCCCGGTGACTTTGAGCGTATCCACAAAGAGATCCTCTCGACATTACCCGGTGTCCTGCGGATACAGTCGAGCTTTTCCATCCGCAATGTCTTGGCCACACGCCCTAAGAATAAGCGGTAGCTCTTCGTATCGGTGTGTCCTCGAAGGCAAGCGCGCAAACAAAAATCTGCGGGCCGGCTGGCCCGCAGATTTCATCTCGCAGAAGTATTTGACGTTGATCAGTCGAGCGTCTTCAGGACGCCCGACAGGATGTCGAAGATCTGGTCGATATGGCTCTTCTCGGCGATCAGCGGCGGCGACATGGCAATGATATCGCCGGTGGTGCGGATCAGCAGGCCCTTGTCATAGCATTTCAGGAAGGCATCGAAGGCGCGTGCCGTCGGCTTGCCGGGGATCGGTTCCAGCTCGATCGCGCCGATCATGCCGAGGTTACGGAGATCAATGATGTTCTTGATCCCCTTCAGGCTATGTATCGCCTCTTCCCAATAGGGGGCGAGTTCGTTGGCGCGGTTGAAGAGGTCCTCTTCCTTGTAGATGTCGAGCGTCGCGAGGGCCGCGGCGCAGGCGACCGGATGGGCGGAATAGGTATAGCCGTGGAACAGCTCGATCATGTTCTCGGCGGCGCTTTCCATGAACGCATCATAGATGCCCTTGCGGACCCAGACGCAGCCCATCGGGATGGTGCCGCTGGTGAGGCCCTTGGCGGCGGTGACGATATCCGGCTGCACGCCGAAATATTCCGTGGCGAAGCTCTTGCCGAGGCGGCCGAAACCGGTGATGACCTCGTCGAAAATCAGCAGGATGCCGTGCTTGTCGCAGATCTGGCGCAGCTTCTGCAGATAGCCTTGCGGCGGCAGCAGCACGCCGGTCGAGCCGGCCACCGGCTCGACGATGACGGCGGCGATATTGCTGGCATCATGCAGGGTGACGATGCGCTCGAGCTCATCGGCGAGCTGGGCGCCCCAGACCGGCAGGCCGCGGCTGAAAGCCTGTTCCTTCAGGTTGAAGGTATGCGGCAGGTGATCGACACCGTTGAGCAGCGAACCGAACACCTTGCGGTTGGAGACGATGCCGCCGACCGAGATGCCGCCGAAGCCGACGCCGTGATAGCCGCGCTCGCGGCCGATCAGGCGCTGGCGCGTGCCCTGGCCCTTGGCGCGGTGATAGGCGATGGCGATCTTCAGGGCGGTGTCGACCGATTCCGAACCGGAATTGGTGAAGAAGACATGATCGAGATCGCCCGGCATCATGTTGGCGAGGCGCGAGGCCAGCTGGAAGGCCGCCGGATGGCCCATCTGGAAGGCAGGGGCGTAATCGAGATTGGCGATCTGCTTCGAGACGGCCTCGGTGATCTTCTTGCGGCCGTGGCCGACATTGCAGCACCACAGGCCGGCGGTCGAATCCAGAACCTTGCGGCCTTCGATCGTCGTGTAGTGCATGTTCTCGGCACTGACGAAGAGGCGCGGCTTGGACTTGAACTGGCGATTGGCCGTGAACGGCATCCAGAAGGATTCGAGATTGTTCGGGGTCGGTTCGAAGGAAGCAGGAATGGACGACATGGTTTCCCCACTCGGCTGATGGCGCGGGCGCTAAGGGCTGGCCAGACTGGTGACACCGAGATTGATGACACGCCGGGAGCCTATCAATGTTCAGTAAAGTAAACAAGGATGATCAGGATGATGCGATTTGGTCGCGATCCGGACGGGAAAGCGCCGCTGTTGTGCATTGCGAAGCACTTCGGTGATCAGTATATTAAGCGCTAACAACGAGGGCTGATCGATGGCTTCCGATACCACTGACGGCTTCGATCTCGGTTCCCGGCTGCGGAATCTGCGCGAAGCACACAACCTGTCGCAGCGCGAATTGGCGAAGCGAGCAGGTGTGTCCAATGCCATCATTTCGATGATCGAACAGAATCGTTCTTCGCCCTCGGTCGGCCTGCTGAAAAAGCTGCTGGACGGTTTCCCCATCCAGCTCGCCGAATTCTTCGCCATGGCGGCACCGCCAAAGCCGCAAATCTTCTATCAGGCCAAGGACTTGGTCGAGCTGGCCGGCGGTCAGATCTCCTACCGCCAGGTGGGGCAGGACATGACCGGCAAGGCGATCCAGATGATGCATGAGCATTACAGAATCGGCGCCGATACCGGCGAACAGATGCTGAGCCACGAAGCCGAGGAAGGTGGCGTCATCATCCGCGGCCGGCTGGAGGTGACGGTTGGCGACCAGGTAAAGGTGCTGGGGCCGGGCGATGCCTATTACTTCGACAGCCGCCTGCCGCATCGTTTCCGCAATGTCGGGGACGAGGAATGCGAAGTCGTCTCGGCCAATTCGCCGCCGAGCTTCTAGGTTAATATTCCTCAATCGTTATTAACCTATACCGCTAAAACTGTATCTAAAACTCCGAAATGGCTCTTGCGCAAATCTGCAGAAAAGCCAATTTTAGGAAAGCAACACATCCAAGGGAAACGTTGTCATGGATGTCTCATCCGCCATTGGCGTCGCTGCCAGCTATGAAGGTGCTCGCAATGCTGGGATTCAGCAGGCGGGTTCCTCTGCCAATACCGATCAGGTAAAGCGCGACAGCAAGAAGCAGCAGACGGATCTCAATCTGAAGAATACCGACGTGGTCAACGGCACCAACGAGACCACGGTCAACAAGAACAAGACCCATCAGCTCAACGTCCTCGTCTGAGGATAGCGACTGCTGCAACTCGCAGCAGCGCGACGTGCAAACAGCGGTACCGTTCGGGCCGCTGTTTTTGTTTCGGCGCAGACGTTGTCGTCACCTGTCACCCCTGTTCCAAACATTCTGAAACAGCTATTGACCGAAGCTCGGTTCTGCGGAATTATATTTCCATGAAAATCGAAATAGCAGCCAAGCAGCTTGAGTCACTTGGCAACCCGACGCGTCTCCAGATCTATCGCGCCCTGGTGCGGGCTGGCGATGACGGCTTGCCGGTTGGCAGCCTGCAGGAAAAACTGAACATCGCCGCTTCGACCCTGTCGCATCATCTGAAGAGCCTCATCGCCACGGGCCTTATCAGGCAGGAACGGCAGGGAACGACACTGATCTGCCACGCCAACTATCCGGCTATGAACGCCCTGGTCGGATATCTGGTGGATGAGTGCTGCCTGGATGCCGCTTGTCTGCCCAAGCAGAAGGGCAGGGCTGCGTAGCTTTTTTTGACTTCATATTTCGATAATACCGGAAATAGAGAAAGACTCGGCCATGACCAACTTTGACAATCTTCCAGTCGCGATCGTCGGTGGCGGTCCCGTTGGCCTCGCAGCGGCGGCCAATCTCACTGAGCGCGCTATTCCGTTCCGGCTTTATGAAGCCGGTGCACATGTGGGTGCCAATCTCGCCGATTGGGCACATGTGCGAATTTTCACGAGTTGGGAGCAGAGCGTCGACCCGGCATCGGTGCGGCTCCTGGAGAAATCCGGATGGATCTTGCCGGAAGCAACAGCTCTGCCGACGGGTGGAGATCTCGTCCGCGGTTATCTTGAGCCATTAGCGGCTTTGCCCAGCATGCGTAATGCCATCGAAACGAGGACCCGGGTTGTTACGATATCGCGATCCGGCATCGACAAGGTAACCAGCAAAGGCCGCGAAGCAAAGCCGTTCCAGTTGCGCGTCAAGACAGCAAGGGGCGAAGTTCGCGATGATTTGGCCCGAGCTGTGATTGATGCCTCGGGCACCTGGACGCAGCAGAACCCGCTCGGTGGGTCGGGCTTGTCTGTGCCCGGCGAGGCGGAACAGGCGCAACACATCGCCTACGGCCTGCCCGATGTCGTGGGTAAGGCCCGGTCGCGATATGCCGGCAAGCGTGTCGCCGTCATCGGCTCCGGCTACTCGGCGATCAATGTACTGCTCGATCTCGCGAAGCTGCCGGGCACGACACTGACCTGGATCATCCGCGCGACCAATCTCGCGCGCGTCTATGGCGGCGGCAAGGACGATCAGTTGCCGGCACGTGGCGCGCTCGGTTGGCAGTTGAAGCAATTGGTCGAACAAGGGCGTATCCGGCTGATCTCAGATTTCGCGACCGAGGCCGTCATCGCATCGAATGAGGGCCTGGTGATGAAAGGTGTCACGCCGGAAGGTGCTGTGTCGTTGTGGCCGGTTGATGAGATCATCGGCTGCACCGGGCAGCGGCCCGATCTCGTGATGACGCGGGAGTTGCGGTTGGAGCTTGACCCCTGGCTGGAGAGTGCCAAGGCGCTGGGACCACTGATCGATCCCAATCTGCATTCCTGCGGCTCGGTGCCGCCGCATGGCCACCGCGAACTGTCACATCCCGAGGCGGGTTTCTACACGATCGGCGTCAAGAGTTACGGCAGGGCGCCGACCTTCCTGCTGCTGACCGGATATGAACAGGCACGCTCAGTGGTTGCTGCCATCGCTGGCGACCTGGCGGCGGCCGATGATGTCCAACTGGTACTACCGGAGACCGGCATCTGTTCCGATGATCCTGCCATCGGCGAGGCCGGCTGCTGCATGCCGGCAGCGGAGGTCGCGCCGGCGAATTGTTGCGGCGGCCCTGCAATATCCAAGGAAGAAGCCTGCTGCCTCGATGATGCCGTCGCCAAGCAGGCTGGCAAGAGCGGCTGCGGCTGTGGGCCTTCGGCGTGAGCGCCGCCGCATGACACCAATCACGCGAACATCGCCGGCGCTCATCGTGCCAGTCCTTGGCGTCACCCAGATCCTCGCCTGGGGATCGTCCTATTACCTGCCGGCAGTATTGGCAAAGCCGGTCGCCGAGGAGACAGGCTGGTCGCTGTCCTGGATCGTGGGCGGCCTGTCGCTTGGGCTGCTGATCGCCGGCCTTGCCTCGCCCGTGGTCGGCCGGCGCATTCATCGCGATGGCGGGCGGCCGGTCCTGGCGGCGAGCGCCATCCTCATCGCCCTCGGTCAGATCGGCCTTGGCCTTGCCCCCAATCTCGGCTGCTTTGTCGGCGCTTGGATTGTCCTCGGCCTCGGCATGAGCGCCGGCCTCTATGATGCCGCCTTCTCGACGCTTGGCCGCATCTATCGTGATCGGGCGCGCCATCATATCGCCACGCTGACCTTGTTCGGCGGCTTCGCCAGCACCGCTTGCTGGCCGCTATCCGCCTTCCTGGTGGACCATGTCGGCTGGCGGAATACCTGCTTCGTCTACGCCGCGATCCAGCTTTGCGTCAGCCTGCCGCTCTATCTGGCGGCGCTGCCGCGGAGCCGCCAGATCGAGATGCCGGACGCGAAGCCACTCGGACCGTCAATGCCTGTGCCGGCACCGGCGATCTTCCTTCTGCTGGCCGTGGCGATCATGATCGGCTCGATGATCTCGACGGTCATTTCCGTGCACCTCCTCACCATCCTCCGCGACAAGGGCTACACTCTGGCCGCCGCCGTGGCTCTGGGGACCCTGGTCGGGCCATCCCAGGTCGGCGCCCGTTTTATCGAGATGCTGGTGGCGCGCTTCCATCATCCGATCTGGACCAAGGTTGCCTCCGTCGGCCTCGTGGCCCTGGGTCTGACGCTCCTCGGCCTCGGCTTCCCGCTCGTCTTCCTGACCTTGATGTTCTATGGCGGCGGCATCGGCCTGGAATCGATCGCCCGTGCAACGCTGCCGCTGGCGCTGTTCGGCCCCGATGACTATGCGCCGATCATGGGCAAGCTGGCGCGGCCGAGCCTGATTGCCCAGGCGGCGTCGCCCACCCTTGGTGCTTTCCTGATCGAGCATCTGGGCTCGGGGATGGCCCTTGGGATCGTCGCCATTGTGGCTGTCGGCAATGTCGGGTTGACGCTCGGCCTTTTCGCCATGACGGCGAAGGCCCGGCGCCAGGCGGTCGCCGCCTGAAGATCAGCTTACCGGCTGCTTGTTGACGGCGCCGCCGCGCACGCGAGCGCCGCTCTCGTACCAGCCTTTGGTCGCATTGACGATCTTCACGACCGAGAGCATCACCGGCACCTCGATGAGGACGCCGACGACGGTCGCCAGGGCAGCACCAGATTTGAGGCCGAAGAGGCTGATGGCGGCAGCGACGGCGAGTTCAAAGAAATTGCTGGCACCGATCAGAGCCGAAGGTGCTGCGACGCAATGTGCCTCGCCGCAAGCGCGGTTCAGGAGATAGGCAAGTCCGGCATTGAAATAAACCTGGATCAGGATCGGCACGGCGATCAGTAGAATGGTGGTCGGCTGGGCGATGATCTGATCGCCCTGGAAGCCGAAAAGCAGGACCAGGGTCGTCAGCAAAGCCAGCAGTGAAACGGGCTGCAGCCTGCCGAGGAAGCGCTGCAGCGCCGGCATGCCGCCGGCGGCCAGCAGGCCGCGTCGCAGGGCTTGGGCGATGATCACCGGCACAACGATATAGAGGGCGACGGAAAGAGCCAGCGTCTGCCAGGGCACGGTGATGGCGGAGAGGCCGAGCAGCAGGCCGACGATCGGCGCAAAGGCGACGACCATGATGAGATCATTCAGCGCTACCTGGCTGAGCGTGAAATGCGGCTCACCGTCGGAGAGGTTGCTCCAGACAAAGACCATGGCGGTGCAGGGCGCGGCGGCGAGGATGATGAGGCCGGCAATGTATGAATCGATCTCGGCCGCCGGCAGCAGCGGCCGGAACAGATAGCCGATGAAGAGCCAGCCCAGCAGCGCCATGGAGAAGGGCTTCACCGCCCAGTTCACGATGAGCGTGACGCCGATGCCACGCCAATGCTCCTTCACCTGGCCGAGGGCGGCGAAGTCGATCTTGACCAGCATCGGGACGATCATCAACCAGATCAGCAGGGCGATGGGGAGATTGACATTGGCAATCTCCATCCCGCCGACCAAGTGAAAGGCCGGGGCGAAGAAGCTGCCAAGGGCGATACCCAGGACGATACAGAGCAGTACCCAAAGCGTGAGGTAGCGTTCGAAGGTCGACATCTCAATTCCGGATCAAAAGGGTGTCACGCCGTCTCAGGCAGGGCGCGGCCGATTTCCTGCAAGTGCTTCTGCAGGCTCATCTTGTCGAGCAATGCCAGCGGCAGGCTGGTGAAGATGCTGATGCGGTTGCGCAGCATGCGATAGGTGTCGGCGAAAGCGAGGCTCTGCTCGGTCTCGCTACCGGTCACTTCGGCGGGATCAGGCAGGCCCCAATGCGCGCTCATCGGTTGGCCGGGCCAGATCGGGCAGACCTCGTTGGCGGCGTTGTCACAGACGGTGAAGACGAAGTCCATCACCGGCGCACCTGGTGCCGCGAACTCGTCCCAGGATTTCGACCTGAGGCCGGCGACGGGATGGTTCATCTTTGACAGCAGCGCCAGGGCCGCCGGATGCACGTGGCCTTTCGGATGGCTGCCGGCACTGTAGCCCCGGAAACGCACCCCCTCCGCACGATCCTGGCCCGCGCGGTTCATGATCGCCTCGGCGAGGATGCTGCGGGCGGAATTGCCGGTACACAAAAAGAGCACGTTGAAGACGTGGTCGACCACGAGAGCCTCCATTTGAAATCGGTCAGATTGGCGCGATGCCTGCGGCTATGGACAGCAGACGGGCCTCACGGCTTGCAGGAGATCGCTGCAGAGTTCCGGCTTCCCCTCGCAGCAGTCATTCACCAGGAAACCCAGCAGCTCGCGCAGACCGTCCATATCAGCCCGGTAGCTGACGACCCGGCCGTTGCGTTCCGATGCGACCAGCCCGGCGCGGCTGAGAATCGCCAGATGGGTCGACATCGTGCTCGCCGGCACATCCAGCTCCCGCGCGATATCGCCGGCCGGAACAGTGCTGGGCAGCGCGCGAATGAGGCGCCGCAGCACTGCCAGCCGGGTTTCCTGGGACAGTGCCGAAAAGGCATCGAGAGCTTGCTTCGTTTCCATAATTCTATAAATGCAGAAATATAGAATAATGGCAAGAGGGTTTATGCCTCGGGGAGGATTTCAGCGGTGAAAGGGCCGACCGCGTCTCCGGTGTCCTCTAACCCAACGAAGGCTTGGGGGCCGGCGACTGCTGTTCAAGCGCCTGAAGGGCTTGGCGCAGGGCCGCCCGCGCGCGCTCCGCCTCTTCACCCCGCACCTGCTCAAGGTCGAGATCGAGGTCGAGGCCGGCGATATGTTCGCTCAGGATCCGCGTCTGCCGGTCGGTGCCGGTGACCACACCCTCGACGGCATAGGGAATGACTTCGCGGCTGATGCCCTTCATGGTGATCGGCGGCAGGGGATGGGCCGCCACCATGTCCTCGACCAGGGCATAGGTTTCGTAGCTGATGACGATCTTGCCGGCTTCGGCGATGGATTGCAGCCGGGCGGCAAGATTGGCCTCGGCGCCGATGATCGTATAGTCCATGCGGTCGTTGCTGCCGAAATTGCCCACATTGCAGAAGCCGGTATTGATGCCCATGCGCACGACGAAGGGCTCTTCGGTACCTTCCTGGCGCCATTTGTTCTTCAGCTCCGCCAGCTTACGCCGCATTTCCATCGCCATGCGCAGGCAGGCCTTGGCATCTTCCGTGGCACCCTTGGTCTCGGGATCACCGAAGAAGACCAGGATCGCATCGCCGATGAACTTGTCGATGGTGCCGCCGTGTTTGAGGGCGATGGTCGACATCTCGGTCAGGTATTCGTTGAGCATGCTGGTCAACGCTTCCGGCTGCAGCCGCTCGGTGGTGGCGGTGAAATCCTTGATGTCGGAGAAGAAGATGGTCAGGCGCTTGCGCTCGGTATGGACGACGACGTCCTTCTGACCGCTGAAAATGCTCTTGTAGATCTGCGGCGAGAGATAGCGGGAGATCTTCAGCGAAATGGCGGCGAGGAATTCGTTGGTCGATTCCAGCTCGCGATTGATGCCGCTGATGACCGCAGTCTGGCGGCGCTGCAGCACGATGAAACCAACACCGAGGCAGGCGACGAAGATGAAATAGGCCAGCAGGTATTTGAAGGAGAAGATATTGGCGGCGAATGGCTGCGAGATGACGACTTCCTGGATGCCGCGCACATCGCCGACCTTCCAATCAGTCTTCGGGCTGTCGGGATGGGTGTTATGGCAGGAGACGCAGGTCTGCCCCATGATGATCGGCGTCACCAGGCGATAGGAGTTGCTGAGGCCGGACCAGGCCACATCGGTAATGGTCTGGTCGGGATCCTGCCGCAGCTTCTTCAGCGCCGCCGTTTCGAAAGCATCCATCGGATGGGGCGCGCGACCTCTGAACGGCAGGTCGGAGATGAAGCGATAGGTGATATTAGCCTGCTTCTCGTTGATGACCCGGCCGAGCTCCAGCGACAAAGTGGCCGGGATGGGGATCGCGCCGGGGATGGTCTCGTAATTGTGCACCACCTGCGTCTGCTGACCATGATTGGCGAGGACCCGGCCGACCACGTTGCTGGCATAATAGCCGCGGATGCTGGTGATGACCGAACTCAGGTCCTGCGACTGGCGGGCGAGAATGGTCCGGGAGAGATTGCTGATATCCAGCCAGACGGCGAGCGGCAGGCCGACCAGCATGACGACAACCATGACGGCCAGCAAGGCGGCGCGGTTCCGTGCGACCTGTGGTGCCTGTGGTTGCTCCGGGGCGGCATTGTCGTCGCCGCCGGCCGCTACCTGCCCTGATAAAGCCATGTCTCCTGCCCCCAACCGGATCGAGTTACATGCGATGAATGCGTCAGTCTGTCTTGCGGCCCACTGGTCTCAGCGACCCCGGTCTCAGCAACAACGGCCTCAGCAACAAGTCATCAACCGGCATGTCCTGCCGCCCCTTCGCGGACGGCGATGACGTCTGGCCGGGAACGGTTCATTGCCAGCCGACACGACTCAACATCAGAATAGCGGCCGTATTGTTCTGCACCAGCGCGGCAACGCGCGGGTCGTCCGTCTTCAGATCGCCCCAGGATGCCACGGTGGCGTTGTTCGGCACATCACTGCGTACCGGGAATTCGAAATTGACGTCGGTAAACAGATGCTGGGCTTCGGGGCTGACAAGAAAGGCGAGAAACTTGAGGGCATTGGCCTGGTGAGGCGCATGCGCGACGAGACCGGCGCCGGCGAGGTCGATATGGGCGCCTCGATCGTCCTGATTGGGATACAGGATGCCGACATGCGCCAGTTGCTGGCGCAGCGTCGGGTCCTGATTGGTGGCGAGAAAACGCGCGACCTTATCGCTGCTGCAGATGGCGATGGTGCCATTTCCGGCCAGCATGGAGGTGATCTGCTCGACATCCGATCCACCGGGCTGGTGTCCGAAATTCTGCGTCACGCCCTTCGCCCAGGCTTCCGCGGCATCTGCGCCGAGCGCGTCGATCATGGCCGCGACCCAGGCCTGAATGTCACTGGTTGTGGCGGAGCGCGTGAGGATTTGACTTTGCCAGCGCGGATCGGCGAGCGACTCATAGCCGGGGACCTTGTTCGGCTTCACCCGGGTCGCGTCATAGACGAAAAGGCGCGCGCGATAGGAAACGGCGATCCAGCGGTTTTGCGGGTCGCGCAGCTTGGCCGGCACCTCGGCCAGAATATCGGCTGACTGGATCGGCTGCAGCAAATTGGCATCTGCACCGTGCCACAGATCGGTCGCATCCGAAGTGAAGAAGACATCGGCGTCGCTGTTCGCGTCTTCCAGCTTGATACGCTGGAGCAGTTCCTTGGCCTTGCTCGGGACGAGAACGACCTTGATGCCGGTTTCCTTGGTGAAAAGCTGGTAGAGCTGATCGTCGGCCGGCGTGTGGCGGGCGGTGTAGACCGTCACGATCTTATTGCTATCGGCATGGCTCGCGCGCCCGGCACCGAGCAACAGCAAGGCACCACAAGTGAAAGCCAGAATGCGACAAAAGCGGCGCATGGCATACCTTCAGATATCAACCGATGAACGGACTCGGCCAGCAGCTACCTGCCAAAGCGTCGCCGTCGCCGTTATAGGCCAGCCACCGGGCGGCGACAATGAGTCCTGCGTTACCACTGAAAGGAACCGTGTCAGAATCCTGAAACAACGTCAGGACGGTTCACCGGGAAGCGGGGACGGGCAAGCGTGTCAGACAGGTTTCCCGGCAGCGTCCCTGGCGATGTCCTTTATTGCTCGCCTTCGCTGGTGATGGCCATGAATTCGGCCTTGGTGACGATGCCGTCCTTGTTGGTATCGGCCAGTTCGACCACGCGGGCGCAGAACTGCATATATTCGTCATAGCTTACGAAGCCGTCATGGTTGCGATCGGATAGTTCGAACCGGCGGGTGAAACGCCGAAGCACATCGGGCCGGTCGCTGGGAATGCCATAAAGATATTCCTCGAGGCTGAGCTTGCCGTCATGATCGGCATCGATGCGTTTGAACTCCTTGCCCTCGATCCGCTGCATGTCGGCCAGAGTGAAGCTGCCCTTCTTCTGCTGGTCGAGCCGGTTGAAATAGGCGACCGCCGATTGCGTATCGCTCACCGTCTGGGCGGTGGCGGCGCCGGCAATCGTCAGAAAGGAGAGCGAAAGGGCAAAAAGGCGGACAGAGAAGGTCATGATGGCCGATCTGTTGGGACGCGGAAGGCTGACCATATCAGGCTCGCTGCCTCAGGGTCACCTGTCTTGCAGAGGTCCGTCGGTGCGCCCGCCGCGATCGGCGGCGGGCGTTCCCGGCTCTGCTCAACAAGATGGAGCGCGTTTGACGTTTTTAAATGGAAGCGCGGTCGCTTTCATTTAAAACGACCGCGCCCTAGGCTTCCCGACCGCGCGCCAGTTCATAGAGCGCGACGGCGGCGGCGTTGGAGACGTTGAGGTGGTTGATGGCACCGCTGGTCGGCAGGCGGACCAGGAGGTCGCAATGGTCGCGGGTCAGGCGGCGGAGGCCGGAACCCTCGGCGCCCATGACGAGGCCGACTTTGCCGCTGAGCTTGGCGCCGGCCAGGCTGCTCTTGCCCTCGGCGGCGAGGCCGGCCAGCCAGAAGCCGGCTTCCTTCAGCTGTTCCATGGCGCGGGCGAGGTTGCCGACCCGGACCAATGGCACATGTTCCAGGGCGCCGGAGGCTGATTTGGCCAGGGTGCCACTTTCCGGGGCCGCATGGCGCTCGGTCAGGATCACCGCCAGGGCGCCGAAAGCCGCCGCAGAGCGCAGGATGGCCCCGACATTGTGCGGATCGGTCACCTGGTCGAGAACGACGACAACCGCGCTTTCACTGCCGGCCGCCTGCTCGCAGATATCGAGGATGTCCAGATCCGGCAGCGGGGCGACCCGGGCGGCGATACCCTGATGGACGGCACCTTCCGGCAGGAGCTGCTCCAATTGGTGCCGCTCGATCGGTTCCCAGGGCGGCAGCGGCCGTTCGGTCGACCGGGTATCCAGTGCTTCGCCCTCTGCCCCGCCGACCCGGACGAGGCGCTGGATCTTGCGCTCGGGATTGCGGATCGCCTCGGTGACAGGATGCTGACCGAACAGCCAGTAGGGGCCGCCCGGCTTATGGCTGTCGCGCTCTCTAGGACTAAAAGCGGAATCCGGCTCGCCTCTAGGCGTCGAAAAGCTCCGCCTCTCCGGCCGCTCCCGGGAGCCACCCGGAGTCGCATGGTCAGGGCGCGATTTCGGCCTAGTGGAGCCCCGTTCCGGGCGCCAATTCTGCATCTCATCGGCAGCTTTGGCGCGTGGTTGCGGGGCCTCGCCGCCGGTATTGTCGCGGCGGCTTTCCTGCGACCGGGCGAGGTTGCGGATGGGAGAGGATTTCCCTTTCCGGTCAGCCTGTTGGCTGTCGCGACCGGAGCGGTTGCCGGACTTGCCGGACTTCTGCTTGCGCTGGCTCATGATGGTGCTTATTATCACATAGAGACTGGGTATTACCGCAAGCTCCCTTCGTGCCCATAGATAAATCGGCGCGAGAGGGAGTTTTTCGTGTGTTTTCAAGTTGACACCGGACGGCAAATGCTCATAAGTCCGCATCTCCGCGCGGCAAGGTCGTACGGTGTGGAAGGGTGCCCGAGTGGCTAAAGGGGACGGGCTGTAAACCCGTTGGCGTCAGCCTACGTAGGTTCGAATCCTACCCCTTCCACCAATGACCATGGCTGCCGGGCTGGTCTGCTGATCGAAAGCCAAGTCCTTGAGGGGATTTGCAATCGGCGGCGGGCCGGAAGGTGTTCGGAGACCGTACGGTGATCGGCACTGTGCTGATGAGGTGACGAAGCCGGCTGGATGCAAGCGGGTGTAGCTCAATGGTAGAGCTCCAGCCTTCCAAGCTGGCTACGCGGGTTCGATTCCCGTCACCCGCTCCAAACACCGGGCTGCTGGACCGGTTCCGCGTTTGAGCTTCCGCTGGGGGCTTCAGCGGCGAGATCGGCCGGCGGCGATAAAACGGAATTTAGTGGCCAATGGGCCTTTTGTGCTGGTCATAGGATTGGAAGAACATGGCGAAGGCGAAATTTGAGCGGAACAAGCCGCACTGCAACGTCGGCACGATTGGCCACGTTGACCATGGCAAGACGTCGCTGACGGCGGCGATCACGAAGGTGCTGGCTGAGACCGGTGGTGCGACGTTCACGGCGTATGACCAGATCGACAAGGCGCCGGAAGAGCGCGCCCGCGGCATCACGATTTCGACGGCGCACGTCGAATACGAGACGAAGAACCGTCACTACGCGCATGTCGATTGCCCGGGTCACGCCGACTACGTGAAGAACATGATCACCGGTGCGGCGCAGATGGACGGCGCGATCCTGGTGGTTTCGGCCGCTGACGGCCCGATGCCGCAGACCCGCGAGCACATCCTCTTGGCCCGCCAGGTCGGCGTGCCGGCGCTGGTCGTGTTCATGAACAAGTGCGACATGGTCGACGATCCGGAACTGCTGGATCTGGTTGAGCTGGAAGTCCGTGAGCTGCTGAGCTCCTACGATTTCCCGGGCGACAAGATCCCCATCGTCCGCGGTTCGGCCCTGTGCGCCCTGGAAGACAAGGATCCGGCGCTGGGCAAGGAAGCGATCCTGAAGCTGATGGCGGCGGTTGACGAATACATTCCGCAGCCGGAGCGTCCGAAGGATCGTCCGTTCCTGATGCCGATCGAAGACGTGTTCTCGATCTCGGGCCGCGGCACCGTGGTGACCGGCCGTATCGAGCGCGGCATCGTCAAGGTCGGTGAGGAAGTCGAGATCGTTGGCCTGAAGCCGACGGTGAAGACGACGGTGACCGGCGTTGAGATGTTCCGCAAGCTGCTGGACAGCGGCGAGGCTGGCGACAACATCGGCGCGCTGCTGCGCGGCACCAAGCGTGAGGACGTCGAGCGCGGCCAGGTTCTGGCCAAGCCGGGTTCGATCACCCCGCACACCAAGTTCAAGGCGGAAGCCTATATTCTGACCAAGGAAGAGGGTGGCCGTCATACGCCGTTCTTCACCAACTACCGTCCGCAGTTCTACTTCCGGACGACCGACGTGACCGGCATGGTCGCGCTGCCGGAAGGCACGGAGATGGTGATGCCCGGCGACAACATTGCGATGACGGTGCAGCTGATTGCCCCGATCGCCATGGATGAAGGCCTGCGCTTCGCCATCCGCGAGGGCGGTCGTACCGTCGGCGCCGGCGTCGTCGCCAGCATCATCGAGTAAGGTTATCGGGGCGGTCCGGGCTTGAAAAATCCCGGACCGCCCCGATATGGACCTTTTCTGCGAGCTCCGGCGGCAGCGCAAGCGGTCGCCGGATCAGCGTTGTAGGAGGTCCGGCGTTAGGAGTGTAGCTCAACTGGTAGAGCACCGGTCTCCAAAACCGGGGGTTGGGGGTTCGAGCCCCTCCACTCCTGCCAAGCCCAGCGGGGCGCGTAACCGCGGCACCCGGGCACCGGCAGGACGCTATTTGAAACAGGTTTAAGTACTGGATCGGGCGATATGGCAAAGAACAGCCCTGTGGAATTTTTCCGACAGGTCAACCAGGAGCGCAAGAAGGTCACCTGGCCGACCCGCAAGGAAACCACGATCACCACGATCATGGTCTTCATAATGGTGGTTGTGGCCTCGGTTTTCTTCCTGGCGGTCGACACCATTCTTGCCACCGGGGCCGACTGGCTCCTCAAGTTGCGGGGTTAAGTCTATGGCCTTCCGCTGGTATGTGGTCCATGTCTATTCCGGCTTTGAGCGCAAGATCGCTCAGTCGATCCGCGAACAGGCGGCCCAGAATGGCATGGATAAGCTGATCTCCGATGTCCTCGTTCCGATGGAAGAGGTTGTCGAAGTGCGCCGCGGCTCCAAAGTAAATGCCGAGCGCAAGTTCTTCCCGGGCTATGTCCTGGTGAAGATGGAATTGACGGACGAGACGTGGCATCTCGTCATGAATACGCCGAAGGTGACCGGTTTCCTCGGCGGCAAAGGCAAGCCCTCGCCGATTTCGGAAGCCGAAGCGATGCGCATCTTGACCCAGGTTCAGGAAGGCATCGAGCGGCCCAAGCGGTCGATCATCTTCGAAGTGGGTGAGCAGGTGCGCGTCAATGACGGCCCGTTCACCTCCTTCACCGGTCTGGTCGAGGAAGTCGACGAAGAAAAGGGCCGCCTCAAGGTGGCGGTCTCGATCTTCGGTCGTGCGACCCCGGTGGAGCTGGAATACTCGCAGGTTGAAAAGGTCTGAGGCGAAAGTCTCAGGCCTTATCGGCTTGCGATATTGTCCGGCGCGGTGCGCCGGGTAGAGCGTGCGGGAGGCCAGCCAGGGCTGTACCGCGCAACCACAACAGGGACATAGGAGCTTCGGTTCCGTCCCCATGAGGTGTGAACATGGCAAAGAAGATTGAAGGCTACATCAAGTTGCAAATCCCGGCAGGCAAAGCGAATCCGTCTCCGCCGGTCGGCCCCGCGCTCGGTCAGCGCGGCCTGAACATCATGGCGTTCTGCAAGGAATTCAACGCCGCGACCCAGCAGTTGGAAGCGGGCATGCCGATTCCGGTCGTCATCACGGCCTTTTCGGATCGCTCCTTCACCTTCGTCACCAAGACTCCGCCGGCCAGCTACTTCCTGAAGAAGGCCGCGAAGATCGACAAGGGATCGCAGACCACCGGTCGCGGTTTCGTCGGTCAGGTGACGATGGATCAGGTGCGTGAGATCGCCAAGCAGAAGATGGCGGATCTCAACGCGCATGACATCGACGCAGCAGCGGAAATGATCCGCGGTTCGGCCCGTTCGATGGGCCTGCAGGTTGTGGGAGAATAAGCGATGTCCGGCAAGCGTATGAAGAAGGCCTATGAGGGCATCGATCGCGACAGCTTCTACGGTATCGATGATGCCGTGAAGATGATCAAGGAACGCGCCAAGGCGAAGTTCGACGAGACCATCGAGATCTCGATGAATCTCGGCATTGATCCGCGTCACGCCGACCAGAACGTTCGTGGCGTCGTTTCGCTGCCGAACGGCACCGGCAAGACCCTGCGGGTCGCCGTGTTCGCCAAGGGTCCGAAGGCCGAGGCCGCCAAGGCCGCCGGTGCGGACCTGGTGGGCGCCGAGGACCTCGCTGAGAAGGTCCAGGCCGGTGAAATGAATTTCGACCGCTGCATTGCCACCCCGGACATGATGGTCCTGGTCGGCAAGCTCGGTAAGGTGCTGGGCCCGCGCGGCCTGATGCCGAACCCGAAGCTCGGCACGGTCACCAATGACGTTGCCGAAGCGGTGAAGGCCGCCAAGGGCGGCCAGGTCGAGTTCCGCGCCGAGAAGGCCGGTATCGTCCATGCCGGCGTCGGCAAGGCCAGCTTCACCCAGGAAGCTCTGGTCGAGAACGTGAAGGCTTTCGTCGGTGCGATCAATCGCGCCAAGCCGGCGGGCGCCAAGGGCACCTATATCAAGAAGGTGTCGCTCAGCTCGACCATGGGCCCCGGCCTGAAGCTTGAAGTGACCACCGTCGTCGGCTGAGCCGGCGCGGGTTTTTGAGTTCGTCACGGCTTCGGCCGTGATGGAGAGGGTGGTGGTTCGCCACCACCCGATCCTGTCCGAGACTGCAGGTTCCCAAAGGGTTTCGATCCGGCGGGAGTAATGAGGCGATCGCCTGCAATAGACGGGAGTGAGACGCATTCGATCAGCCAATGGGCGGCGACCCGCGTTGCGGGGGCCGGACATCGACTGGGGTGAAAGCGGATGAACTTCTGGGACAGGCACACCGGGCTTTCGGTATGCCGGTAACGGGTATAGCGAAGGTCCTGACGTAACGGACCGGTCTTGGTTTCAAGGCCGATCCAATTATCGGAGACGAACAGTGGACCGATCTGGCAAGCAGGAACTGGTTTCCGAGCTGCATCAGACCATCAGCGACGCGAACTTGGTGGTCATCACCAAGCAGAGCGGCCTGACGGTGGCTGAGGTGAGTGACCTCCGCCGCAAGATGCGAGCTGCGGGTGCTGGTTTCAAAGTCGCTAAGAATCGGCTGGCACAGCTCGCTCTCAAGGGCACCAAGCACGAAGGCCTCGACAACCTCCTGAAGGGACCGACCGCGATCGCGTATTCGGCGGATCCCGTGGCGGCTGCCAAGGTTGCCGTGACTTTCGCCAAAAGCAACGAGAAGCTCACCATCGTCGGTGGCTCCATGGGTACGCAGGTTCTTGACGCCGCTGGCGTCACGGCCCTCGCCACCCTGCCGTCCCTCGACGAGCTTCGCGCCAAGCTGCTCGGCATGCTGCAGACCCCGGCGACCCGTGTCGCCACGGTGGTCCAGGCTCCCGCCGGCCAGCTGGCTCGTGTGTTTGGCGCTTATGCCAAGAAGGGCGAGACCGCGTGACGGTCGATCCGAGCAACAGAAGTTCTATTCGCATTAAGTTTTGAGCCTAGGAGATTAAAATGGCTGATTTGCAGAAGCTGGTTGACGAGTTGTCGAAGCTGACGGTCCTCGAGGCCGCCGAGCTCTCGAAGAAGTTGGAAGAAGCCTGGGGCGTTTCCGCCGCGGCTCCGGTTGCGGTTGCTGCCGCTGCTGGTGGCGCTGCTGCCGCTGCTCCGGCTGCTGAGCAGGACGAGTTCACCGTCGTTCTGGTCGATGGCGGTGAGAAGAAGATCAACGTCATCAAGGAAGTCCGTGCCATCACCGGTCTTGGCCTGAAGGAAGCCAAGGACCTGGTCGAAGGTGCGCCGAAGCCGGTGAAGGAAGGCGTCAACAAGGCCGAAGCCAACGAACTGAAGAAGAAGTTGGAAGAAGCCGGCGCCAAGGTCGAGCTGAAGTAAGCTCCAGACCAACGTCTGTTAGGTGGGGGAAGCGCCGGTTTTTCGACCGGCGCTTCCACGCCGCTTAAGGGACCAGTGTTTTTTATGCAGTGGCGTCGCCGACCGGCGCTGAAAACATAGGTCGGGTACCCCTTGCCGGTACTCAAAAAGGGCAATTTGGTTTTGATGATGCCGGTCGACGGGCCGGTATCCGGTTGGAACAGATGAGGGTCAGCTAATGACGAAATCCTACAGCGGGCGTAAGCGGATTCGTAAGGGCTTTGGCCGCATCTCCGAAATCACCCGTATGCCGAATCTGATCGAGGTGCAGAAGAGCTCCTACGATCATTTTCTGCAGATCGGCGTGCCGGCGGAGAAGCGCGAGAGTGTCGGCCTCCAGGAGGTCTTCCGGTCCGTATTCCCGATCAAGGATTTCTCGGAGAAATCTGAGCTCCAGTTCGTGCGGTATGAGCTGGAAGAGCCGAAATACGACGTCGAGGAATGCCAGCAGCGCGGGATGACCTTCGCTGCGCCGCTCAAGGTCACCCTGCGCCTGGTGGTGTGGGACCATGACGAAGAGACTGGCGCGCGGTCGATCCGCGACATCAAGGAGCAGGACGTCTATATGGGCGACATGCCGCTGATGACCAGCAGCGGCACCTTCGTCGTCGCCGGCACCGAGCGCGTCGTGGTCAGCCAGATGCATCGTTCGCCGGGCGTGTTCTTCGATCACGACAAGGGCAAGACCCATTCCAGCGGCAAGTATCTCTTCGCCGCCCGCGTCATTCCCTATCGTGGCTCCTGGCTCGATTTCGAGTATGACGCCAAGGATCTCGTCTACGTGCGCATCGACCGTCGCCGCAAGCTGCCGGCGACGACGCTGCTGCTCGCTTTGTGGAACGGCGCCGTCTCGGCCAAGATCGCCAAGAACGGCCAGCTGACGGAAGAAGATCGCCGTTTCGGCGGCATGTCGGCCGAAGAAATCCTCGGCTTCTTCTACAAGAAGGTCAGCTATTCGAAGAAGAAGGTGGGCTGGACCACCGAATTCGATCCGGATCGCCTGAAGGGCATCAAGCTGGTTGCCGACCTTGTCGACGCCAAGAGCGGCGAAGCGGTGGCCGAAGCCGGCGCCAAGATGACGCCGCGCCTCGCCAAGAAGCTGCAGGAAGGCGGCCTCAAGGAAGTGCTGGTGCAGGCCGATGAGCTGATCGGCCGCTATGCCGCCGTTGACATCATCAACGAGAAGACCGGTGAGATCTTCGTCGAGGCCGGCGATGAGCTGACCCAGGCGGTGATCAACCAGCTGGAAGAGAACGGCGTCAAGGAAGTGCCGACGCTGAACATCGACCATGTCAATGTCGGCCCCTATATCCGCAACACCCTCGCTGCAGACAAGAACACGTCGCGCGAGGAAGCGCTGATCGACATCTATCGCGTCATGCGCCCCGGCGAGCCGCCCACACTGGATACGGCGGAAACCCTGTTCCAGGGCCTGTTCTTCGACGTCGAGCGCTATGACCTTTCCTCGGTCGGCCGCGTGAAGATGAATTCGCGCCTCAACCAGCAGACCGCCGATACGGTGCGTGTGCTGCGCAAGGACGACATCCTCGAGATCCTGCGCGTCCTCGTCGAGTTGAAGGACGGCCGCGGCGAAATCGACGACATCGATCACCTCGGCAACCGCCGTGTCCGTTCGGTCGGCGAGCTGCTGGAGAACCAGTACCGTCTGGGCCTCTTGCGCATGGAACGTGCGATCCGCGAGCGCATGAGCTCGGTCGAGATCGACACGGTGATGCCGCATGACCTGATCAATGCCAAGCCGGCTGCGGCCGCTGTCCGCGAGTTCTTCGGCTCGTCGCAGCTCAGCCAGTTCATGGACCAGACCAACCCGCTCTCGGAAATCACCCACAAGCGCCGCCTGTCGGCCCTTGGCCCGGGCGGTCTCACCCGCGAGCGCGCCGGTTTCGAAGTCCGCGACGTGCATCCGACCCATTACGGCCGTATCTGCCCGATTGAGACGCCGGAAGGTCCGAATATCGGCCTCATCAACTCGCTGGCGACCTTCGCCCGCGTCAACCAGTACGGCTTCATCGAAAGCCCGTATCGCAAGGTTGACCGCGGCCAGGTCACCGACGAGGTGGTCTATCTCTCGGCCATGGAAGAGGGCAAGTACACCATCGCCCAGGCCAATGCCGCGGTCGATACGCATAACAAGCTGGTCGATGACCTGATCTCCTGCCGCCGTGCGGGTGACTTCGTCATGGCCCGGCGCGACGACATCGATTACATCGACGTCAGCCCGAAGCAGCTGGTCTCGGTTGCCGCGGCCCTCATCCCGTTCCTTGAGAACGACGACGCCAACCGCGCGTTGATGGGCTCCAACATGCAGCGTCAGGCCGTGCCGCTGCTGCAGGCGGATGCCCCGCTGGTCGGTACCGGCATGGAAGGCACCGTGGCACGCGATTCCGGTGTTGCCATCGCCGCCCGCCGCAAGGGTATCGTTGACCAGGTTGATGCCACCCGTATCGTCATCCGCGCCACCGAGGAAACTGACTCGGCGGCACCGGGCGTCGATATCTACAACCTGTTCAAGTTCCAGCGCTCGAACCAGAACACCTGCATCAACCAGCGTCCGCTGGTGAAGGTCGGTGAAGTGATCGAGAAGGGCGACATCATCGCCGACGGTCCGTCGACCGAGCTCGGTGAGCTGGCGCTCGGCCGTAACGTGCTGGTCGCCTTCATGCCGTGGCAGGGCTACAACTTCGAAGACTCGATCCTGATCTCGGAGCGTATCGTTTCCGACGACGTCTTCACCTCGATCCATATCGAGGAATTCGAAGTCATGGCTCGCGACACCAAGCTCGGCCAGGAAGAAATCACCCGCGACATTCCGAACGTCGGTGAAGAAGCCCTGAAGAACCTCGACGAAGCCGGTATCGTCTATATCGGTGCCGAGGTGAAGCCGGGTGACATTCTGGTCGGCAAGGTGACGCCGAAGGGCGAAAGCCCGATGACGCCGGAAGAGAAGCTGCTGCGCGCCATCTTCGGCGAAAAGGCCTCGGATGTGCGTGACACCTCCATGCGCCTGCCGCCGGGAGTCGCCGGTACCATCGTCGAAGTCCGCGTCTTCTCGCGCCGTGGCGTCGACAAGGACGAACGCGCCTTGGCGATTGAACGGGCCGAGATCGAACGTCTGGCCAAGGACCGCGACGACGAAAAGGCGATCCTGGAGCGCAACTTCTACAGCCGCCTCAAGGAGCTCCTGATCAATCAGGTCGCCGCCGGCGGTCCGAAGACGCTGAAGCCCGATACCAAGATCACCGACAAGGTGCTGTCGGAGTTCACGCCTGGCCAGTGGCGCCAGATCGGCGTGAAGACCGACAAGCGGATGGCGGAAATCGAAGCGCTGAAGAAGCAGTTCAACGAATCCGTTGGCGCGCTCGAGAAGCGTTTCGAGAACAAGGTCGAGAAGCTGCAGCGCGGCGACGAGCTGCCGCCGGGCGTCATGAAGATGGTCAAGGTCTTCGTCGCGGTGAAGCGTAAGCTGCAGCCGGGCGACAAGATGGCCGGCCGTCACGGCAACAAGGGTGTCGTCTCGAAGATCGTTCCGATCGAAGACATGCCGTATCTGGAAGACGGCACGCATGTCGACATCGTGCTCAATCCGCTGGGCGTGCCCTCGCGCATGAATGTCGGTCAGATTCTCGAGACCCATCTCGGCTGGGCCTGCGCCAATCTCGGCAGGCAGATCGGCCAGATGATCGACAAGGTCCGCGAGAACGGCAAGACCGCCGATTTGCGCAAGATGCTGAAGGACGTCTACGGCGAAAAGCAGTACAAGTCGGAGATCATGGACGTCGACGACGGAGAGTTGTTCGATATCGCGTCCAATCTGCGCTTCGGCGTGCCGATTGCGACGCCGGTCTTCGACGGCGCTCGCGAAGAAGACATCGTCGAGATGCTGCAGCAGGCGGGCTTGCACCGCTCGGGTCAGTCGGTCCTGACCGATGGTCGTACCGGTGAGCGGTTCGAACGTCCGGTCACCGTCGGCTACATCTATATGCTCAAGCTGCATCACCTGGTCGACGACAAGATCCACGCCCGTTCGATCGGCCCGTACAGCCTCGTCACCCAGCAGCCGCTCGGTGGTAAGGCGCAGTTCGGCGGTCAGCGCTTCGGTGAAATGGAGGTCTGGGCCCTCGAAGCCTATGGTGCCGCCTATACGCTGCAGGAAATGCTGACGGTGAAGTCGGACGACGTGTCTGGTCGTACCAAGACCTACGAAGCAATCGTTCGTGGCGACGACAATTTCGAAGCTGGTATCCCGGAATCCTTCAACGTGTTGGTGAAGGAACTCCGGTCGCTCGGCCTCAATGTCGATTTGACGCAGAACAACTACTAATCGGATCGCTGCTGACCCCGGCCCGTGCACAGGCCGGGGTGGCGGCATAGAGGAGATGGCAATGAACGAGCTGATGAATGTTTTCGGCCAGCCCACTGGCCCGCAGACCTTCGACCAGATCCGTATCGCGATCGCGAGCCCGGAGCGCATCCGCTCCTGGTCCTTCGGCGAAATCAAGAAGCCGGAAACGATCAACTATCGTACCTTCAAGCCGGAACGGGACGGCCTGTTCTGCGCGCGTATTTTCGGTCCGATCAAGGACTACGAATGCTTGTGCGGCAAGTACAAGCGCATGAAGTATCGCGGCATCATCTGCGAAAAGTGCGGCGTCGAAGTCACCTTGTCGAAGGTGCGGCGCGACCGCATGGGCCATATCGAGTTGGCCTCGCCGGTTGCCCATATCTGGTTCCTGAAGTCGCTGCCGAGCCGTATCGGCCTGCTGCTCGACATGACCCTGAAGGATCTCGAGCGCATCCTGTATTTCGAGAACTTCGTCGTCATCGAGCCGGGCCTGACCCCGCTGAAGCAGCGCCAGCTGCTCTCGGAAGAGCAGTTCCTCGACGCCCAGGATGAATTCGGCCAGGACGCGTTCCAGGCCGGCATCGGCGCCGAAGCGATGAAGATCATGCTGGCCAACATCGATCTCGAGCAGGAGCGCGAGACGATGAAGACCGAATTGCGCGAGACCTCGTCCGAGGCCAAGCGCAAGAAGCTGGTCAAGCGCTTGAAGCTGGTCGACGCCTTCATCGAATCCGGTTCGCGTCCGGAATGGATGATCCTCGACGTCGTGCCGGTCATTCCGCCCGAGCTGCGCCCGCTGGTGCCGCTCGATGGCGGCCGTTTCGCGACGTCGGATCTCAACGATCTCTATCGCCGCGTCATCAACCGTAACAACCGCCTGAAGCGCCTCATCGAGCTGCGTGCGCCGGATATCATCGTCCGCAACGAAAAGCGCATGCTGCAGGAGGCGGTCGACGCCCTGTTCGATAACGGCCGTCGCGGCCGCGTCATCACCGGCGCCAACAAGCGTCCGCTGAAGTCGCTCTCCGACATGCTGAAGGGCAAGCAGGGCCGCTTCCGTCAGAACCTGCTCGGTAAGCGCGTCGACTATTCCGGCCGTTCGGTCATCGTCGTCGGTCCGGAGCTGAAGCTGCATCAGTGCGGCTTGCCGAAGAAGATGGCGCTCGAGCTCTTCAAGCCGTTCATCTATTCGAAGCTTGAGCTCTACGGCATGGCCTCGACCATCAAGGCCGCCAAGCGCATGGTGGAAAAGGAACGTCCGGAAGTCTGGGATATCCTCGAAGAGGTCATCCGCGAGCATCCGGTCATGCTGAACCGCGCGCCGACCCTGCACCGCCTCGGCATTCAGGCTTTCGAGCCGGTGCTGATCGAAGGCAAGGCCATTCAGCTGCATCCGCTGGTCTGCACGGCGTTCAACGCCGACTTCGACGGCGACCAGATGGCGGTCCACGTGCCGCTGTCGCTGGAAGCCCAGCTTGAAGCCCGCGTGCTGATGATGTCGACCAACAACATCCTCAGCCCCGCCAACGGCAAGCCGATCATCGTGCCGAGCCAGGACATCGTCCTTGGTCTCTATTACATCTCGATGGAAGCCAAGGGTCAGCCGGGCGAAGGCATGGCTTTCGCCAATGTTGGCGAAATCCAGGCGGCGCTCGATGCTAAGGTGGTGACGCTGCACAGCTCGATCCGTGCCCGTCTCTATGCCTATGACGACAGCGGCAAGCTGGCGACCCGCATCGTCTCGACGACGCCGGGCCGCATGCTGCTCAGCGAATTGCTGCCGAAGCATCCGAACCTGCCGTTCAGCATCATCAACCGCGTGCTGACGAAGAAGGAAATCACCAACGTCATCGACGCCGTCTACCGCCATTGCGGTCAGAAGGAGACGGTGATTTTCGCCGACCGCATGATGGGCCTCGGCTTCGGCCATGCCTGCCGCGCCGGCATTTCCTTCGGCAAGGATGACATGATCATCCCGGAAGCCAAGGGCAAGCTGGTGGCCGATGCGCAGAGCAAGGTCAAGGAATACGAACAGCAGTACCTGGACGGCCTGATCACCCAGGGCGAAAAGTACAACAAGGTCGTCGACGTCTGGTCGACCTGCACCGAAAAGGTGGCCGAGGAGATGATGAAAGTCATGTCCAAGACCACCTCCGGCAGCCAGATCAACTCGGTCTACATGATGGCCCATTCCGGCGCCCGCGGTTCGGCTGCGCAGATTAAGCAGCTGGCCGGTATGCGCGGCCTGATGGCGAAGCCGTCGGGTGAAATCATCGAGACGCCGATCATCTCGAACTTCAAGGAAGGCCTCACCGTGCTCGAGTACTTCAACTCGACCCACGGCGCCCGTAAGGGTCTGGCCGACACCGCCTTGAAGACGGCGAACTCGGGTTACCTGACCCGTCGTCTGGTGGACGTCGCCCAGGATGCGATCATCACCGAGGAAGATTGCGGCACCACCCGTGGCCTCACCGTCAAGGCGGTGGTCGAGGGCGGTGAAGTCATCGCTCCGTTGTCCGAGCGTATTCTTGGCCGTTGTGCTTCGGAAGACATCAAGGACCCGCTCTCCGGCAAGACCATCGTGCCGGCTGGCGAACTGATCGACGAAGCGCTGGTCGATGCGATCGACCGGGCCGGCATCGATACGGTGAAGATCCGTTCGGCGCTGACTTGCGAAACCCAGCCGGGTATCTGCGGCAAGTGCTATGGCCGCGATCTCGCCCGTGGGACCAAGGTCAATATCGGCGAAGCGATCGGCGTCATTGCGGCGCAGTCGATTGGTGAGCCGGGTACCCAGCTGACCATGCGTACGTTCCACATCGGTGGTGCGGCGCAGCGCGGTGCGGAACAGTCCTCGATCGAAGCGACCTTCGATGCCGAAGTCGTCGTGAAGAACCGCAATGTGGTTCTGAACAGCGATGGCATTCCCATCGTCATGGGCCGCAACTGCGAGATCGTGCTGAATGACGACCAGGGCCGTGAACGCGCCCGTCACCGCGTGCCGTATGGCGCCAAGGTGCTGGCGGATCAGGGCGTCAAGGTGACCAAGGGTCAGAAGCTGGCCGAATGGGATCCTTATACGCTGCCGATCATCACTGAGCGCGAAGGTATCGTGAACTACATCGACTTGGTCGAAGGCCTGTCGATGCGCGAGGTGATGGACGAAACCACCGGTATCTCGAACCGCGTGGTGGTCGACTGGAAGCAGCAGCCCCGTGGCAACGACCTCAAGCCGCGCATCACCCTGCGCGACGAGAAGGGCAATGTCATCATGTTGCCGAACGGCCTTGAAGCACGTTACTTCATGTCGGTGGATGCCATTCTCTCGGTCGAGAACGGCGCCCACGTGAAGGCCGGTGACGTGCTGGCCCGTATTCCGCGTGAAAGCTCGAAGACCCGCGACATCACCGGCGGTCTGCCGCGTGTTGCCGAACTCTTCGAAGCCCGCAAGCCGAAGGATTTCGCCATCATCAGCGAGATCACTGGCCGCGTGGAATTCGGCAAGGACTACAAGACCAAGCGTCGTATCGTCGTGGTGCCGGAGGATGCTTCGGAAGAGCCGCGTGAATATCTGATCCCGAAGGGCAAGCACATTTCCGTTCAGGAAGGTGACTATGTCCAGAAGGGCGATCAGCTGCTCGATGGCAACCCGGTGCCCCACGACATCCTGAACGTGATGGGTGTCGAGGCGCTGGCCTCCTATCTCACCAACGAGATCCAGGAGGTCTATCGACTGCAGGGCGTGAAGATCAACGACAAGCACATCGAGGTGATTGTTCGCCAGATGCTGCAGAAGGTCGAGATCAGCGATCCGGGCGATACTACCTTCCTGACCGGCGAACAGGTCGATCGGGCCGAGTTCGAGGAAGAAAACGCCAAGGCCTTGAAGGAAGGCGGCCGTCTTGCCAAGGGTGCGCCGGTTCTGCTCGGCATCACCAAGGCGAGCCTGCAGACCCGCTCCTTCATCTCGGCGGCATCGTTCCAGGAAACCACCCGCGTCCTCACCGAGGCGGCGGTTTCCGGCCGGGTCGATACGCTGATCGGTCTGAAGGAAAACGTCATCGTCGGTCGCCTGATCCCGGCCGGTACGGGTTCGGTGATGGCGCGTTTCAAGTCGATTGCCGCGGAACGCGACAAGGAGCTGCTGGCCGAGAAGGCCAAGCCGGCTGCCTTGCCCGCATCCGACAAGTCGGCGGAAGTGGCGTAAGCCTGACATCTGCAAACAAAGAACCCCGCCGGTTTCCGGCGGGGTTTTTTGTTGCCTGATGTCGGATCGTTGCGGCATCCCGCCGACAGGTGATCCGGGCCGGTCAGTCGATTTTTTGATCGATACTGGTCATGCGCACCAGGCGCTCGGCCAGCTTGAGGATGGCGCGGCTGGTTTGCTGGATATCGGCAGCATAGGTCTGATAGATCGGTACGCCGAGTGGCCCCAACGCTTCTTGGCGAATGACCTCGGCGCGGTTGGCGATGTCTTGCAGCGGCGCCAGCATTTCGCTGCTCATCTGCGCCAGCTGGCGCAAGATGGCGAGATGATGGTCGATCTCGCTCGGTTCAGCTGCCGGCGCATGTTCGACGTTGTGGCGCTTGCTGATATCGCGGACCGACAATGACAAAGCGGGTTGGCCGAGCCGTGTCACCCGCTTGCCCGCCACCTCGACCGGTACGGTCTTGCCATCCAAGCGGTGGAGGATGGTTTCGACCGGCGTCGTCTCACTGGCGGCCAGGTGATCGAGCAGGCGCTGGATGCGTGCATCCTGATAGTGACCTTCCGGCAAGCCGTCGAGGAAGGCACCGATCGGCGAGCCCACCAGCATGCCGAACTCGCAACAGAACAAGGCGGTGGCGGTGGCATTGCCGGCCTGGATGGTTCCCTCTGCATCGAGCAGCAGGAGGGCATCGGGCGCGGCATCGGCCATGAAGCGGGCAAGATCGAGATCATGCTCCTGGGCCGTGGTGATCCAGTATTGATCGACCGCATTGCGCAGGCTGCGATGCTCCAGGGCATGATCGACATGCAGGGCAAGTGCATTGGCATCGAGTGGCAATGCCAGGGCATCATCGGCACCGGCATCGATGGCGGGACGCAGGTCATCGGCCCGCGGCACCAAAGCGATGATCGCCGCGCGCGACAGGCCGATTTCGTGACGCGCCCGCCGGATATCTTCGAGGTCACGGGAGTCGGGGCAGGCGATCAGCAGCAGGTCCCAGAATTCGCCGTCGATGCCGAGCTGCACCGCCTCGTCGATATGGCTGACGATGCGCAGATTGCGGGCGGTCGTCGCCATGAGGGCGGTCGTCAGCGCCGTTTCCAGCTCGGCGGAATCCACCACCGCCAGCGCGCGCCAGTCGATGACCGACCGGGCTTCTGCTGGGGCGTTATCCAGCCAGGACTGAATGTATTGGGTAAGCAAATCCCCTTACCTTTCGGCTGCTCTTGGTTACCAGTTTGCTAGCAAAAGTTTAAACAAATGTTTATCTTTCAAAGGCCTAGGCCGCTTATCTCAGATTCGCTAGATTTGGGTGGAGTCCACCACCCGGGACCGCTATAGCTTCGATCATGACGCAATTCTGGCTCTCTGTTGCCGCCCTGCCGGTCGGCATCTGGATTTACCTTTTGGCCTTTCGTGGACGCTTCTGGCTGGAACAGCCGCGGGCGATCGCCACGGCTGTGACCGGGTCTGCCGGCCCCAATGGGAAAACCTGGCCGAGCATTGTTGCCGTGGTTCCGGCGCGCAATGAGGCCGGCGTGGTCGGGAAGGCGATCAGTGCGCTGCTGGGGCAGGAATATCCCGGTGATTTTCGCGTCATCCTCATCGATGATAACAGCACCGATGGGACCGGTGCCGAGGCCCGGGCGGCGGCGGTCGCTGCCGGGGCTGGCGATCGACTGACGGTGATCAATGGCAAGAGGCTCAATCAGGGCTGGACCGGCAAGATGTGGGCGGTGAAGCAGGGGCTGGATCAGGTCGAACGCCTCGATCGCAAGCCGGACTATGTCCTGCTGACCGATGCCGATATCGAGCACGCGCCGGACAGCCTGGGGCAGCTGGTATCGCGGGCGCGGCTGGGCGATGCCAAGGCCGGCTCCTACAAGCTGGTCTCGCTGATGGCCCGTTTGCGCACCGATACCTTCGCCGAGAAGGCGCTGATCCCGGCCTATGTTTTTTTCTTCCAGATGCTCTATCCCTTCGCCTGGATCAATGATCCGAAGAAGCGCACGGCCGGTGCCGCCGGTGGCTGCATGCTGGTGGAACGCAAGGCCTTGAAGGCGGCGGGTGGCATCGCTGCCATCAAGGACGCCCTGATCGATGACTGCGCGCTCGGCCAGTTGATGAAGGGGCAGGGACCGATCTGGCTCGGTCTTGCCGACAACGTGGTCAGCCTGCGCGGGTATCCGGCCTGGCGCGATATCTGGATGCTGATCACGCGCTCGGCCTTCACCCAGCTCAATTTCTCAAGCCTGCTGCTGATCGGTTGCGTGCTCGGCATGGTGCTGACCTATCTGCTGCCGCCACTGCTGGTGATCAATGCCGATCCCGGCCTGCGCTGGCCGGGCATCATTGCCTGGTCGATGATGACAATGAGCCTGCTGCCGACGCTGTATTATTATCGCCGGTCCGTATTGTGGGCGCCGTTCCTGCCGCTGATCGCCCTGTTCTATCTAGCCGCCACGATTGATTCCGCGCGGCGGTACTGGATGGGGCGCGGTGGTGAATGGAAGGGCCGCATGCAGGCGAAGAAAACGGCCTGATGGAAATCATGACGGATATGAACCAGATGACGGCAACTGCGCCGGAGATCGCCACACCTTCCGGCAAGAACAAGTCGACGGAGAATTTCCCTGTCGGCTCTGCGCTGATCCGCCCGGACCTGCGCAGCCATGTGCATGCCTATTACCGCTGGGCGCGCATGGCGGATGATATTGCCGACAATCCGGCCCTCTCGCCCGACGACAAGATCCGCCGCCTCGACCTGATGGAAGAGGTGCTGCTGCATCCCAGCCGCACCGATATTCCCGTAGCCGCGGCAATGCGCGAGAGCCTGAAGGCAACCAAGCTGCCGCCGGTCAATTGCACGGATCTCCTCATCGCCTTCCGCATGGATGCGACCAAGCAGCGTTATGCCGATTGGGCCGAGCTCATGCATTACTGCCGCTATTCCGCGTCGCCGGTCGGCCGCTACCTCCTCACCCTTCACGGTGAGGCAGAAGATTCACTGCCGCCCTCGGATGCGCTCTGCAATGCCTTGCAGGTGATCAATCACCTGCAGGACTGCGCGGTGGATCATCGCGAGATGGACCGGGTCTATGTGCCGCTCGACCATCTGCAGGCGGAAGGGATCGATGTGACGGCATTGACGGCATCGAAGAGCAGCCCGGCCTTGCGCCATGTGCTCGATCACCTGCTGAACGAGACCGAGGCGCTGATGGTGGAGGCGCGACGCCTGCCGGGGCGGGTGCGCGATCTCCGCATGCGTGCCGAAAGCGCCATCATCGTACGCCTTGCCGACAAGCTGATTGCCGCCTTGCGGGCGAAGGATCCGCTCGCCATGCGCGTCAAGTTGAAGAAGCCTGCCATCGCCATGGCCGCTGTCGAGGGAATCGGCTGGGCGGTTCTTGGCGGCGGTCCGCGCGGGGCCGTCAAAGCGACGAGGCAATCGTGACACTTGCCGGAAATGCTTCCATGACCCAGGTCGCCATCGATCCGCAGCTGACAGCAGAGATCGCTGAAAAAGTGCGGGCGGCAGGCACCTCCTTCTACAGCGCCATGCGGATGCTACAGCCGGATCGCCGCAACGCCATGTATGCGATCTACGCCTTCTGCCGCGAGGTCGACGATATCGCCGATGATGACGGAATCAGTGACGCCGCCCGCCACGATGGCCTCGCCACCTGGCGCGTCGAGATTGACCATCTGTACCAAGGCAATCCGAGCCATATGGTGGCGCGCGCGCTCGTGCCTTATGTCGCCATGTACCAGTTGCGACGGGAGGATTTCCTGGCGGTGATCGACGGCATGGAAATGGATGCCGTGGCAATCCAGGCGCCGAGCCTCGCCGAGCTCGATCTCTATTGCGACCGTGTGGCAAGCGCCGTCGGCCGGTTGTCGGTGCGGGCCTTCGGTACTGCGCAGGCGGAAGCGGATGTCGTTGCCCATCATCTCGGCCGCGCCCTGCAGCTTACCAATATTCTGCGTGACGTTGCCGAGGATGCCGGCCGCGAGCGCCTCTATCTGCCGAAGGAATTACTGCAGGCCCGTGGCATCACCGCGACCGAGCCGAAGGTCGTGCTGCGACATCCGGCGGTGCCGCAGGTCTGCCGCGATCTTGCGAAAAAAGCCGACATGCATTTCCAGAAAGCCTGGGCTGCCATGCAGCTCTGCCCCAAGGAAGCGATGCGCCCGGCCCGGGTCATGGGTGCCATGTACCGGGCTATTTTCGACCAGCTCATGCGCGCTGATTGGCGGGATATCAACACCCGAGTCTCGGTGCCGAAATGGCGCAAGATCTGGATTGCGCTTCGCTACGGCTTCCTGTGAGCGTGCTGGCACAGCATGATGGTTCCGGTGTGATGACCCGCCGCAACGCCGAGATCGGCGCGATCCATATCATCGGTGCCGGCCTTGCCGGTCTCGCGGCGGCCATGCGGCTGAGCCGCGCCGGCCATCGTGTCACCATCTATGAGGCGGCCCAGCAGGCTGGCGGCCGCTGCCGCTCCTATGACGATGCCGAACTCGGCTGCCGCCTCGACAATGGCAACCACCTGATCGTCACCGGCAATCTCACGGCGATGGCCTATCTTGGCGAGATCGATGCGGCCTCGACCGTCGTCACTCAGGACATGGCGATCTATCCCTTCATCGATGTCGGCACCGGCGAGCGCTGGACGGTACGGCCGACCGATGGCCGTTTCCCCTGGTGGATCTTCCTGAAGAACCGCCGCGTCGGCGGCAGCAAGGTGTCCGACTATCTCTCGGCATTGAAGCTGCAGCGTGCAGATCGCAAGGCCACCATTCTCGATTGCTTCGATACCAGCTCGTTGCTATATCGCCGGCTCTGGGCGCCGCTCACGGTGGCGGTGCTCAATACCGAGCCCGCCAATGCCTCGGCGTCGCTGCTCTGGTCGATCTTCGAACAGACCTTCGGCCGTGGTGGCGCGGCACTGCATCCCGTCATGCCCAAGCTTGGCCTATCGGAAAGCCTGGTCGATCCCGCATTGCAGATGCTGGCAAAGCGCGGCGGCGAGATACGGTATGGTCATCGCTTGCGGGCGATCGAGCATGACGGCCGGCATGCGACGGGGCTCGATTTTGGCAAGCTGCGGATCGACCTTGCTCCCAATGATCAGGTCGTTCTCGCCGTCACGGCGCCGGTCGCCACGGATCTTCTGCCAGGGCTGACGGCGCCGGATTCCTTCCGCGCCATCGTCAACGCGCATTTCCGCTGTGACGATGTCAATGGCGAGCCGAGCTTCATCGGTGTTATCGGCGGCACCGCCGAATGGATTTTCAAGAAGCCGGGCATCCTGTCGGTGACCTGCAGCGCCGCCGAGGCTCTGGTCGATCGACCGGCTGAGGAACTGGCTGCGCTCATCTGGCGCGATGTTGCCCGTGCCTTCGACCGTGATCCGGCCAAGCTGCCGCCCTGGCGCGTCGTCAAGGAAAAGCGGGCGACCTTCGCGGCGACGCCGGAACAGCTGGCGAAAAGACCCGGTTGCCGGAGTGGCTATGACAATCTCTTCCTCGCCGGCGACTGGACCGAAACGGGCTGGCCGGCGACCATCGAAGGGGCGATCCGATCGGGCTTCACCGCGGCCGCTGCAATGCTCCCATGAGGCGCTGTCTGATATGCGCTAACATGCTGATCCGGCTTTGCATTTCTGCAGGCGGCGCGAATTTGCTTTTGCCCGACCGGCGGCTATAATCTTCACCATCTTTTCCCCAAGCGACTGAGGTAATCATGACCCTAGCTGTAGCGAAGGCCGACGCGGCATTGCCGATCAAGGATAAGAGCCTGTTTCGGCAGCAATGCTACATCAACGGCCAGTGGGTGGATGCCGATTCCGGCAAGACCATCGACGTGACCAATCCGGCGACGGGCGAGGTGCTCGGTACCATTCCCAATATGGGCGCCGCCGAAACCCACCGCGCGATCGATGCGGCCAATGCCGCCTGGGGCCCGTGGCGCAAGAGGACCGCCAAGGAGCGGTCGAATATCCTGCGCAAGTGGTTCAACCTGATGATGGAAAACCAGGACGATCTCGCCGTCCTGATGACCGCCGAGCAGGGCAAGCCGCTGGCCGAAGCCAAGGGCGAAGTCGCCTATGCCGCCTCGTTCATCGAATGGTTCGCGGAAGAGGGCAAGCGCATCTATGGCGATGTCATCCCGGCGCATCAGGGCGACAAGCGCATCGTCGTCACCAAGGAGCCGATCGGCGTTGTCGCGGCGATCACGCCGTGGAACTTCCCGGCGGCCATGATCACCCGCAAGGCCGGCCCGGCGCTCGCTGCCGGCTGCCCGATCGTCCTCAAGCCCGCCACCCAGACGCCGTATTCCGCTCTGGCGCTTGCAGTCCTCGCCGAACGTGCCGGTCTGCCGGCCGGTCTCTTCAGCGTCGTCACCGGTTCCGCTTCGGCGATCGGCGGCGAGATGACCAGCAACCCGATCGTGCGCAAGCTGACCTTCACCGGCTCGACTGAAATCGGCAAGCTGCTGATGCAGCAATCGGCAGCGACCGTGAAGAAGGTCTCGATGGAGCTCGGCGGCAACGCCCCCTTCATCGTCTTCGACGACGCCGATCTCGATGCCGCTGTCGAAGGCGCGCTGATGTCGAAGTTCCGCAATACCGGCCAGACCTGTGTCTGCGCCAACCGCATCTATGTGCAGGATGGCGTCTACGAAACCTTCGCCGAGAAGCTGAAGGTTGCCGTCGGCAAGATGAAGGTCGGCGACGGCCTCAAGGGCGAGACCCAGCAGGGCCCGCTGATCGACATGAAGGCGGTGGCCAAGGTCGAGGAACATATCGCCGATGCGACCAGCAAGGGCGCCAAGGTTCTCTCCGGCGGCAAGCGCCATGCGCTCGGCGGAAGCTTCTTCGAGCCGACCATCCTGACCGGCGTCACCTCGCAGATGGCGGTGGCCCGTGAAGAGACCTTCGGCCCGGTGGCGCCGCTCTTCCGCTTCAAGACGGAAGAAGAGGTCATCAAGCTCGCCAACGACACCGAATTCGGTCTCGCTGCCTATTTCTACAGCAAGGATCTCGGCCGCGTCTGGCGGGTCGCCGAGCAGGTCGAATACGGCATCGTCGGCATCAATACCGGCATCATTTCCACGGAAGTCGCCCCCTTTGGCGGAGTCAAGGAATCCGGCATCGGCCGCGAAGGTTCCAAGTACGGCATCGAGGATTTCCTCGAGGTCAAGTATATGTGCATGGGTGGAATCTGATCGCCCGGCATAGCTGACTCAGTGGCGTAACGATCCCCCCGCTGTCGATGCGCGATCGGCAGCGGGGGTTTCTGTATCTGGACCTAGTTGGATTGCGTGATGATCGACGTCTCCCATCTCACCTATGACTATCCCGGCCGGCGTGCGCTCGATGACGTTTCCGTCACGATTGCGCCACTGACCATTACCGCGTTGGTGGGGCCCAACGGCGCCGGCAAGTCGACCTTCCTGCGGCTTTGCGCGGCGCTCGACCGGCCCTATTTCGGCCAGGTGAAGATCGACGGCATCGACATCCATGACGATCCCCGCGCAGCGCATCAGCGCATGGGCTTCCTACCGGATTTCTTCGGCCTCTATGACGAGATCACGGTGCAGCAGTGCCTGCTCTATCGCGCCCGGGCGCAGGGCGTGTCTTCAAGCGCGGCAGAGACTGCGGCGCGTCGCGCTGCCGATCGTCTCGGCCTCGGCGACCGCCTCAGGGAGAAGGCTGGCACACTGTCGCGCGGTTTGCGTCAGCGCCTGGCGATTGCCCAGGCCATCATCCATGAGCCGAAGGTCTTGATGCTGGACGAGCCGGCCTCCGGTCTCGATCCGGAGGCGCGCATTGCCCTGGCGCAGGTGCTCCGGCAGTTGCGGGATGACGGCATGACGATCATCGTCTCCTCGCATATCCTGGCGGAGCTGGAGGATTACTCGACCCATATGCTGATCATCCGCGACGGCAAGATCGTCGAATTCACGCCGATCGGCCAAGCGGCCCATCACGAAGGACGCCAGCGTCTGCGCATCCGGTTGGCGCAGGAGGACATGCGGTTGCCAGCCATCGTGCAGCAGGTGGCGGACATCTCCTTGATCGAAGGTGATGCGCTAACGGCGGTGATCGACATCGCCGATGATGCCGGTCGTCGCGCCGATGTCCTGAAACAGCTCATCGGCGCCGGCCTCGCCGTCAGCGAATTCGCGCCGGAGCACCTCGGCCTGCAGGATGCCTATCTCAATCACGTTCACAACGGCACCAACGGGGCGACGATCGCGGCACCACAGGCGATGTCAGGCACGCAAGTGGCGAAGGGAGTGCAGTCATGATCGGCAATCCGGAATTCGTCCGTAACCTCTGGCTGCAATGCACCTGGCCGCGCCTCCTGGCCGCGGCGGTGGTGATCGCGATCATCTACTATGCCGCCGTCTATTGGGGCGAGCCGGGGCAGGCAGGTGCGGTCTTCATCAATAAATGGCTGTTCCATTTCATCATCGGCCTCTGGAGCACACGCCGGGCTGCCGAGGCGCTGGCAGAGGAAGTCGGCAGCAATACCTGGGAAATCCAGCGCATGTCAGGGCTATCAGCCTGGAGCATGGCTTGGGGCAAGTTGCTGGGCGCCACCGCCTATCCCTGGTTCTGCGCGTTGTTGTGCCTCGCGCTGATGGATGCGTCTCTGATCAATCGCAGTGCGCCATCGGATGAGATCCTGTTTCTGAACATCAATCTGGTGGTCAGCGGCCTTATTGCCCAGGCCGTCTCTCTCAGCGTCGCCCTTTTGCTCTTGCGCAAGGCGCAGTTGCGCCGCCGCCTGATGGTGACCTTCGCCCAGGTCTGCGGCTTGATCGCCTATGCGAACAGCTTCTTCGGCGATGTCGCCTCCCTGGTCAGCGGGTTTCATCTTGTCTCATGGTATGGCAAGGGCTATCCGGCGCTGTCCTTCGACCTCGTCAGCCTGATCGTGTTTGGCGGCTGGATGTGGTTCGGCCTCTATCGACTGATGCGCCTCGAATTGCAGTATCGCAACTGGCCCTGGGCCTGGATCGGCTTTCTCGCATATGCGCTATTCTTTGTCGGCGGATTCTTCGCCGATGCCCAGGCAACGGTGGCCGAGGCCCTGCTGGCGCCCTTTAGCGTCAGCGTGATCCTGACCTACCTCTCCTTCCTGGCCGAACCCAAGGATCCCGTCCGCTATCGGTGGGGCATGATCGCCTTCGCCTCGGGCGATCTCGGCAAGGCGCTGAGCTTCGTCCCGCTCTGGCTGATCAGCTATATCGTCACCGCCGCTCTCGGTATTGCCTTGGCCGTCAGCCTGCCGCAGGGGCCATTGGCACCGCTGGAGAATACCTGGCTCAAGCATCTGTGGTTCTGGCCGCATATGGGATTGCGGCCGCAGGTCTTCTTCATTGCCTGCGTGCTGTTCGTCGGCCGCGATATCCTGTTCCTGCTGCTGCTTAATCTCGGCAGTTGGCGGCAGCGCGCCGATCTTGCGGGCCTGATCTATCTGCTGATCGCCTATTTCCCGCTGACCTCGATCATCGGCTTCGTCGGGGGCCTGTCCCTGTTGCCGGTTGTCGTCCCCTATGATGCCGGCAACCTGATCCTGAGCTTCGCGCCGGTGCTGGTCGAGATCGGCGTGCTGGCGATGCTGATCGGGCGTCGCTGGCAGGCTTCAGTGGCGATCAAGCCGGGAATCGCGCCCGCGGCATCCGCCGGCTGAGTTCAGGCGAGGTTACGGGCCGCCAGCCAGTCCCGGTCGAGCACGCCTTCGGCGATGGTCTCGGCCGGGCCGGTAAGATAGACATCACTGAAGCGGCCGTCCGCTTGCGGCACGAAATCGATGCGCAGTTCACCGCCGCCGGTCGGCACGACGATAACGGGTGAGCTTGCCTCACCGAGCAGGGATGCGATCAGGGCGATCGCCACCGAACCAGTGCCGCAAGCCAGGGTCTCCGCCTCGACGCCCCGTTCATAGGTCCGCATGCGAAAGCGGTTGGGCGCCAATCGTCGCGCAAAATTCGCGTTCACCCCGCGCGGGAAATGCGGATGATAGCGCAGCGGCGGGCCGATGCGGGCAAGGTCCAACTCTTCTATCTCGTCGGTGAAAATGACGAGGTGTGGCACGCCGGTATCGATGCCATGGCCGTGCCAGGTGGCTCCCGCCGCTTCCAGTTTCAGCCCGAGTTCGGCAGCACTTGGCGTTGTCATCGCCAGGCGAATCTGGCTGCCATCAAGATCGGCGCCCATCATGCCGGCATCCGTGCGGAACCGCGTATGATTTCCGATGATGCCGATATCATGCGCCCGTTTCACGATGCAGCGGGCACCATTGCCGCACATCTCACCTTCGAGACCTGAGGCATTGGTATAGCTCATGGCAAAATCTACCTCGGCGTCACTGTTGATCAACAGCAACCCGTCACCGCCGAGCCCCTTGCGGCGATCGCAGAGCGCATGCGCCAGGGCATTGCGCCGCGCATGCCAATGATTTGCACGATCATCGATGACGATGAAATCGTTGCCGCAGCCATGCATGCGGGCGAAGGCAAGCCCGCTGCCATGTCCTTCGTCACGCGGCATCGTCGCTCCGCTCATGCTGCGTCAGAGCGGCATGATCATCCCGGCTGCGGATCACCTGCACCTGATCATCCCAGCGGATCATGACGGCGGCGGCACGCAACCGGCCGCAATACTGGAACATCTCCTCGAGTGAATAGGCGCCGACATCGTGGAGCGCAATGATGTCGCCAGGTTGTGTATCGCGGGCCAATGGGCGTGAGGCGGGCAGGCGCACCACTTCGGACCGCAGGGCCTGCTGCTGGTCCGGTGTCAGTTCCGGCAGGCGTTTCAACAGCGATTGCAGCAAATACTCGCCCTCCACATCGAAGAAGCAGTCGGCGGAATCACAGAGCGGTCCGACCACCCGGAAATCGGTGACCGCCGCGTCGAGGCGATTGGCCGTCTGCATGTGATAATACCAGCGGACCGAGGCTGAATCGAGCAGCAGGTTATATCCGGCGTCGAGATAGAGCCAGGGCAAGCCGCCGCGCTGGCGCTTGCTCTCGACCCGGCTCAGGAGCACCGCGCAGTCAGCGACGAGGGAGCGGCCCGGTTCGAACAATACGTCGATGCCATCACCGATCCAGCGTTTCGCGGCTGTCGCGACCTCGCCGACCATCGTTGCCGCCGAACGTGGCGCGGCGAAATGATCGAGCTCGTTGCTGCCGGGTCGCCGCGGCATGGTCGGCTGCTGATGCGCATAATCGGTTGGATAGCCGCCACCAAGATTGACCAGCTGCAGGGGCATGCCGAGTTTTTCGTTCAGGGCCTGCATCTGGGCAGCGGCGAATTTCACCCCGGCCAGGAAGGCATCGGCCTCGGTCACCTGGGAACCGATATGGAGATGCATGCCGACGACATCGAGGGCTTGGCGATGCGCCGCGATAATCTCCAGCGCCTCGCCGAGCTCTTCCTGCGTCATGCCGAACTTGCTGGTCACATTGCCCGTCTGGATGCCGGGTGTGGCGCCGCCGGCGATGCCCGGGATAAGCCGCAGGCTGACGGCGGCGCGCCGGCCGCTGCCCTGGGCAATCTCGGCGATACGCTTCAATTCATAGGGCGAATCGACATTGATCGCCCGGATTTGCAGGGCGATCGCCTCGCTGAGCTCGGCGACCGATTTCGCCACGCCGTTGAACACCATCTGCTGAGGCGCGAAACCGGCCACCAATGCCTTGTGCAGTTCTCCGCCGGAATTGATCTCGATATCGAGCCCTTCTTCGCGGATGAGCCGCAGGACATGCAGGTTGGAACAGGCCTTGCTGGCATAGCAGACGGTGGCGCGGGGATGTCCGGCGCGTGCGGATTTGAGAAAGTTGCTGGCATTGTCGCGCAGCTTCCGTTCGGAGAAGACAAAAAGCGGCGAGCCATATTTCTCCGTGAGGCTGATGAGATCGACGCCATCGAGTGTCAGATGGCCGTTGCGATTGCCAAAATGCCGATCCACCCTATGCGCTGCTATCGTCACCACATTGCCTCTCTTGCTTTCAAGATTTCCCGTTACCGCGATGCGATCCGTCACTACTCAATAAGATAGAGGGCGATTCACGGCTTTGATGGAAGCAAGCGTGCTTCCATCAAAAATGATCGCGCTCTAGGCGATCGGTTCCACTACCGGTCCTGAACTGTCGCCGACATAGCCGGTGAAGCGGCTGTAGAGCTCGGAGACTCGGTTCATCCGCTCTTCCACGGCCGGGCCAAGTTCGGTGAAGACGCTGTTGATGAGAAGATTGCCGAGGCTTGCCATCTGCGCCGTGGAATCCCAGAACATGTTGAATTCCGTGGGGACAACGAACATCTCGTCGACCAGATCATGACCCCAATCGCAGAAGGCATCGGTGATCAGCGTCGTCGGGATGCGCGCTTTCTTCGCCTCGCTCGCAAGCACCAATGCAAGGCGGGAGTAGCGCCGCGCTTCGAACAGGACCAGGCTTGCCTGCTTCGGTGCCATCAGCAGCACCTCGGCGAAATTGCCACCGGCGAGGTCCACCACCTGCACGCCCGCCCTCAGATATTGCAGCTGGTTGGCGAAGACCTGGGCCATCCCGCGCTCGGTCTGGAAACCGGCGACAAAGACCTGAGGCACGGTGGCGAGGCGCTTCACCAACTTGCGCCACTCCTTGCTCTGCGCCATCTCATAGATGCGGACGAGGGCGGCGATTTCCAATTCGAGTCCGCGCGCCAGTTGGTCCTCACCTTGGACATTGCGCTCGCGAAACTCCCGCAGCCGATCACCGATCAGCCAGGGCCGGTCGCCGATATCCTCTTTGAGATCGGCCTTCAGGTCCTTGAAATGCTGGTAGCCGAGCGAGCGGCAGAAGCGCCCCACCATGGGTTCGCTGACGCCGGCTTTCTCGGCGATGGTGGCGGAGGTTTCGAAGGGCAGGCCAGTGAGATTGGCGAGCATATAGCTGGCGATCGCCTTCTCCGCCTTGGTGGCGCGATCGAGGCTGTCTGTTAATCGCTGGCGAACGGATTTGGGCATGGTCCCCTCCACGGCCTAGCCCCATAACGACAGTTTTATAAAATAACGTCAATTGATTTTTGTTTTCTTACAAGCTAGCATGGTAGCTGAATATAGCTCGCGACAATCCGCGTTAGACGGGTGGCCGAGCAGACCGGTATCCGCCGCCTTCATACAGGCTGGTGCGGTGACCGGTCCCGGGAGGACTTCGGTAAAGAGCGACGCAATGACAGCCGCCGGCCGGGGTTAAAAATGAAAAACGGCCGCGACCTGCAAGGCGGGCAGGCGGCCGGACGGGCAGGGGAACGGCGTGGTCAAGGCAGAACACAGACCCTATCTATTGCTGACGCCGGCATTGCTGTCGCTCGCCCTTCTGCTGATCGCGCCGATCATTTTCATCTTTGTCTATTCCTTCTGGCTGCGGGCGGCGAACGGCCAGGACATTCCGGCTTTCCAATTCGGCAACTGGCAATCCGTCCTGGGTGACTCCTTCTATTGGACGGGCTTGCGGGAAACCTTCTTCATGTCGGCGCTGACCACCATCGCCTGCATGGTTGTCGGCTATCCTACTGCTCTGTTCCTGGCGCGCTGCCGCTTCGGCAACAAGGCGCTGCTGCTGTTCCTGCTCTTCCTGCCATTCTGGATCTCCTACATCATCCGTACCTTTGCCTGGATCAATGTGCTCGGTAAAAGCGGCTTCGTGAATTCGGCGCTGATGTGGCTCGGCGTCATCAGCGATCCCCTGAAGCTGCTCTACAACGACTTCTCGGTGGTCATGGGCCTCGTCTATTTCCAGCTGCCTTATATGATCATCAATGTCTATGTCAGCCTCGACGGCATCGACCGCAACCTGGAATCGGCGGCGCGCACGCTTGGCTGCACACCCTGGCAGACCTTCCGCGAAGTGACCTTGCCGCTGTCACTCCCCGGCTTGGGTGCCGGCAGCCTGCTCTGCTTCGTGCTGGCGGCCGGCAGCTTCGTGACGCCGCGCCTGCTCGGCGGTACCGATACGCTGTTCTTCTCGCAGCTCATTTATGAAGCGGTGATCGGCCAGCTCGACTGGCCGACGGGTTCTGTCCTGTCGCTGATGCTGCTGGTCTCGCTGGCGTTGATCGTCGCCGTCTATAACCGCTTCATGAGCCTCAGCGACATCTATCGGAGCTTTGCGAAATGAGCGCAGGATCCCGTCTCGATCGGCCGTCATTGGGCTGGAACGGGCTGCGCCTGCTGACGCTCCTCGTCTATATCTTCATGTTCGCGCCGATCATTGTCGTCGTTCTGCTGGCCTTCAACTCGGCCCGGACCGGTTCCTTTCCGATGGAAGGCTTCAGCCTGCAATGGTTCGGCAAGCTGTTCGAGAATGATTCGATCATCGATGCCTTTCAGACCTCCCTCGTTCTCGCAGCCAGCTCGTCGCTGCTGGCGACGGCATTGGGGGTCATGGCGGCGATTGCGTTGATCCGCTACAGTTTCAAGGGCAAGGCGATCATCAACAATCTCCTCAGCCTGCCGCTGCTGATGCCGGAAGTCGTGCTGGGCGTCGCTTTGCTGATGTTCCTGAAATTCCTCCACCAGCCGCGCAGCTTCCTGCTGCTGCTGCTGGGGCACACCGTGCTGTCGCTGCCCTATGTCGTGCTGGTGGTGCAAGCGCGCCTGGTCGGTCTCCGGCAGCATTACGAGGAAGCGGCAATGAGCCTCGGCGCCAATCGTTTCCAGACATTCGTCGATGTCACGCTGCCGCTGATCTCACCGGCGATCGTCGGTGGCTTTCTCTTTGCGGCAACCCTGTCCTTCGACAACATCACGGCGACCCTGTTCTGGAAGAAACCCGGCATAGAGACCGTGCCGACCAAGATCTTCGCCATGTTGCGTACCTCGATCAGCCCGGAAATCAACGCGCTTGGTGCCGTGATGATCGTGATTACCATTCTGCTGCCGCTGATCGGCGGTTATGTCGTCCGCCGGTTGAGCCGGGGCAGATGATTAGGGGAGTGACCCATCCGGCATGGTGCCGGATGTGATGGGAGGGAAACATGAAATACGGCGATAGCAAAAAATATGAACGCCTGCTGGAAGCCTATGAGAACGGCGATATCGACCGCCGCAGCCTGTTGCATATCATCGGCGGCATGGCTGCTGCCATCGGTGTCGTCGGCCTGCCTTTGGCCGGCTATAGCCGCAAGGCGCTCGCCGCCGGTGTCGACAAGGTGCGCTTTGACGGCTGGGGCGGCATCGTCTCGGAAGCTTTCCATAACAACGCCTTTCCGCCGTTCACGGCGAAGACCGGCATCAAGGTGGTCGAGGGCGAATTCGGCGATACCGACGAATTCCTCTCGCTGGTGAAGGCCGCACAACCCGGCGACTACAACATCTTCCTGGTGAGCGGCGTCTACGACTACTACCGTTTCTGCAAGGCGGGTTTCGGCGCCGTCATCAATGAAGCCAACATTCCCAATCTGGCGAATGAACTGCCGGCGACCTTGGAATCTTTCCGTGGCGCCAGTGACGGCAAGCTGATGGCGGTGCCCTTCGACTATGGCGTGACCGGCCTCGCCTATAACCGCAAATACATCTCGGATGACGAGGTGAAGCAGAAGAAGGCGAGCATCCTGTTCGACGAAAAGTACAAGGGCAAGATGGCGCTCTATGACAGCTTCCAGACCCGCGCCTGGATTGCCTGCCTCTATCTCGGCCAGGATCCGCAGGGTGCGACCGATATGAAGGCGGTTTGGGATGCCTGCCGCAAGCAGCGCGATCTCGTGGTCAAGTACTGGAGTTCCGGCCAGGAATTCATCGATCTCTTCGCCAAGGAAGAGATCATCCTGTCCGAAGGCTGGTCAGGTCGCGTCGCCAAGCTGCAGCAGGACGGCCATGATATCGGCTTCGACAGCACGGTCGGCTTTGCCTGGCTGGAAGGCCTCTATGTGCTCAATGGCAGCCCGATGCCGGAATGCGAGCAGCTGCTGAACTTCTGCATCGAACCGAAGGTGGCGATTGCCATTGCCGAGGGCCAGAACTATCCGTCCTCGCTGGATCCGACCAAGGTGCCGATGACCGACAAGATCAAGAAATTGCCGGCCTATGACGATACCGGCAAATTCGAGGGTTATGTCTTCGAGAAGGCCCAGTACTGGTACGATCACCAGGATGAGTTCAAGAAGGAATGGGACCGCATCTCCAAGGGCGCATAAGTGCCTGATGTGATCTCCGAGAGGGCTGCTGCCGTGGGGGACAGGCGGCGGCAGCCTATACTCTCGCAACGTCAAATCTTCCCTGCCACCAATGGAAGACGAAACAGAGCATCATGAATGCCGTTGACCTTCATCGCATCACGCGTCGTTTCGCCGCCACTGTTGTCGCCGTTGACGGCATCGATCTCAGTGTGCCGGAGGGCGCCTTCGTCACTTTGCTGGGGCCGTCCGGTTGCGGCAAGACCACGACCCTGCGGATGATCGCCGGATTGGAAACACCGGACGACGGCGAGGTGCTGATCAAGGGCAAACGCATGAACGAGGTGGCGATCCACAAACGCAATCTCGGCATGGTGTTCCAGAACTACGCGCTATTTCCGCACAAATCCATTTTCGCCAATGTCGCCTTCGGCCTCAAATATCGCAAGGTCGCCGCTGACGAGATCCGCCGCCGGGTGAAGCGGGCACTCGATATCGTGCGCCTACCTGG
>Ga0209148_1000415_pt1 | contig 47820 bp, 51 predicted proteins | sample AraplaCol_mMF_r2_2_FD_184288 | JGI IMG/M metagenome (GOLD analysis project Ga0209148, IMG submission 184288) | Arabidopsis root microbial communities from North Carolina, USA - plate scrape CL_Col_mMF_r2 (SPAdes) (version 2) | ecosystem: Host-associated > Plants > Roots > Endosphere | place...
GGCACAAGGCGCGCCCCTAGATGGTGGACACTGCCGAAGACAATTTCCGGATCGAGGTTTGGGATCGGGAGGAGAAGACGCATCTCGAAACCATCTGTCGAACGCCGGACGCGGTGGTGAGCCAAGCGGCCTGGCACGCCGCCATCCGGCGCCGGCCAGGCATGCTGCTGATCCACTACAACAGTCGCCACGTTATGGAGAAGATCATTACCCCGGGCGAGGTGAAGGTTCCGCCGCAGACGATCATCGACGGCAGTATTCACGCCGGACTGGACGTCGCGCTGGGCGACTTGCGCAGCTGGCACACGCTGCGTGCGTGGTGAACGACTTGCTCGCACCATGCCGAGGTGAAGCCCGAAGGTCTGATCCGGCGCTACGGCAAGGAAGCTCTGTTCAGCTCGGTGGAGCGCGCTCTTTTCTGCACGAGTTGCAAAAAGGGAGGACCGGTTCGGATGGAGATACACAGCATGCCGCGAAACTGAGGGTGATGGCCGAGCGCTTGAGACCCGAAGGCACCATCTCAGAAGACAAAATGCGTGCGCCTTGGTCCGGTTTTGACTGGTTGGCTCGGCAAAGCTTCCTGACCCGCTGGAATGTCCAGTATCGTTTGGCATCTTGCGAGCTGCTCCGGGAAATCCCGCGCAAGGTGTCTGACCACCCGCGCGTTTTCCATCACCCGGTCGAGATAGAGCCTCGCCGCGATCAACTCCAGCGCCCAGGTGCCACGAAGGCTGGCGCAGAAGAGAAATTGATCGTTCAGCAAATCAAATTCAACTTCCATGATAGCCAGCTCGTCGGCTGTCACCCCGACAAACTTCTTCCTCGGCCTGGAGGGATCCACCAACTGCGACGCCGGAGTAAGCGTTGCGAGGAGTTGCGCATAGTGGAAGCTCACTCTCTTCAGGGCGATCATGAGCTTTGCCGCTTTGAGCTGCCTTTCCGGAACCATCTTGCGCAAGGACGCGAAGACCTGTGGCGGCACATTCCAATCCTGCAAAAGCTCGATCACCTCGGGAGAAACTCCATTGACCAAGGGCCTTGGCGTGGAACTCTCCGCGAGCAGGTTCAAAGTAGGCCCTTCGGTCAGGGCCTTCGGCACGGAGGCCAGGCTTTCGGCCGATAGCAGGCGACGGAACGATTCCTGTTTGATCGGATATCGAAATACCTCGGTGATCGTCTCCAGAAGATGCCGAGAGATAATCGCTTCTGCGATCATGTCCCGCGTTCTTTGGCATTCAGCCTGATAGGTTTTGCACAGCCAGGGACCGGTGAACCACCTGTTGGGCTCTTGCATCTTTTCCAAAAGCGCAGCGTGCCTTGTGCGGTTATTCTGCAAAAGGCGGTCGGCGGCTTCCAATCCTAAAACGGGCCGGCGCTCCGTCATGTGGCACTCCCGACGAATGTTCGCTCGGCCAGCGCAACGAGCGGATCAAGCGATCGGAAAACAAACGCATCCAGCTTCATTCCATTGTTGACATGGAAATCTCCTTTGAACCCCACGATTTCATGCATCGGAGCGATCAGGTAATCGCGAATGATCAGATTGCCCGGCTGCATGCGGATCAAAACGAAAATATCCGCCATGGCCTCTCGCACGGCCCTCGAAGACCAGCGGGGATAGGCACAATGCGAAACGCGACACCTGGCGATTGCGAGCGCTACGGTCAACTCGCCATTGATGCGGATGATCTCCGTTTCAGGGGCCTGGGAAGCGTAGCCGCCTGCCTTGTCGACCGCGACGAGCAGGTCTTCCATAACGCGATGGCGGATAGTCGTGAGGCGCCTGTCAATCTCGATGAAATGAGACTTTCTGGGCGGCAGGCAACCGATCAGCTTGTATGCTCCGAGCAGACCTCCGAAATGCGCGCTATAGCGATAGGCCGAAGGGCATCCGGGCGCTGCGTTGATGATGTCACACGACAGTTTCCCATGCTGTTTATAGAGGTTTCGTAGGGCTGCCAGCATCTCGTCATCGCTCATGTGAAGATAAAGCGATTTCAAAATTTGCTGTGCTTTGTCGAATAATTGGCGGCTGATGATAGGCTCAAAGGCGTTGTCCGCCCTGACCCATTGGTCCGGGGGATTGTACGCAACTTTGGTTTTCAGCTTGGTGCAGCGTCTATTCCAGACGTTGTTGCCGATATATTTTTCATTGGTCAGGACACGGCGCACGCCATAGCTCTTCCAAGGCCTTCCGAAGTCGTTCAGGATCCCCCGGTCATTCAGATATTTTGCGATTTGAGGTTCGTTTTTGCGTGACCTGACAAACAGGCGAAAGATCAATCGAACAGTGGCAATCTCGTCCGGTGGCCCCGGTACGATGATCACACGGTCTGTCTGGAAGTTCTTGTGTTCATAGCGGGCGAGGATGAGTTTGGGCTGTCCAAACTGGTCAACCATCAGGCGCCTTAGTCCGAGTCCCTGGATCCCGCCCACGTGGAAGCCCATGCGGGCCATCCTCACCTGGCCCAAAAAGACCCGCTGTGACAACATCCTGCTGTACTCTGCGGCCATGCTGCGCTTTATGGCCTTCAGTACATCGGATCCGACGGTGCCATCGTTCGCGAATTGCTCGGCGCAAAACTCGATCCGCACACCCGCTATCTGACATCGATATTCGTAGGAAGCGCTTTCATCGACGCTTTGGAACCGGCCCCATCTGCTCACGTCGTAGACGACGACCGTCTCGTAATCGGCGAGTCCGTGTTCAATGTCGAACAGCAGCTTCTTGAGGCCGGGCCGGCCTTCTATGTGCAGCCCGCTACGGCCGGGGTCTTCATAGGTGGCGACGATGTCGTACCCCATGACCTCGGCATAACCGCGGATTGCGTCCTTCTGATTCTCAAGGGAATAAGTCTGATGCTCGGTGGACATTCGTACGTATTGAGCCGCGCGAACCCTTCGCCGCTCCTTAGGAGGTTCGCGCGCCGCAGCAACCTTACCCATCGCCTTGCACCATCGGACGAATGTCAATTCTAGCGGGCAGCGAATCGCATTTCCAGTCAAGATTAAATCGAAGCGTTCGCTCCAGGCTTTGCGCTTTGGAAACCATGGCTTTCAACTCATGGGAAACCCTGACTCACTTCGTGAGAGCGCGTGCCCCCGTTCCGCCGCAATGCGGCCTCACGGGACGATCGATAGGGATTTCAGACGTTTAGGGAGACTTCACATGACCTTTCACAAAGCCATAGCCGCAGTGCTGATGACCGCTGCACTTGCCGGCTGCCAGTCGCAGACCGAAGGCCAGCAGCGGGCCACCACCGGCGCTCTCATCGGCGGCGCCGGCGGCGCTCTTGTCGGCCAGGCGATCGGCGGCAACACCAAGAGCACGGTCATCGGCGCGGCCAGCGGCGCGCTGCTCGGCGCCGTTGTCGGTTCCGCCACTACGCCGCAGCGCCGCGGCGAAGAAATGTGCCGCTATCAGGACCGCTACGGCCGGATCTACACGGCGCCTTGTGACGACCGGTACTACAACGGCAATTACTGAGCCGTCGCCAACCCGCCGGCTCCGGCCGGCGGGCTCTTATTTTAGCGGCCTTTCGCGCGATCTCTGCAACCTTGCAATAGCCAGTAGCCTCGTAACCTCAGCCAAAGGCCAATTATAGAACGGTCTGATACGTCGTTTTGGGCGGGTAGCGGACCGTTTCGATCAAGGATGGTGATACGCTGCCCATTCTCTATCTAAGCTCGTAGGTCGCCCTCGAAGATGGCCGGTGGTCTCAGGGAAGCGCTCCACCTTGCCAGCGTGGGGGCGATCGGCAGCCCCATGTCGAGCGTGTCGGAAACGCCGAGTTCTTCCCAATGCGTCTCGAACAGATCGGCGATGCGCAACAGCACGCATTGCCGCTCATAGGGCGAGAATTTCGACCACGGTCCTTCGAAGGCGGCCCGTGCGGCGGCCACCGCCGCGTCGACATCGGCCGCCCCGCCGCGCGGCACCGTGGCCAGCACCTCGCCCGTCGCGGGGTTCAGCGCCTGCATCTCCTGGCCGGACCGCGCCGGCGTCCACACGAATTCCTCCGCGACTATTGCTCCCGCCACCGGCGACCTCAAACCAGGAAAGCTAAAAGGGCGTTCGGATAATCGGACTGTGCAACAAGCGCGACTTCCCCGACGTTGCCGGCGACGAAGGAACAGATATGAGACTTGCTGGCTAGGTCGCCATCGTCACCGGCGGCGGTTCGGGATTTGGCGAAGGCATCGTCAGGCGTCGCCGAGGGCCAAGGCCCCGGCGTTGCGCCGCGGTCAATCTGACGTCAGGAAGGTTGCCAGTGAATCGAGCGGGATGATGGAGGATGCGAACGCCATTTACCGTGGGAACCTTGAACCTGAAGAGCACCTCACCCACCCGATCGCGTCATGGAACGTTTTAGCCCTATCGAATGTTCATCATGCATGACGGAGTCAAAAGAAACCGAGCCAGGTGTGGATGCCAGCCGGCAGGAGTTTTCCCCGGCGTATTGCCGGGCAGCTCGCGCACTATTGGACTGGTCCCAGGCGCGCCTGGCTGCGAAGTCCAACCTAAGCGAATCCACGATACGCGACTTTGAGAGCGGTCGGCGCATCCTGCGGGCGGAAAGAATTGTAGCGGTCCGCAAAGCCTTCGAGTCCGCCGGCGTCACGTTCATGGTCGGCGGCCCTTTGCTGGCAGCGGCCGCCACAGGCCTGCCATTACCTGAAACTGGGGGCCGCCCGGCCGAGGCACCAATGGCGGATAAAGGATTGTCGAGGCGATCGTCGCAAAAGATGCGCAGTCGACCGTTGAAGGGTGAAGATGCGGAGGTCAAACACATCGTCGCGATGCACGACATTTCGCCGGCCCAAGCGCGAGAACTTGTGCGCCGTCACGGAAACGATTGGCGCAAGATCGAGGAAGCTGCGAAATCCTATAAAGACCAGGAATAAAGCGCCGCTGGAAGGCAAAGCTTGAGCTTGCAATCCTTCAGGTCGTCACGGGAGAAGCAGGTCGTAGCGGCGTTCCCGCGCAATTGTTGGAGCTGGCGATGCCGGAGATACTCACTGCGCGGTGAAGAAGGTCAAAAGCACCTTGCCCTTTTCGCCGAGCAGACAAACGAAGCGATCAGCCGCTCCCGTTTTACCATTGCGGGCGATATAGGCATCGCCGAGGATGACCGTTTTGATCGGCACATTTTCCACTTTGGTGTCAGCCTTGCTGACCGCGATACATGTCGATCACGAGATCGTTGATGTCCTTCGATTTTTCCTGCAGAGCCAACAGACCAGTTGATTTGCAAGCAGTGACCGCTGGGTCGTCGGATGTTTGAGCGTGGACGCTTCCAGCCAGCAGCGCGAAAACCACTGATCCTGCCATTGTCTCGATCCGCATTGCGTTCTCCAAAGGAAAAGCCCGCGTCGCCGCGGGCCTGCTGCAAGGTACATATTGAAGGATCAGGCTTTGTCGACGAGGCTCTTTACCGCGTCTTTAACCTGGCCCTTGGCGACCTGCGCCTTGCCCTTGGTTTCCTGGACCTTGCCCTTCGCCTGTTCCTCTTGGTTGTCCACCGCCTTGCCGATGGCCTGGCGTGCCTTGCCGGCAACTTCGTTGGCGTTGCCTTTGATCTTGTCCGATGTGCTTCCCATGTTGAGCTCCTCTGTACGATTCACACATGCACTCCAAGTGAGAAGCTGCTCGTTGATAATTGGTTCCACTTTCCCGAAAGTCGCCCCTCACGCGAGGGGTAAGTGTGCTGTGGACCGTGAAACCGAGCCCTGTTCCAAAATCGCATAGCAGGAGGTCCAATCCGCTTCACGTTAGAGCGAGGACCGCCTGCGCCCAGAAGTGTGCGATGCCTGCTGGCTCGCGCCTTGCAGTGGTTTGAATGTGTCCCGCTCAAGCACGATAAGCGTCGTCATCGCCTTGGCTCTGCGCGCTGAGGGCGCGCCAGGCGGCGAAAGAGGGTGCAGGTTGCTCGAACAGTGAGCGGATCGACCGTCACCTGCGGGCCACCCACCCCCGGCCGGCTGATCGCTTACTGTTTATGCGTGAGACGCAGCGCAGATCGGCCAAGGCGGAGCGAATGTGCGGCAGCGGAAACTCGCAGAGGTCTGTTGTCACTCGCTTCCCGAACGACGACCGCGAGTTTGGCGATCACGCCCGCCCGCGATTGGGTAGACGTCGACGCAGTCTCGTCCAACAAGGCATCGGCCTTTTGGGCCTTGCCCTGCTCCGCCATCTGGCCATCGGGAAAGCCGCCGTTGGCCTCAGCCCCCTGCCCGCGCCTTTCGCCCGGCACGCGATCAGGCGAGGCTTGGCGGGCACAACCGAGCCAGGCGGATCGGATGTCGACGTCTTGGCACCGCACTGCACCAGGCCTGAAGGTCGTCGAAGGCTAGACGACGCGACCGCCGGGTTTGGGTAGGCAGGCCCTGTTCTATAAGTGCGGTGTTTTTCTCTCGTGCGCGTCTAAAGACTGAGGAAATGCGCGCCTTCGCAAGTGCTCAGTTAGCGCGGCGGCAATGGCGCGGCGTTGGTGTTCCCGGCGTGTCTCCTTGCGGCATACGCGGGCGAGACTTCAGCTGTCCGTCGGCCAAATCCGCCCGTTCGAGAGGTCGATGGGGCCCTGCGTGAAAGCAAGGAGGCAGGCAATCGCCGCATCAGCGGCTCCAGAGGCAGACCATCCTTAGCTTTCGGCTTTGAACTTCGCGGCTTCGGCTTTGGCCTTCTCTTTGCCGTGTTCGGCGGCACACGCCCTTAGCCTGCTTTGGCGAGACGTCGGTAGTTTCCGCTATTTCCAACGCCTCTTTGTCCGACAACTCAGTATGCTGTCGAATGAGCCGAGAAGCAACTGACCAAGCTGCAGGCCGCAACCCTTCTTGACCTGATCGAGGCGACAGCCTTCGGCTATTTCGGCTTGGACGAGGCGAACGCGGGATCCGCGTGGCGGTGGATCAGCTTCCATTCGCCGCCATCGCGCTTAAAGATTTCGGTGACGCGCAGCTTCAAGCTGGCGGGATGTCCGTCAATCATGCCTTCAAAGTCCTGAAAACCGGTCCAAAACGCAACGTCCTGAGAGGCCTGCAACACTTTCAGTTTCGTTTCGTTTCCGAGCGAGAACGCCTTTGCGTCGCCGTCATAGCGCGCGGCGACTTCTGCGGCGCCCGAAACTGAACCACCGGTAGGGGGGAAGAAGGTTGCCGTGCCTTTGCGCGCGACTATCGTATCGAGCATGCTCGCATCTCCGGTCGAATAGGCCGCGGCAATCTTTTCGCGCCGCGCCATGAAGTCTTCGAAGCCGCCATCGGTGTCCGCTCTACCAAGAGCCGTAGCCCACTTCTCGAAGTCGGCCATAAATTTGCCGAGGAAGGCCTTGGTCTTCTCGTTGTTCAGCTTGCCGGTCTTGTCGAGCAAGGCGGCGACATCACCAATGTAGGCTTCCGGCTGCTGCATGGATGGAACACCGAGAAAAACCAGCGCTTGGCGCAGCGCATGATTGGCACCAAAGGCGCCCATCTTGTAGGGCGAAACACTGACAATGGCGGCCGGCTTGCCGGCCCACGCGTTCTTGCCTTCCGGGCGGGAGGCGACATCCAGCGCATTCTTCAGGCAGGCAGGGACTGAACGGTTGTATTCGGGCGTCACGAATAGAAAGGCATCAGCGCCGGCAACATCGCGCCGTAGTCGCTCCCATGCCGCTGGTTTCTGGCCTTCCAGATCCTCATTGAACATGGCGACGTCGCCGATTTCGACCAGCCGACAAGCCAGGCCCGGCGGTGCGAGTTCGATCAGCGAATTGGCTACCATGCGGGTGAACGAAGCCTTGCGCAGACTACCTACAAAGACGGCGACATTGATCGACATGATGGCTCCAATCCCTGGCTTTTCTGACCAACGACAAACGGGGCGGTGCTGGCATTGTTCCGGTATTTTATTCGAAGGGAGTGGGCCATTTGGGCCTAACAGCGCTAACCCGGCTTCACCGTGGGTCGCGCGCCTAGAGTTGCAGGTCGCCGAGACTGGCGATGAAGCCCCTGGCGCGTGCCGGCGAGATCACCGCCCGCATCTCAGCGACGCCGGCCTTGTGCAACAGGGGTGCCGCCGACCGATCGAAGCCGATGAACTTGCCGTGCGCAAAGGCGTTCGCGACTACAAGACGCGGTGGATTCAGCGCGATCGTGGGTAAAGGCGCGCCGGCTCTGTTGCGCGCCGATCCAACTGCCGTCGCCGGCATTGGCCGCCGAACTCCGGTGCGATGATCGTCGAACTTGGTGCCGGCCTTGGTCGCTGCCTCAGGGATGTTCCAGCGCCGAGGCGTTCGGGCTGAGGCTCGACCCAGAAAGTTGAAAAGGTCTCCAGGAATTCCAGCCGATGGCAGAGTGTAGAACTCTCTGGAGCGTCTATTTTGGGCTGTCACCGGACAGTCGGCTTACAGGGACAATTGCTCAGAAGCAGCCGCTCTGTGGCAGGCTCGGTTCAGACACCAGAATGAGGCTGCAAAAATAGGCGCACCCGGTCTCCCGAGGTGCGCCGGATTGGAAACCGGAAAATCAGGTATGCCGCAAACTCTGAACCCGATGCACGGTTTTTTGCCGTCGCCTAATGCACTGACACGGCAACCATGTCATCGACGACAGCATTGCGGAAGGAGAACGATCACTGTTCCTCTTCTTGTTCCTGCGCGCCGCTGTTCCAGTCGAAGGTTGCCCATTTGGTGCAGGTCGACCGAGCGCCGAAACCGCCGCGTTCGCAGGCCTGTGCACTGTACGTGCCGCTGTCGCCCGGCTCCCTGTCGAACGAATAGCCGTTGCCGACTTCGATCTGGTCGCCAGGATTGGTCTTGAAATTGAAATGCGTGGTCCTCGAGAGTTTGCTGGACAGCGAGATGCGGACCTTGCCGCCATAGTATTTCACCGAGCCGCAAACGCCGTTGATGCATTTGCGCGGCACGGTGGTGCTGTTGGCGTAGGCTGTACTGGGTGCCACCAGAGGGATCATCAGAACGGCAATTGTCGAGGCCGCGGCGAGTGTTTTCGTCAAGGTGCTCAGCATGATCGAATTCCTTCTACGTTTACGTTGAGGTTCATTGTCAACCGCTCGGCCGCCCGCTCTGACGAATGTCGAAAGGCCTTGCAGTGATGATGTGTTGGACAATCCAGCGTGAATTCACTGTGAACTGAAACGGGCCTGCTCCCGGCGCTTCGCATGCCGATGGATGCGGATCACAAGCCTTTTCCAATCCGCGTTGGCGTGGCTGTCGCAAGACGAGGCGACCAAGCGAGTGCTTGGGCAATTTCTTCGAACAGGTTCTCGGGTTCGCAACCCGAAGGGAAAGCAACCTGACCAGAACGCGGCGGGACGGAGGTCCGGCGACGGACTGACGGTCCGCTGGCCCATGGCGCAATTGTCATCTGCCCGGGCGCTAATGTGAACTGAAGGCTCGGGCGCATCGTGTCGCAATTCACGATCGCATCACGCACAGGACCGCAAAGCATGCGTCATCAAGGAGGAACCCGAGATGACGCTCAACATCGACAACTTGCTGAACGCGGCTGCAGGCAAACATTCGGTTCTTGATCGAGCATCTTCTTTGATCGTCGCAAAGATGCACCTGCCAGCTTTGCCCAAGGGATTAACGGATCGAATGACCGGCCCGGGTGGCGCCTACAACATCGGAAACCTCATTGGCCTCGGTCAGGGGATAACGGCGCAGATGCTTGTATCTGACGATCTAAATCAGATTCCCTGGGCAGGCGCGACGGGCGCCATAAGCCACTATCTGACGGGCAATTTCGCGGCGATCGCAATGACCTCGGCGACGGCAATCTTCTTCGCCAGCGGTGAAGTCTACCATCGCGCCTGGAATGGACGTCTCAAACCCAGGGAAAAGCTCACCCGATCGGGTGACTTCCTGTCCGGCGTTGGCGCCATTTGCCTCGGTCTGGCCCTGTTTGAACTTGGCCATCCGATGCTGGCGTTGACATCGGGCCTCCTTCATTCCGTCGGAAAATTCGGCAGTGCTTTCCATCGCCCCGGTGTTCAGATCCTGAAATTGCCGGCGTCAAGTCCCGACCCGTTTCGCACCGCGGTCCTGCTCAGCCGGCTGCCAGCGATCATTGCTGCCGGGACCGGCCTCTTTGTGTCGTTGTTCAAAACCCAGATCGGTCAGCCGCAGCATTGGTCGATGCCAGCCAGTCTGCTCGTTTGTTACCTGCTCTGGTCCTGGGCTGACCTGCTTTTGTTTCGATCGAGCAATCCTGACGCAGCCCACGAGCCAGCCGCAGGCTGATGCCACCTGGCAATTCCAACCATAACTGGAGAGACACCATGTTTGGATCATCATCCGACGAGACCGCCGAACAGATCGGCCGCTCCTATCCCTCGCAGCGACGCATCGGCACGATCTGCGTTTTCGGCGGCGCCATGCTTGGCAACGATCCCGACCACGCCCGCTGCGCTACCATCCTTGGCGAGGCAATTGCCGCAGCCGGCATTCGCCTCGTCTATGGCGGAGGCTGTGACGGTTTGATGGGCCAGGTTGCCATTGCCGCTGCACAAGCGGGTGGAACCGTGATCGCCATCGCCCCGCAGTTCCTGGTCGAGCGGATGAGGATGCTGTCATCGGGATGCCAGACGATTTCAGTTCCCGACATGAGCATCCGCAAGCAGCTCATGTTCGAATACGCGGACGCCTTTGTAGCCTTGCCGGGCGGTATCGGCACCGTTGAGGAACTGACCGAAGTCATGACGCTTCGCAAGCTGGAACGGCACTGCAAGCCATTGGTCCTGGCGAATTTCAAGGGCTTCTGGTCGCCACTTCTGGGCGTCTTCGACATCATGTCCGAAGCAGGCTTCATGAACTCGTCAACTCGATGCACGCAAATGGTTTCGGCAACCCCTGAGGCCATCCTTCCGCTTCTTCAGCGCAGCGTCGGTTTCGAGCACAACGAACCACCAAAGTCCGTCCTGTTGCCCACCATCCCTGTCCTTCGCAGATCACATGTATCGAGTGCCGGCCCCGGATAGTTCACGAGTTAGGCAGCAACAGGCGCATTCTTCCGGGCAACACCGTTCACCTCGACGATGAGCAGGCCGGTCGACCCTGGTCACCACTTTCAAACCCGATCTCAAACCTTTGGAGCCATTGCCCGCTGCGGCGATGGGATCAGTCATGTCCAGATTCAAGGCAAATTCCTTGCTGATGCTTGCCGCGGTGATTTGGGGAGTGGGCAATGTGTTCCACAAGACCATACTGGCCCACCTCGATCCGATCGCGGTTGTTTTCCTTACCAGCGGGATCGCGGCACTGGTCACGTTGCCGTTCGCGGTGCGGGAGCGAGCTCACCTAGCCAACACCGGCTGGCTTCCAAGCGTGACGAGAGTGGTCCTGCTCTTTGCCCTCGGCTGCGTGGTCCAGCAACTGTCTTATGTCAGCACGACGGTGACGAATTCGAGCCTCCTCATCAGCGCTTCCACAGTCATCACGCCGATCGCCGCATGGCTGATCATGAGGGAGCGTCCAACTGCACTGATCCTTTTCGTCGCAATTCTGACGGTCGTGGGATCGGCCCTCCTGGCGGGCGGCTTCAATGGTTCGGCAACCGCTGGCGACGTGTTCGCCATCCTGACCGCAATCTGCTTTGCGGTGTGGACGGTCGAGCTCGGGCGCCATGTGCAGGCGCATGGCCATCCTTTCGCGACAGCGGTCGCGCAGTTCATGGGCACGGCCGTTGCCACGCTGCCTTTCGCGCTGCAGGGCACGATGACGTTTCCCGCAATTGTGTCAGCGTGGCCCGAACTTGTGATGCTCGGCGTGTTCTCGACCGCCGTGGGCTTTTACCTGCAGACTTCCGCACAGCGCTACACCACATCCTCCCATGCGGCGGTAATCTGCAGCGGAGAAGGCGTATTCGCCGCTATTTCCGCCGCAGCCCTGCTCGGTGAACGGCTTTCCACCGACGGCTTTCTTGGTGCGGGCGTCATTCTCTCCTGTGTGCTTTTCGCCGCCGTCTCGGCGGGTCCAAAGCTCGATCCGTCAGTGCCATGATTGCTTTGGCAATGTCGGGCTGCTGTGGAGGGGCGCCATTCCCACAACCACGGGCAAGTCTGTTTCTACTCGCCAATTCATGGCAAGGTACTGGCGTGGCCGCATTCATCATCTGGAAAACGAGGTTCACTTCGATGCTCCACGGAGAAACGTCCTCCTTCGAAGCCGCTAACGTTCCGAACAGGTCAAATCATAGTTCAGATGACGGGCTCAACGACAAGCCCACCTTGCAAGGCATCAGGCTATTCCCGTCCCTGACGGACATGCCGATCGCCTTGTTTGCGGCAACCGAAGACGAGAGCGCCATCGACCGCACCAAGGCGGCTTTGCTGGACATCACGACGGAAATGGTTGGCCCCAGCGATGGCCTTGAGGACGGTGAACTCAGCCCGACACCGGCCGGCTTTACCTATTTCGGCCAGTTCGTGTTCCACGACATCGTCTTCAGCCAGATATTCGGGTTACCCCAACCGACAGGCAAAACCCATCATTTGAAGAACGCGTCCTCGCAAGGTCTTGATCTTTCGGGGCTCTATGGAAGGGGGCCCATCGTCGACGCCCATCTCTACGATGTTCCCGATGGAGCGGATCTGACGGCCTGCCGGTTTCCGATCGGCTTGCCTTGCATGAAGGACAGTATGCTCCCGGTCGATCGCAAGACGGTGTCGGGGCGCGATTTGCCGCGCATCGACATGTCGGGCAAGTTCATCAGTGTCGAGGGTCGGCGGTCGCCCTATCGGCCCCTGGTGGCGGACCCACGAAACGACGACAACCTTGTCCTTTCGCAGCTGCTGTGCACCCTGATGTGCATCCACAACAGGATCGTGGATCTGCTGCTAGGCGGCGGCACGTCCGATCCAGCCGAAGCCTACAGGCGTGCCAGGGTCTACCTGACTTCGGTTTATCGCACCGTGATCATCAACGACTATCTGAGAAAGGTCCTGGCTTCCGACATATGGGATCATTTTTTCGCCAGCGACGATTTTCAAGGCACGGGAGTCTCGGCGCTTGAGACGTTCAATGCGCTGCCCTTGGAATTCACTTTCGGGGCATCGCGCTTTGCCCATGCCATGGTGCGGCAATTCTATGTCGTGAACGACAGTTCGGCCGAGGACCCAGCCAATTTGCGCAGGATGCTGTCTTTCTCCAGCCTACGCGCGGGTGGAGAGATTCCGATACCCGAGAACTGGATCGTCGACTGGAGCCGGTTTGCCTCGGCGCACGCGCCGTTGAAAGCTCAAAGCGCGCGGCGCATAGGACCATTCCTGTCGAAGGAACTGACGATTGCCGGCCTGAGTTCGGAATTGAATGGCACAATCCGGCCGGTAGCCTTCATGGATTGCTGGCGCTGTTATGACCTGGGTTTGCCATCCGGTCAGGACGTGGCTGGCGCGGTAAAGAGCGCCCTGGGTGACAAAGGCATCGACGTGCCGGTCCTGACGGGCAATGACATGCTGCCCACGGCGGCTTGTGCCAAGCGCTACGTCTACAATGCCGGCCGCCTTCGGGCCGCCTTGCAACGTTACCCGGAGTTCCTGAGCCGAACGCCTCTCTCCTACTACATCATCCAGGAGGCGTCCGTTCTTGGCAATGACGGCGGCCATCTTGGGCCGGTCGGCTCCTATATCGTGGCTGCCACGATCGCATCCGCACTGTTCAAAGCCGCCGATACGGATCTCTCTTCTGGCAGGCTCATCCCGGACGTGGAGCCGAAAACGCTGGCAGGACTGCTCGATCTCAATGACACTGCGAAGGTTCCGGACGCAGTGCTTGGCGGCCTGGTCCACAGTCAGGGTTTTCGATAGCGCCGATAGCGGCAGCGCTATGGCATTCAATCTGGTTTAAAGGGGGAAGTGGACATGGTGAAGTTCAAGGATGTGCAGTTCGAGGCGCTTGGCGAATTCATCCGGGATCTGATCAAGGATCCGGCCAAACAAGCCGTCTTCAGAAATGGAGATCAGCAGGCGATGAAGGACCTGTTGCGTGGGTTCATGACACCCAGGGACAAAACCTGGGAGGAGATCACCATCAAACCATACTTCGACGAAGATTTGGTCGCGAACATCGCCTTTCCCTTCACCGGCGACGTCGAGCAAACGATCGCCACCATTGCGCCGGCGGATGGACCCGGTGAGGACTACACATTTCCCGATCATTACAAGATCGATCCGAACGCCGGCCCGCCCGACCAGATCAAGCAAAACCGTTTGCGTGCATATCACTGTCGCCTCGGCGACTATGTCATGTCGCGCTGCAAGTAGCATCTGGGCGGCGTAACTCAGGATTGTTCTTTCAGCCCGACTGCGCTGCCAGTTCGATAGCGCGTGCCAGCTTCACCTGGTCGGCGGGGTGGCGAATGGGAAAGGCGGTACTGAACCAATCGACGGCGAGCCCGCGATCGGGCCTGCCTTGGCCCTGCCATGCCGCCGAAAGGTTGCGCAGGAAACGCCTGAACTCGTCTCCGGCCTCGCGATTGCGTTTCAGCAGCGCGAGGGCTGCCGCCGACCAGCCATGGATGTCGGCGAACAACTGGTCGCACTTGGCCGCAGCCTCCAAGCACCCCTCAAGATCGTCGGCCAAAAAGGCGATGGTCGCCTGATAGCCATGATAGTGCGCATCAGGCATCGGGTTGAGTTCGAAACATCGCTTCGAAAGCTCAAGCGCCCGCTCGTGATGTCCCATGAACGAGCTCGCCAGGGCATAGGCGATCAGCGTCGCGGGATTGCCGGCATTCTGCTCATGCGCCAGGTTGAAGTGGAAATCCGCAAGATCCCAGCGTCGCGCCAGAAGGTGGCTCCAGGCCAGATTTACCTGATTGCGGTGGTCGAATGGATCCAGCAAGACCGAACGCTTGGCCAGTTCGAATGCGCGCGTGAGGTCCTGTTCGATTGAAGGCGCTCCCGGAACAACGATCCAGCGTGAGTTGAGCACCGCCGCGAGGCTGGAATAGGCGCAGGACAGATTGGGATCAAGCCGGATGGCTTCCTCGTAGCGGGCGATGGCGGCCTCTTCAGTATCCTTGCGCCACATGAGCGAAAGGCGCTGACCGTCCAGCCAGCAATCATAGGCTGAAAAATGGTTTGGTGAGGTCTGCGATATCCGGTGCAGCCTGGCACTGGACAACGCGATCTGCAGGCGCGCGGAAAAACGCGCGCAGACCTCATTGAAGGCCGAGCGCCAGGACGACGGATCAGAAGGAACAGTCAGCCTGAAGGCTTCCCCGCCTTGCAGGAAGTCATAGCAGGAGATCTCGAACACGGCTGGCACATCGGCGTCAATCAGGCGGATGAGCACCCCGATATCCACGTTTTCGCCCGCGGCAACGCGCACGTCCTCAAACGAGATCCGGCTCGTTTGCAACTCCGTCGACAGGGCAGTCCAATGCCTGAAGCGAGAGATCGAAGCCAGAAGCTCTGTCGCCAGGGCAAATTGGAGATGTTCGTTTTCCGCTTCGCGCCTGGCAATGATGATGGCGATCATCGGCTTTCCAGGGACGAGACTGTGGTGATCGCTTTGCACAAGGCCCGGGGCAGTTGCCTGCTTCTCTTCGCCCCTACCTGGTTTTAGCGCCTCCACAAGGCGCAGTATCTCACCTGGTGGTCGCAAATCCATGTCTGCTTTCAGTTCGGCCGCATAGCGCTCGAAGAAGGCCCGGGCTCGGGCGTAGCCGCTCTCCTGACAGACGCGCCGGATGGTCTCCATCACGGCATCGTCAAAAAACGGATCGAGCTGCAGAATACATGCCGCGATGGATTTGCGCTGTCTTGGGTCCGTCTCGGCCGCCAGCCAGGCTGCGAGCCGTGTGACCAGCCTGTCGGTCATCATGGTCGACTGCATTCTCAACCAATTGTCGAAGACAGGATCGCAATCATCCAACCCGGCGCAAAGTCCATCTCTGGCCTTGCCCAGCAACAGCAGTGCACGGTCATAATTGCGGTCCTCGAGCGCCCGCTCGAGCTCATCTATGTCGGAACGTATCGAGGTCGGATCGATCCCAAGGACGAGTTTGTCCACTGTGAGGAAATTGAGCCTGGTTTCGCTTGCCAGGCGTCTGAGATCCTTGATGCACTGGCGCAGCGATCCGCGCGCATGTTCCTCGTCCTGTTCGCTCCAAAGCAATGCCGCAAGTCTCCCGCGCGTCTCGCGTGACCTGCCGCTCAGCATGAGATAGGCAAGGATAGCGCAGGCCTTCCGCTTGCCCAACGACAGGGTCTCCGCGCCCTTGCGGAGCTCGAAACCGCCGATTAGCCTAATCGCCAGACCGTCTGTGGAAATTGTAAACTCCGCCGGCTATCGTCTTGTTTCGGTCGATGGGTCGAGACCGCTTACCCTGCGTAAACAGCAGACGCTAAAATATTGGAAAAGCCAAGTTGCTGTTGCAAGGGCCGCATTGGATAAAGCTCGCTTCGCTGCCGCAGCGCGACCAGTTGATCACGCTGATCCAGGACGGCATTACCGGGGGCCCCCGGTCCAGCGCCCATGATCTTGATGTCTTGGCGAATCTCGCTGCGACCCTTGTTGCCTCGCCTGCGAATGGCCTGCCGCTTTTGCGATTCGCTATCCGCTACGAAATTGGCGTTGAAGTGTTCAATGTTCCAGGCGGGTTCCTGGCAATGTCCAATATTGCGCCCTTCGAAGGTAGTGAGGAACGAGTTACAGCAAGTGGCAAAGGCTTCGATGCTGCCCGGGCTGTGTTGGCCTGCCTCGGAGAAGCCGCGGAGATTTCGAGTTGGGCCTGCAGAGCCGACGACGTCACGGCGTCAACTCACATCGCCTGTCCGAGCGTTGGAATGAGGGTCGACGCAATCGATGTGTTGGGGTTCTCACAGGAACAGATCAGAAATCGTGCTCGGCTCAACAGAGCGTGGCATGGCTGGGATGCTATCCCTCCGTCGGATCATCTGAAGAATCCTAGGCTATGGTCGCGCGTTGTGAGCTTCCATGATGACAGGACAGCGCTCTGTCCCGCATTTCTCTGTTACGGCCGTTTAGGGGATGTAGCATATGACGATGCAAGCTTGAACGTCGACTCCAATGGCTGCGCCGCAGGCACGACGCGGGCCGATGCGAGGACCCGCGCCTTGCTTGAACTCGTAGAGCGAGACGCCACCGGCATCTGGTGGCATCGAGGCTCCTTGAGAACGCGGCTGGATGTCGCGCAGCTCAATGACCAAGGCCTGAGGTCTTATATCCGGCAGCATCGTCGCGACACCGGACGAAGGCTCTGGCTTCTGGATATATCGTCCTTCCGGACGGCGATGGTGGTCGCAGCGATCAGCTGCGAAGATACAGGCGAGCGCATGGCTGTTGGCTTTGGAGCCGGCTTCCACCTGGTGAATGCCGCCAGGTCCGCGTTTCTGGAATTGATACAATCCGAGGCCACCATGCACGCGCATGCCGAACGAGCTGAACGCCCCTGTGATGCAGTGCCCAGCGATCACGACTGCCGGATGGATCGCTGGAAGCGTTTCGCCGACATACGCAACTTCCGTTTCGCCATCGGCGAACCGGCCGCTGGGCTGGAGAACTCCGGCACGGGAAACGTCGACGACCTGCTGGACGAAATCGACGAAGTTTGCGGACAGCAGGTCTGGTTCGCAAACCTTTCGCGATCCGAGATTGGTATCCCAGTAGCAAAGGCGATCTGCGAGGGACTATCCCACTTCAAGGTGCGCTGGGGTTGCCCCCGAAACACCGCCCCTTCCCTCGCAGCTGGTTCGAGCAGAATAGTCAGCGGCCTCTCGCAAGCCAGGAAACTTTTGATTTAATTGTTACAGGCTACAGCTATCGGATTTCGCAAAGCGAACGCTCTAGGGAGCGCACGCTTTCGATGTAAATGCCAGGAAAACTGCTCCTGCGTGTCCACTTTTGGGAAAGACGATCAAAGGTCCGAACGACAGCAATTGGCGCGAGAGTGGAGGCGCTTCGCGTTGCTTTGAACTGTTGAGCGCTTCCCGCGACGCGCCCGCATGGTCGGAAGAGGAGTGGCCGTCAATTCCGACGGAACTTTTGGTGTCAAGGGTTCGACGATGGAGGGGCTTCTAGATGAAGCGTCGAAGGTTCTCGATGGTCATCCGAAGTTGGCGATTGCGAGCTGGTCTTCGGCCGTTTGCGGGGCATCGAGGGATACTACCTTTGCCTTCAGCCACAGCGGCGCAACGCTTGGCCTGATTGCCGGCGAAGTGCTGCCTGCGAGATCGCCAGCGTAAATGAACACCCCCTTGCTCTCGAATTTCCGACATGGCGCTTCGCTTAGCCGGGCAAGCGTGGGCGGCGGCCCGTAGCTCAGGGGAAATGCGCCAGTCTGTTCGGCGCCATCGTCAAATCATTAGCGAGAACACATGGACCGTCCGCGTGACGGCCTTCGGCAATACGCTGACGTTCCCATTTGAGGCTGAACGTAACGCCCGCTCCTACGCCGATGGCCAGGCGTCCGGCTCGGCGTTGAGATTGCGAACGCAACAAGCGCGCCTGACGTCTGATGATTACCTCTCGGAGGGGGCGCGAACCTCTTCGTTGCGGACGAAATAGTCGCCGGCCGCCGCCAGGACCGCCAGGAAGGCGGCGCCGTATCGCGCGAAGCCGAAGGCCTCGGCAGCTGCAATTTTTGCACCGCGCTTGTGCTCGCGGACAAATCTAGCCGCGGCCTCCCGAGCTTCGCCGGCAGCCTCGCCGAACAGTGCGCGCTCTTTGGCCGTTGGCTGAAAGGCCTTGCCAATGGCATGGCCAACCAACACTCCTGCCGCCGAGCCCGCGATCATCTTGGCGCGATCGAGATTTGTAACGGCGCGAGGCGTGCCAGCCTGATAACCGTTTCGCCCTGCATGGGCATCTCGGCCGCTCGTCAATGTCGCCGGGGATGCTTCGACGCGCCCTGTAGGGGCATTGCCGTCAGCACTCCTTCGGCCCGCATCAAAAACGGCGACTGCTCCCAATGCCACGGCGGCCGCTATTCCGCCATTCTCCTTGACGGCATCCGAGATCCCCTCGACCACCGCGACGACTTTCTGTCTGGCGTATTGAGTGGAAACGTCCGCCAAATGTCTGGGCTGCAGCCGGCGGCTCACTTCGCTCACCGGGCCGAACAGAGCTTGCCGTTCGGCTCGGCTCTGCACCAGGATATTCCTAATTTCATTGCTGGGTTGAGCCATAGCGTATTCCCTGCTTCAAGGCCGCCAGGTCGGTCCGCACCTGATTGACCGTCTCCACGGGCGTGATGGTCCATCCGGTTAGCGCCCGCTTGGCAAGATAAAGGGACATCGAGCCTGCCCCGATCAAAACAAGGGCTACAACCAGACACGCGAGCATTGGGCCAATTCCTAAAAAGATCATTGCAAGGATGAGACACTGAACAAGGGCGAACGCAGCCAGCGCAAAAAACATGACAGCGGCCATTCCACACGCGCCCGATGACACGAGTGTCGTGGACTTGGCTCGCATTTCCGCCTCGAGCAGACGCAGATCGAGGCGCATCAACGAGCCAAACTGGCTTAGCGCTTGGCCGAGCACGCTCCCGAAGGGCCGGTGATCCATTCCATCATCCATGCAAATGATCCTTCTCAGGAACGATCGGCGCTTCGCATGATCCGCGTCAGGACGACGCCGGCGAGGATACCGACGCCGAAAAACGCGGCTGGCTGACGCTGCGCGAATTTCGTGACGGAATCGAGCAACTCGCCGACGTTGCGGTCCCTGATATCGGTTGAGATGCGCTCGACACCTTCTGCAGCATTGCGCACCATGCTTGCGACCTGGGGCGCCTGCTTTTCGATACCGTCCGCCGCGTCCTTGACGGAGTGGGCGATATTGGCGATAGCGTCGGCGCCGGCCGTCTTGTTGGACTCGACTGCCTCCTTGAAGGCGCCCGCGGCATCAGCGGCAACAGACCCGGCATAATCCTTGGCATCGTTCGACACGGAGGCGGCGGCATTCTTCAGATGCGACGCGGTCTCCGCCGCACTTGTCTTGAGCTTGCCCAAAGCTTCTTTGCTCGTCTCGGCACGTTCAGCACCCTCGTTGCCCCGCCAGCCGTTTTCGTTGTTACCCGGTCCCGTAAAGTCGTCCGTAGTTGGCGTGTCCATGATGATTCACTCCTGTTCCTAGGAATTGAACTTCGCTATCATCAAGCGGTTCCTGCCCCCGAGGAATAAAGGATCCGCCGCTGCGGCTGGACGCGATCACCCGGCGCTCGTCCGCCCTTTCGGCCAGTCGCATCGCTCATCTTCGACCTGCATCAGCGCCCCGTGGGCTAGGCTGTACTTCGTGACGCGTCCACGAAACGCCAGTTGACGGCCGGTTGGTAGCAGCGCTTGAGGCTGGCTTGCCATCGCGACCTCGACCGTGCCAACAGTTGTCGAGACATGCGATCGACTGGATCCGCACTTCGGGGATCAAGAAGTGACGGTGTTGCCGATTGGCCGCTATCGCGAGTTTGCGCTGAGTGCGAAATCGCTCGCAGCGGACCCTTCGTCTGGCAGGTCAAGGACAGTGTCCCGCCGGGACTTAGGCACTTGGGTCGGCTTCGCCCTGATGGCGGCTGGCGCGACGGCAATCTCTGGAGGTCGTCAGGTCGCCTCATCCTTTCGAAGGGCTGGGCCTGGAAAACGACGACGGCATCGTGGGCCGGGCCGATCTAGCAATGGACGCCTTCTCGCGCAGCGGCGTAGACGTCATATTGTCTGGCCACCAGCATCTTCACCGCGCTGGTTCGAGCGCACGGCGCTACCTTATCGACGGCTATGCCGCACTGCTTGTTCAAGCGGGAACGGCGGTTTCGTCGCGGCTTCGCCGAGCGGCAAATTCGTTTAACATCATTCGCATTGAGCACCGTAGGATCTCCGTCGAGTGTCGGGCCTGGCAGCCTTCACAGTCCGGGTTCGAAACCTCAGCCAGTTATTCCTTTCGGCAAGGTCCAGGCGGGTGGAAACCTACGTGAATGGCGCGGTCGGGAAGAGGGCATCCCCCACCAAAACGGGCGCCCCCTTCAGCGGGTTCGCCGCTCTGAGAAGGCTCGCGCAACAATCCCCGCAGCCTTGCGAGGTGTTAGTTGGCAGCAATTGCATAAGCTTTGCTCGAGCCTGCGGGACTTCGACTGCGGCTGGTCCCACGCTCGCCTTGGCTGCGCCATCCCATCGCTCGGCAACGCAAGGCAGCAGTTCCAAAGTCCGCCGTACAAGCCACCGCTAAAGCTGGGATTCGATCGGGAGATGCCTGACCAGGGCAGCCAGGATGCGGCGGAACAATGCTGCCTCGGGTTCGCGAGTATAGGTCTGCGGTCTGCCTTCATCGCTGCCATGCCAGCGCAGAACTTCGTTCTTCAGTTCGAGCCGGTAGCTCGCTTCCGGCGCTATCTCCGATTTGAACCGATGTCGCAGTTCCGCGACCAGCTTCTCGTCTTCAAAAAGCACGCCCATTTCCGAATTCAACGATACGGACCGCGGATCGAAGTTGAAGGATCCGACGAAACCGATGCGGTCGTCGACGCTGAACGCTTTGGTGTGCAGGCTGGCGCCCTTGGATCCAAATACGGAAATCTTGGGCTGCCGGCGAAAGGGTTGGAGCTCGAAAAGCTGCACGCCCATTCTCAGCAAGCGCTTGCGATAGTTGGCGTATGCCCCGTGGACCGCGGCGACATCGGTCGCGGCCAAGGAGTTGGTCAACACAGCGACCTGCACCCCGTCGTCGACGAGGTCGCCGAGGATTTTTGATCCCTTCTTGCCGGGGATAAAATACGGGGAAACGATTTCCACACGCTTGCGCGCCGACTGGATGATTGGGAGCAACTCCTTCATCAGCCAACCGCGCGGTCTCCAGCCTCGGACCTTCTCCGGAGGGTCGGAGATCACCCGCACCCGCTCGACCCAATGTACGTCACTGCTCGCCGCTATGAACTCGGCGATGGAGCCCTTGTCTCCGATACCGCTCAAAAGCGTCGACTCGGTTTCCGCGTCGCTTCCCTCGAAATAGGGGGCATGCGAGCCTGGCGCGGCTGCACCGAGTTCACCTATTGGCTTCGCGTCCTGGCATACCCAGAAAGTCTGGAAGATTTGCCCGGTTTGCTGGACGGCGGGACCGAGGAGCAGCATGTCGAGGTCACGGAAATTCGTCTCCGCCGCGTCAAAATAGGCATCGCCGACATTGCGCCCACCGACGATGGCGATGTTGTCGTCGGCAATCCACGCTTTGTTGTGCATCCGCCTTGTCAATGCGAACAGCCGCAAAAGGACTTCCACGCCGCGCATGAGGCCGCGCGCTCTGATGCCGCTCGGGTTGAACAATTTGAGTTCGATGTTTGGATGGTTGCTCAGCGCCAGGTAAGCGGCATCGCTCTTGCGCGGATTCACGTCGTCGAGCAGCATTCTGACGCGCACGCCACGCTGAGCCGCCCGGACAACCTCCTGTAAAAGCAAGCGCCCCGTGTGGTCGTCGTGCCAGAGATAATACATGAGATCGAGAGTGCGAGTGGCGCCCCTTGCCGCCAAAACACGCGCGGCGAACGCATCGTAATTGTCTGAAATCAGCAGCAGGCCGCTCTTACCTGCTTTGATTTTATCGGCCGATGTTTGCGTGATCGAGACGTCCATGGATTGACCAGTTTGGGAGGAGAACGAGGCGACGTTTCATTAGGCCAAGAACCCGCGAGTGCTGATCTGGTTGCACAAGGGTCTTGAGCCTGCTGAGAGCTCACGAACAGCTAGCCCGTATGACAATCAGGTGGCTCGCCCATTTCGTTGCGCTGCTTCTTGTTCAAGCATCGCAATCTTTTCGCGGATCTCCTCTGGCTCGGCATGCTCCAGGCCCACCACGTCGTTTCTGGTCTCCCTAAGCGAAACGACGATCTCATCGAGTTTGGCGTGGATGGCGGCCGTATCGCGATAGCCCTGTATCAGGACAACACCAGTGATTACAATGGCGGCCACCGAAAGGGCATAGGTGACCGCATTGGTCAGTCCGAACGGCACCAACGCGGTGCACAACACCATCGCGACCATCATGACGTAGAAGCCCGGCGGCCGGGAAAGGAAGTCCGCTGCCACAAAAAGGATGCGGTTCATTCTAGCGTTCCCATAATTGCGCTGCCGGAGGCTCGATCTCGCGCCGAACGCCGCCTTGGATACAACGACACCGTCATATCTTGGCCAGTGCGAATACGGCTATCAGCGCGGTGAGACCGACGCAAATGGGCACAGCCAGGAGGAAACCGGCCTCTATGAAGCGAGTCTGTTTGTCGTTGAACATTCAATCACCCGTCGCTGGCTAAACAAGTTAATAAGCGGTTCGCTCGCCGCAGCGAGCAAACCGTTGGCAACGCAGCTGCACTGATTTTGAGATGTGGCTGTCCAAGTTCAGCCAAGGGATATTCCAATCACGAGCAGAGATATGGCCAGGACGAAAACTGGCGCTAACAACCAACGCGCTTGACCAACACTCCTGTCCATAAATCGTTCTCCGTTTCCGTGGCTGACAACTTCTGCCACAGGTGACCGTTCCAAGCTGCGCGGCCGGCAAGACCATTGCGGAATTCGACCGGACTTTGATCCAACTTCGGCCCCGACCGAAGTCCATCCAAGGGAACGATTGCATTCACGCCAAGTTGGCAGTTGGGCTTCGACATCGTCGATCGGGGCCAATCTCACGAGGAGTACGATTATGAAATTGCATGTCTCTGCCGCAGCTGCGGCATTTCTTCTGCTGGCAGGCGTCGGCATCGCGACGGCCGAGGACATCATTATTCAGCCGGAGCAGGAAACGGTTATCCGTGAATACGTGAAGAAGCAGCCGCTTGCGTCGGTGAAGGTTCCCGGAGTGGAACTCAGCATCGGCACGGCGCTGCCCGACACCGTCGAATTTCGCGAAGTTCCCAACGTCAAATACCGCTACGTCGTGATCGACAACCGGACGGTTCTGGTCGATCCGAGCACCCACAAGATCGTCAAAGTTTACGACTGACCAGCCTTGCCAGCCGAAGCCCGTCGCCTCTCCCGGCGGCGGGTTTTCAACAGAAACGGAAAATCACAAATGCCAAATCTCGCAAAATCCGATGCCTTGGAAACGCGCGTTGAAAACCTCCGGACCAAGTTCGCAAACGCGAAAATTACCGGAGGCGACATGAAGGCCTTTCGAAAAGTCGCAACGGTGATGGCGGACTATCAAGGCCTCATCGACGGCGACGACATGATCGCCGCCTCTTTTCTCAATGACGATTAGTTCATTCCCGGCCATTGGCCTAAGGTGAACCAGCCGCCCGCGTCTAAGGCGTCGGGTTGGAACAAGGAAATGCCATGACTTCGACGGCAGCGCTGATCTGGTATCTGGTAATCGCCGGCCCGCAGGGCGGAATGGTGGTGTTGCCAAGCACTTTCGACAAGCGCGAACAATGCACGGCCGCAATCGTCGAATACCAGAAGCAGCCAACACCGCCGGGCTGGACCCTGCAGTGCATCCCGAGCGCCTCCCCATTCACCAACAATGGATCCGCTGAGTAGTGCGATGCAGAGCAATCGGCTCCTCTGACGCGACCTCGCTTCAGCTCTTAGTCTCGACATCGGCTGCCAGAAGCTTGATATGTTCGCTCGCGATTTTGAGCAGAGTTTCGGCGGTCTCCCGCGCTGTCCATCCCTGGGCCTCCGATTCGGTTACCAAGGCTGCGAATGCCGTTTCCAAGGCGACTTCGCAGTTGACCATTCGATCCGGACTTGCCTCCGGCAATATGGGCGGTTGAATGGTCTGTGACATGCGCGATCTCTTCAATAAAAAGGGAAAGCCCGCGCCTCTCGTGAAGAGCGCGGGCCGATCAAGGTGTCTCGCCCGATCTTCGGCAGGTGACGCGAGGGAGCATTGCCTGCCGCAATCACCAACCTTTGGAAGGCACTAATGTTCCAGACCAACTGATCGAAAGTGCGCTCACCCTCGAAGTGCACGATGATCCGCGAAACGCCTTTTCAGCGTCGAGGAACCGATGATCGCGGTGTATCCCTCAGCCAAGGAACCGCGGAAGTCCGCCATTGCGGCCGGACAATTCGTGCTGATCGCCGTGACCGACACCGGTATGGGCATGAGCCCGGATGTTCTCGCCAAGGCCTTCGACCCGTTCTACACGACCAAGGGGTTGGCAAGGGGACCGGGCTGGGCCTCAGCCAGGTTTACGGTTTTGTGCGGCAATCTGGCGGCAACGTAAAGATACACTCCGAGCCCGGTGTGGGCACGACGATCAAGATCTATCTGCCACGGCACTATGGCAGCACCGACCAAGGTTCTCCCGAGCCCGGATCAAAAACGATCGAAGGTGGGCTTCCAAGCGAAACCGTCATGGTGGTCGAGGACGAGGATCGCGTGCGCGCAGTGTCGGCCGAAGCCCTGCGCGAGCTCGGTTATACCGTCGTTGAAGCCAGGGGCCCGAACGAAGCGATCAAGATGATCGAAGCTGGGCAGCGATTGTCTCTGCTTTTTACCGACGTCGTCATGCCGGAAATGTCGGGGCGGCAGCTGGTTGATATCCTGCGCAAGGACAATCCAGAACTCAAGGTTCTCTACACCACGGGCTACACGCGCAACGCTATCGTTCACGACGGTATTCTCGATTCTGGAACGAAGCTTTTGCCCAAGCCATTTAGCATTGAAGATCTCGCGGAAAAGGTGAGGACGATTCTCGACGGTCGTTGAAAGGTTTTCAACAGCGAGGCCTCCATGCCTGCGCGACGCTTGGGCCGCAGGAGCCGTCTTCAACTTCCGGATAGGGAAGCAGATGGCGTCGTAATCTGCGAGGAGCCTATCCAGGCATGTGATTTTGGCCAGGGAAATTCCCCAAGGCGATATTAGTGATCGACGCGACCGCCACGCTAGATGGCGAGGGTTATGACCTTGAGTTGGGTACTTGGCGGGATGGTTGCTGCCCGTCTGATTGATGGGTCTTGTCTTCCACCTCATTCACGGGGCGCGTCAGCCCACCGCCACGCTTGGTCTTCTCGTTTCCCGCCGCGTCCTGAGAGAACGCATCCGAAGGGTCCGCGCCGGTCTTTGCCGGATATTTTGTCGCCCCGGTTTCGCGATGGTTCTTGTTGTCACGCATGTCTTGATACCCGTGATCAAAGGATAACCGCCCACGCCAGTGCTAGTTCCAGATGGAACATTCCTAAGGTAAGTCGTTGGCCCCAGCGAAGCTGCCGAACCGAAAACTTCAAGGAGCCCTGCGAGGATTGTCGGCGCGTAAGCGTTAGTGCATTGACTCTTTTTCAGCACTGGCCGCGGCCTTAGGAGCCTAACTGGTCTTCCCTCAGCTTGTTCGCCCACCAGGCAATCGCATTCCGCCATCAGTAGCGGCATTAACGATATTGCCGGGCCTATCTCCTCAGGCCGAAAAAGCTCAGCACTGCAAGAACAACGACGACTAGCCCTACGATGTAGATAATGCTGTGCATCGGTCGGCCTCCAAAATAATAGGCAGGCCACGCTGTTTGCCTGCTGATCTGGTCATTGCGTCGAAATCAACATTTCCGACTGCCTAATGTTCCATAGAAGGCCGTATTTTTACGACGTCGTCCCCGGGCGGCTTTAGCGGGTTTTGCTGCTTTGGTCCTTGCGTTGGTGCTCGCCATGGAAACGGCCCGATAAACGAGCGAGATCTTTTTTGATGGCAACAGGACATCCGTTTACCTCCGAAATTGCGTCTACCAATGGATCTCGACGATACGCCCTTGGCCATTGGCCGACACAGGGTCCCCCTCCATGCCCCGGCGGGTCCTTCGGTAACGTTGTCAGGAAACCTTTTCTTCTAAATGCCGCAACCGTTTTATCATTGGCGGCGACCTTGCTCGCGGCAATTGCTGCCGCGATCGAAGTCCAGCTCTTGATCGGCCGGTGCGCTGTCCACGGTCGGTGTGACGAGTCCTGGATGCTCCTGCTCATAGATCACCCCTATTAATCCAGAACACCCGCCAGGCCTTCCTCAAATCGCCCGGAACCAAAGCGATCACACGATGTTAAGCAGGCGAAGGGCCATCTTAAATCGTTGAGGATCTTAAATGAAAACCGCCATTCTTAGTGCTTTGGCACTGTGCCTGCTCGTACCATCCGTGGCCTCGGCCGACGCGATCGTAGTTCAGACCCATCGACATCACCGACACCATCACTGGAACAATGATCGTGTGGTCATCTATCGCGAAGGACATCGCCTCCATCACCGCCGACATGGCGATATCGCTTTCTTCGATCACGGTCGCCGGCACCATCGCTCCGACACGGTCGTAATCCGAAGCCCGATGGATCGATCGCACCATCGTCATCGCCACATTGTCATCCAGCAGGACGAGAATGGAGGATACTGACGGCAGCCCTATGCCCGGCTCTCATCAAGAGCCGGGCACAAATGTATCACAACGTAACGATAGGACATCGGCCAGAAGCTTCGTCGCTGTCATCGAGCACGAGAGGGCCATCATCGCTATCGGCGAGAAAATTTAGGCGCTGGATCGCCCGTTACTCAGATTATGTAGCTCGAACCTGGAATGCGAATGGAAAAGATCAAAAGACTGCTGGCTTCCGGGTTTGTAGTTGTCAGCGCTACCGCCATCAATCTTGACCTTGCGCCTGCCTTTTCGGCCGCGCTCTCAGATGCAGCGACGATTGCCAATCATTTCTCGGCGATAAAGTCCATGTCCGGGGACTTCGTTCAGTCCGGCCCAAGGGCGGAAAAGACCGGAGGTAGATTTTTTCTCCAACGCCCGGGCAAGCTTCGGTTCGACTATGCAGGCAAATCCGGGATCAGCTTGATTGCAGATGGAAAATCTGTCGTAATCTACAACAAAAAGCTCAAGACGTCGCACCTCTATTCTCTCTCGAAGACGCCGCTCAAGCTCCTGCTGGACGACAAGGTCGAATTCTCTGGCAGTCGCCTGAAAAGTGTCAAAGACGATGGCGCCCAGGTTACCATCAAGCTGGCCGACAAGTCGGTCTTCGGAAACTCGAACATCACGATGGTCTTCGATAGGAAATCGCTCGATTTGCGCAGATGGAGCCTAGCCGACGAAAGAGGACAAAGCACGACGGTCACTATCTCCAATGTGAAGGAGGGCGTTCGCGCTCCTCCGGGCATTTTCACCATCGATTATGCAGCAAACCGTGAATTCAACACCACTGCGAAATGACGGCGGACTGTCGGCAAGTCTGGCAGCGAGGCTGAGGCCGGCGCGTTCCGGAGCAAGCGGAACCCTCCGAGCCAAGGAGGCCTTTCACGGAGCATAATGTTCATGCTCATAGCGCCCCAACGCGCGTGCCCACCGGCTTCGTCCACATGCATTTTCATCGACAAATGCTAAGGGCGGCGTGGACCCGGCACGATAGCGGTTATCGTCGCACTCACACAGGCCATGGCGACGCCAAAACCCGACCTGACCTGCTCTCTTTATCGCCGAGAGTCATTTGCTCGCTGTGGACCGGATTCGCTGTCTCTGCAGGCAACGGCGCGGGAACCAGCCTGGCCAGATCGAAAGAGAGGAGCATGTTGGTCCCTAAAGCCGAAAGAGCTCCATCTTTGCTAAAGCAATGCGTCGAGGCTTTGGATGTTCCGCATGGCTTGGTTAGATCCGAAGTGTGCCGAAAGGCGGCGGCACAGCGCTCGAGGCCCGCACTCCGGGGATCCGCCGAGATACTCATGGTGGGTTCGTCAAAAATCATCGTTTAGCCAGATCTAAATTAGGTTGATGTGGATCCAAAGCGGGAACCGCGCATTTAATATCCGGCTCACTTTCGGGCTGCTGGAGGACGACTCATGAAAAGGACAATGCTCGTATTAAGCCTTCTCAGTGCGCTTGTTGCATGTTCCCGCACGGAACAGGGTGCTGCCGTGGGCGGATTGGGTGGGGCGGCAATCGGCGCCGCCGTGGCTGGCAACCCAGTCCAAGGCGCGGTCGTCGGCGGAGCTGCGGGTGCCATCGCCGGAGCGGTGATCGGACACGCCAGCGAGGCCGGCCAGTGCCGCTACAGGGATCGCCAGGGGCGCGTCTACGTTGCGCGGTGTCCCGAGGGGTATTGAGTGCGCCGGGCCCGCGCGACCCTGCGATGGGGTGTGCGGCTGCCCGCGGTTCGGCTCTTTCGCCGATCCGTTAGGCCGAGGCGCAAATGCAGTCTTCGAGCTTACGCCCTGGCTGATTCAAGTCAGGCGCTTTGGCCCCTGCTGAGAGATTGGTAGGAGTGCATTCGAGATTCACAGCGTCGCAGCCTTGACCCGTTTGGCGCGCAGCGAGATGGTTCCTGGACGCTTCGCTGCGGTCAAGTGGCTCGCCCTATCCTGCCTTTGTTATTTTCGAGGCCGCCTGTGCGATTGCCCGAAAGATCCCCTCGATGAGATCCTTCTCTCGGAACGGCTTGCTTAACAATGGGACGTCCGACGGGCGATCCGAAATCGTATCCGCTTCGGCATAGCCCGTCACTATCACGGCGGGCCAGTCGCCGCGAAGGTTACGCGCAAATCGAATGACGTCGATCCCGGTGATTAGCGGCATGGCAAAGTCAGTGACGATTACGTCAAAATCGTGCGGTGCCCGTTCAATGGCAGCCAGCGCCTCAGCGCCGCCGGACGCGCAGGTTACCGGAAAACCGCGCCGCCGAAGCGACTCGGCAGTCAGTTGCCGCAACACGCTGCTGTCGTCAATCAGAAGGACAGACGGGGTTTCTTTGCCACTGTAAGTTACGGGTTCCTCGTTGCTCGCCGCGTTATCGTTGAAAGAATTATCAAAAGAGCGTGGCAGCCACAGTTCCATTGCCGTTCCGCGTCCAGGGGCGCTGTCGATGCGAAGAGAACCACCGGACTGCTTCATGAAGCCATAAACCGTGCTGAGCCCGAGCCCAGTTCCCTTTCCGACCGGCTTTGTCGTGAAGAATGGCTCTATGACCTTCTCCAGAATGTCGGGAGGGATCCCCGAACCCGTGTCCTTGACCGTTACGATCACATATTCGCCGGCCGCCAAATCTTGCGACGTCGCGTTGAGGGCACGATTTTTTGCATGCACAACGATCGTTCCACCAGATGGCATGGCATCGCGTGCGTTGAAAACAAGGTTCATCAGCGCAAGTTCAAGCTGCCCGGCATCGACATGTACCGGCCATACCGTGTCGTCGATCTGCCAATCGAAGCGAATCAAGCCCCCTAAAACTGGCGCTACCAACCCGTTCATGGTGTCGCCAAACCCTGCAAGACGCACCGCTTGCGGTTTCAGCGTCTGGCGTCGCGAAAAGGCGAGCATTCGAGTGACGAGATCGGCCCCTTGTTTGGCCGAGCGTCGCATCAGCTCGAGAACCTGCCGGGACTGGTCATCCAAGCTTGCACCGCGTTCGAGCAGTCCCAGTCCACTCAAGATTGCGGCGAGCAGATTGTTGAAATCATGAGCCAAACCACCGGTCAGTTTGCCGATGGCGTCAAGTCGCTGCGACTGAAGCAGCTGGTCCTCGAGAGCCCGCCGCTCGGTGACGTCAAGCAGCGTCCCCAAGATTTCCGGTGCGCGGCCATCAGAGCCACTAGACATCACACCTTGGTCGAGGAAGATCCGATACTCGCCATTGGCGCACAGCCAGCGGAATTCACAGGTGTAGGAGCCGGTCGTCTTTGCCGCCAGCAGCGCTTGCTCCAACCTGGCGAGATCGTCCGGATGGACCCTGCTGAGGCCAAAGGGCGGATCCGAGGTCAATGTCTTGGCCGAAAAACCGGTCAGACGTTCCACTCCATCGGTGACAAAGCGCGCTGCAAAGGGCGGCTCGGCTGCCCTCGCATGGAAACAAACCGGCAGCGAACTCAAAATGGCGTCCTGCCGTTCCTCTACGTTGCGCAGCGTCTGCTCCGCCTCAAGCTTGTCCTTCTGCGCCTGGAGTGCCTGTGCCAGCAGTCTCTTCTCGGTCGCTGCCTTTCGCTTGATTTCCGCCGTCTTTTCGTGGAGGTCGACGAATACAGCGACTTTCGAACGCAGCATGACCGGATCGAACGGCTTGAACACATAGTCGACCGCGCCGACATCATAGCCGCGCAGCATGTGGGCCTGCTCCTTGTTGATGGCTGTAAGAAAGATGATGGGAGTGCGCCTGGATTGCTCGCGCTGGCGTATAAGCGCAGCCGTCTCATAGCCGTCTATTCCCGGCATGAGGACATCCAGGAGGATGATGGCGAAGTCCTCCTTCAGCAGGAAGCGTAAGGCCTCTTCGCCCGATTGCGCGCAGATGACATCGCCCGTCGAAGCAAGGACTTCGCTGATCGCCAGAAGATTGCGTTCATCGTCGTCAACGGCAAGGATCCGCGCCCTTGCCGGTCTCTCGGCCAATTGCCCGGCCTCAAGCTTTCTGACCTTATTCCTCTGAGGTTTTTGCATGGCCGTCAGTTCACTGCCACGAGCATCTGTTCCGGAGTCTCCGTGCGTGCCCTGGAACGGCCTATCCAGACACGAAGCAATGCCAGCAGGAGATCGAGATCGACGGGCTTGGCGATATAATCGGAAGCACCGGCGTCCAGACACTTCTGCCGATCGCCCTTCATCGCTTTGGCAGTGACGGAAATCAGCGGGATGTGAGCGATCGCCGGCATCCCACGAATGCGCCGCATCGTCTCGTAGCCATCCATCTCCGGCATCATGATATCGATCAAAGCGGCGTCGACATCGGGCGTCTGCTCCAGCAGTGCGATGCCGTCGCGGCCGCGCTCGGCATGCAGAACCTGAATGTCGTAGGTCTCAAGGACGCTGGTGAGAGAGTAGATGTTCCTGATATCGTCGTCGACAATAAGCACTTTCGCTCCGGCAAGATCGGACTTGCCGGCCTGCTCGAGTGCTGGATCCCCCTCTTCGCGTCCTTCTCCGGGCAGGGTCGCCGAGATTTGCAGCGCCAGTTGGGCAAAATTCTCGGCCCGCGGCGCATTCGCAAGCGCCGGGTTCAGGGCCAACACCTGTTCAAGCGCATCGGGATGAGGGGCAAAGAACAACAGCTGAGGCAACGCTTCGCCAAACTGGCCGGTGAGCTCGTCGAGCACCTGTGCATTGTCCCTAGCCGAGCGCCCGAAGCCAAGCACGACGGCATCGTACGAAGCCGTGCCGATATCGTCGGCATTTGCCGCAAAACGGCCGATCGCAGTGACCGAGGTCACCCCGTCGCGGATCGCTTCGACCAGCGATAGCCGGCGCTCCGGGTCGGGGTCCGCGACCAGAACGCGCCTCTGAATGCGCAGCTTCCTGGAATGAATATGCTGAAACACCCTCATCAGTTCCTCGGAAGAGACAGGCTTGGTCGCGATGCTGGACGCCCCCTTGCGGGCGAGAGCGTCGATATCCTCGGCACCCGAGATGACATGAACTGGGATGTGACTGGTCTTCTGATCGTGACGTAGCAGATCGAAAAGCACCCAGCCGTCGATATCCGAAAGACCGAGATCGAGCGTAATCGCATCAGGAACGAGTTTGCGGGCCAGGGCCAGTGTGCCGGAACCGGCGGTCGACAAGACACCTTTGAGGCCGGCCGAACGCGCGAGACCAAGCAGCAACCCGCCAAAGGTCGGGTCGTCTTCGACGATTAATACGACCCGATCCGTCGGCGTGATGGAATCGCGATCGTCGATCAGCTCCGCCGAAGGCGAGCTGCCGAGCGATGCCGGCGCGGCAACTGCCTCGGTTGGCGCAGGCAAGACCGACTGAGCGGCCGCCGCATGGGGGCCGTCGAACGGTATGACCAGCGTAAAGGTCGAGCCCTTGCCGGGCGTGCTTTCAACGCGTAGCTCACCGCCAAGCAGGCGTGCGATTTCCCGGCTGATCGACAGGCCAAGCCCGGTGCCGCCATATTTGCGGCTGGTGGTGCCGTCGGCCTGCTGGAAGGCTTCAAAGATCAGTTTCTGCTTGTCTTCCGGAATGCCGATGCCGGTGTCGGTCACGGCGATCGCCAAGGCCTTCATCGCTTGCCCGGAGCCATTGCGGCGGCCGGCCTTCTCGACCCGGAAATTCAGGCTGACTTCGCCCTGCGAGGTGAACTTGAATGCATTCGAAAGAAGGTTGAGGACAATTTGCTGCAGGCGCTTCTCGTCGGTGCGGACCGTCTCGGGAAGTGCGGGATCGACCTTGATGGTGAAACCGAGGCCCTTGTCGGCGGCCAACTGCCGGAATGTGCGTTCCATATGCTGGCGCAGATGGGTCACCGGCATATCGTTGATGTCTATGGAGACGGTACCGGACTCAATCTTCGACAGATCGAGGATGTCATTGATGAGGCTGAGAAGATCGGTTCCGGCAGAGTTAATGGTCCGCGCGAATTCGACCTGTTTTTCATTGAGATTGCCCTGCTGGTTGGTCGCAAGAAGGTTGGAAAGAATAAGCAGTGAGTTGAGCGGTGTGCGCAGCTCGTGACTCATGTTGGCCAGGAACTCGGACTTGTACTTCGACGTAAGCGCCAGTTGTTCGGCTTTCTCCTCCAGAGCACGCCGCGCCATCTCGATTTCGAGATTCTTGTTTTCCACCTGCTTCTTTTCGTTCTCGAGAAGCTGCGCCTTTTCCTGCAGCTCCTCGTTCGTCGCATGCAGCTCTTCCTGCTTCTTGGTCAGTTCGGTCTGACGCGCCTGCAATTCCGAGGTCAGCAGCTGGGACTGCTTGAGCAGCCCCTCGGTGCGCATCGTTGCGGCAATGGTGTTGAGAACGATGCCGACGGATTCCATCAGCTGGTTGAGAAAGGACTGGTGCGTGTCGCGAAATTCGCCGAACGAGGCGAGTTCGATAACGGCTTTGACCTCATCCTCGAACAAGGCGGGAAGAATGATGACGTTGGCTGGCGAGGCACTGCCGAGACCTGACGTGACGCGAAGAAATTCCGGCGGCACATTGTTCAGCATGATGGCCCGCTTGTCAGCAGCGCTTTGCCCGACCAGACCTTCACGCAGATCGAGACGCTGTTTGATGGCGGCCCTGCTTTCGGCGCCATAGGACGCCGCAAGCTCAAGATAGGATTCCTCTTCGTCGCGGTTGGTGACGTAGAAGACCCCGTATTGGGCGTTCACCAGCGGAGCGAGCTCGGACATGATAAGCCGCGAGACGGTGGCAAGATCGCGTTCGCCCTGCAGCATGCGCGAAAATCGCGCGAGATTGGTCTTCAACCAATCCTGCTCCGCATTCTTAAGGGTTTGATCCTTCAGATTGCGGATCATTTCGTTGATGTTGTCCTTGAGCGCGGCGACCTCGCCGGAGGCCTCGACGCTGATCGAGCGGGTCAGATCGCCCTTGGTCACCGCTGTCGAAACCTCGGCAATTGCGCGCACCTGCGTGGTCAGGTTGGCGGCGAGTTGATTGACGTTGTCGGTGAGGTCGCGCCACAGGCCGGCAGCACCTGGCACGCGCGCCTGACCGCCGAGCTTGCCCTCGATGCCCACTTCACGCGCGACATTGGTCACCTGGTCGGCGAAGGTAGCCAGCGTCTCGATCATGCCGTTGATGGTGTCAGCGAGCGAAGCGATCTCACCCTTGGCATCGACCGTCAGTTTGCGCTTGAGATTACCCTGCGCGACCGCTGTCACGACGTCGGCGATTCCACGCACCTGATTGGTCAGGTTCGTCGCCATGAGGTTGACGTTGTCGGTCAGGTCCTTCCAGGTACCGGCCACGCCTTCGACACGCGCCTGGCCGCCAAGCTTGCCTTCGGTGCCAACCTCACGCGCCACGCGGGTCACTTCGCCGGCAAAGGAGTTGAGCTGGTCCACCATGGTGTTGATGGTCGACTTGAGCTCAAGGATTTCACCCTTCACGTCAACTGTGATTTTTTTCGACAGGTCACCGCGCGCAACAGCGGTCGTTACTTCCGCGATATTGCGCACCTGGCCAGTCAGGTTCTCGGCCATGGAGTTCACATTGTCGGTCAGGTCTTTCCAAGTTCCAGCCACGCCGCGCACCTGCGCCTGGCCGCCCAGCTTGCCTTCGGTGCCGACCTCGCGCGCTACCCGCGTCACTTCCGAGGCGAAGGAATTGAGCTGGTCGACCATCGTGTTGATCGTGTCCTTGAGCTCCAGGATTTCCCCTCGCACATCGACAGTGATCTTCTTTGACAGATCCCCAAGCGCCACGGCCGTGGTCACTTCGGCGATGTTGCGTACCTGGCCGGTTAGATTGGCGGCCATGGCATTGACGTTGTCGGTCAAATCCTTCCAGGTGCCGGCGACACCACGCACCTGCGCCTGACCGCCCAGCTTGCCATCCGAGCCGACTTCGCGTGCCACGCGCGTCACCTCCGAGGCGAAGGAATTGAGCTGATCCACCATCGTGTTGATGACGTCCTTGATCTGCAAGATCTCGCCCAGTGCATCAACCGTGATCTTCTGCGTCAGGTCTCCGGTGGCAATCGCCGTCGCCACCTTGGAGACATCGCGCAATTGCACGGTCAGATTGCCGGCCATTGCGTTGACGTTGTCGGTCAAGTCCTTCCAGGTGCCGCCGACGCCTTCGACATGAGCCTGCCCACCAAGCTTGCCTTCCGAACCGACTTCGCGCGCCACACGGGTGACCTCCGAAGCGAAGGAATTCAACTGATCGACCATCGTGTTGACGGTATCCTTGAGCTCCAGGATTTCGCCCTTGACGTCGACGGTGATCTTCTTCGACAGGTCGCCGCGAGCCACCGCCGTCGTGACCTCTGCGATGTTGCGCACCTGTCCGGTCAGATTGGCAGCCATCAGATTGACGTTGTCGGTCAGATCCTTCCATGTGCCGCCGACGCCCCTCACCTCGGCCTGACCGCCCAGCTTGCCTTCGGTTCCGACCTCGCGCGCCACGCGCGTCACTTCCGAGGCAAACGAGTTCAGCTGATCAACCATCGTGTTGATGGTGTCTTTCAATTCCAGAATTTCGCCTTGAACCGCGACGGTGATCTTCTTTGAAAGGTCTCCAGAGGCAACCGCCGTCGTGACCTCTGCGATGTTGCGCACCTGTCCAGTGAGGTTTTCAGCCATCGAGTTGACGTTGTCAGTGAGGTCCTTCCACGTGCCGGCAACGCCGCGCACTTGCGCCTGGCCGCCGAGCTTGCCTTCGGTGCCAACCTCACGCGCGACGCGGGTTACCTCGCCGGCGAAGGAATTGAGCTGATCAACCATGGTATTGATGGTCGATTTCAGCTCAAGGATTTCGCCTTTCACATCGACCGTGATCTTCTTGGAAAGGTCGCCCAAGGCGACGGCCGTCGTCACCTCGGCGATATTGCGCACCTGGCCGGTCAGATTTTCGGCCATGGAATTCACATTATCGGTCAGATCCTTCCACGTCCCGCCGACCCCTTCCACGCGTGCCTGGCCGCCCAGCTTGCCTTCGGTGCCGACCTCGCGCGCCACGCGTGTCACTTCCGAGGCGAAGGAATTGAGCTGGTCGACCATGGTGTTGATGGTGTTCTTCAGCTCCAGAATCTCGCCCTTCACGTCGACGGTGATCTTTTTCGACAGGTCCCCGGATGCAACCGCCGTCGTCACCTCCGCGATGTTGCGCACCTGGCCGGTCAGGTTGGTTGCCATGGCATTGACGTTGTCGGTCAAATCTTTCCACGTCCCGGCGACTCCTTTCACGCGCGCCTGGCCGCCGAGTTTGCCTTCGGTGCCGACTTCGCGCGCCACGCGCGTTACCTCGGAGGCAAAGGAAGCAAGCTGACCAACCATGGTGTTGACGATCTTGCCTATGCGCAGAAATTCGCCGCGCAGCGGTCGACCGTCGATCTCGACCATCATCGTCTGCGACAGATCACCCTTGGCGACGGCGCCGATGACGCGCGCGACCTCGGCCGTCGGTTGGACCATGTCTTCTATGAGATCGTTGACCGAGCGTACGCTGGATTCCCAGCTGCCTGTAGCGTTTCGGACGCGGCCACGCTCGCCTATCCGCCCATCCTTGCCGACGACCCTGCTCAGACGCTCGAATTCTCGGGACACCTGGTCGTTCAGATCGACGATCTCGTTGAAGGTTTCCGCGATCTCGGAATCGAGGCCTTCGTAGACGTTGTCGATGCGGACTGAGAAGTCACCGCGCCGGAAGGCCTTTAGAGAATTCAGTATGCTACGACGGTCCAATTGCGTCTTGGATGCCTGCACAGTCACAGTGCCCCTCCCCGGTCGATCCATGTCGGATAAATGCCCCTCGCGTGCGAACGATACATTCCCCCGCAAGTCCCCAAACGCCGCGATTTCAATTTGGTTCCGAGCGGCATTTAGCAACTTTCCCAAGTCGAAAATTGGGTTCCCCTGATGGCGAAGCGCATTGCAGTCGCCGGGTGGGCGACCTGGTTATCAGTAGCGACGACGTCTCTTCTTGTTATGCCGCCGTTCAGCCGGCCCGCCGGCGCCGCAAGGCTCGTGAGCAATTTCCTGCCGTTCGGCCTGATGCGATCGATGGCGCCACTTTTCAAACTCTTTTGGATTCGGGCGCCGCAACAGCACGCCTCGCCGGCGATCGACACGTAGCGGGCTCAGCCGGGAAGCTCGGTCATCGCGCTCGTTCGAAGGTATCGAGGCTCGTGCCGAAAGCCCGCCAAGTCCCGATTTCAGCGAGTTTTGCGGGCGCGCGCCACTTCCTCCGCAGTCAATGCGTTGCCAGCAACCGTGTGCCAGAGCGTTTTATGACACCGCCAGTATCATCCTCAATCACCACGGGAGAACCGTACTGCTTGCGCCAAGCGCCACTCCCATGTCCAACTCGCGTCTAAAGGTTAGTAAATTCGGATCGGCCGATCTGGGCTTTCCGATTCCGGCGGCCACTGCTCTAGGTTCTTTGCCCGGATCGTCGCTCCCTTTGATGGCTTCGACGCAAAAAGAAGAACGCAAGGAAAGAAACACAGCCTGTTGGCGATGCTGCGCGCAGGAACGTTAGTTCCCCTTCGCGCAGGGTCACACGTGATGAGGTCCGGTGCGGGATCGCACCGGACCTCCTGCAGTACGAGTCTGGAAGCTGTTCAGCCTTCGACGTTGGATTTCAGCCGCCCATTTTCTTTGCCATGGCACAGAATTCTGCGTGCGATTTATTGAGCGTAGTGTCGCCGCAGTCCTTCAGCACTGCCTTCTGTTGCTCGGGTTTCATGGCGCTCCATGCGGTCTTGAAATCCTTTTCCGACCTCAGAGATTTCATGCCGGCATCCGTGAAGAAAGGCGACATCGTTGCCGGATCGTCAAGCGCCGACGTATTGCTAGCGGTTAGGGCCGAGCCCGACATCATTGCAAGCGCCACAGCAGTCAGAGTGAGTATCTTGATGCTCATTTTGGTTTTCCTCCATTGATAGGTCAGTTGAGTGACCTCGGGAAAAACGCCATTCGCTGAAGCCGGTTCCGGCCGCCTATCGCTTTCGGCCTGCTTCGCTGCGTACGGTCCCATGCCCCGTGGCGAAGGGGAAAAGATGGGCCGTCACTATCATGTCCCTCTAGCGGCAGGAGGCGCGGGCACCGCCCTGCAGCGGTCAACCTTTAGATGACTGATGTTCTGGCAAGCCGGTGTTACGGGCCAGAATGGCTCGAACTTCGCTTGTCTTCTGGTCCGACAGAAGCGAGACATTGCGGCCGCTTGATGTCACCTCATGAGGGAAAAGATCAGACGCGCACTCGAACAAGTTGGTGCGCAACCTTTTCAGGCAAAAATCATTCATGCTCGTATACCGAGCAAGGAACAATAATATGTGGCTCTTTACAGCTGTCATTCTCGGGTTTGTTTTAGCCATATCGCTAGGTTGGGCGGTCGCGGCTTTTCAAGGTAAGTGGAAATTACGCAAGCAGATGCGAGCGGTTCGCACGGACGTTCTGGAGGCGATGCTCTTTGGCGAAGAAGTGTGACCGATGCGACCACCAATCCGAGTAACGTCACGTCGTGGCCTTGACTTACCATGTTCCAAATCGGCTCTCCCTATTGTCAAATATTCCACTGTAACGAAGTCCGCGTCTCGCTGAAGAATAGGCTGCTCCAACACACAATGAGCAAAACCATGAGGAGCGTCGCTCTTGTGATGTTTATGGGCACAGCCCTTTCCGTGACCGAGGACTCGGCGCTCGCGCTAAAGTGATTCATTGGTTCGGAACTTAAACCTCCGGTAGCCGTTTACGGCCGCGCTGGAGGGGAATGATAATGAACGGCAGTTCGGTTCTAGTCGTCGAGGACGAGGCGCTGATTTTGCTCGACATACAATCGGCGCTTGAAGAGGCAGGGTTTCTTGTCGTCGCTGCTAACAGCGCCGCTCTAGCCATTGAAGCTTTCGATGCCGATCCGACATCGTTCAAGGCGCTCATCTCGGACATTCGCCTGGGATCGGGTAAAACCGGATGGGAAGTTGCAAGGCATTTGCGTCAAGCCAATTCAGCCCTCCCCGTAATTTATATTAGCGGCGACAGTGACATTCATTGGGGTGCGGAAGGCGTGCCGGGAAGCGTAATGATCGCCAAGCCATTCGCCGTCGTTCAGGTCATCACCGCTTTGTCGACCCTTCTAAATCAACATGTTCCTGCGTCCCCGCCCCCGTCCCAAAACTAGGCGCTTGGAAATGCGGCGGATTCTCCTGAGGCGTTACGGCCTTAGCGTTGCGAGAGCGCCTCGACTCTTGCCCGCCTCTTTGGTTCATGCTCGGCTGGCGAGCCGTGGACGCGCTTCTTCGCGTGGACCTCATCGACGGCTCTGTCTGCCGACATAGTATTTTTTGGGCACAGTTGGCTTGAATGCCCTCGGGAGTTAGCCCCTCCACCCATTGCGCACGCTCCTGGGAAACACTGCCGGAAAGCCTGGATTGTCAGTGGGAAGAATGTTCATCCCTCGCCCGTGTTTTCGCGGCCTTCCTTGCGGAGGCAGAACGCGCGGCGGCGGGTCGGTCTGCGGAAGCGGCCCCACCCTTTTCGCCGCCTTTGTGTGCGGCGGGATGGCCGGTATGTTTGCCTCGACCCGACCCTCCCTCTTTCTTGCCGCCGCCATCATCCTTGTTGACGGTGGCCCAGGCGCGTCGCTCCGCCTCCTTCTCGGAAACGCCGCGCTTCTCATAGCCTTCGGCGATATGATCAGCCTTACGTTCCTGCTTGTCCGTGTATTTTGATTTGTCGCCGCGTGGCATCATCGCCCCGAAAAACGACGGAAAGGCGGTGACACACCTTTCTTTCGAGCGGCACTATTGCTGGCCACCTTCGCCGCAGGAAGCGTTCCGAACTCGGCGTTGCGTTGATCGGCCTCGAAGCGTAGCGGTGGGGCTCGTCAATTCCACGCCGAGAGAACCGTCTCCATCTCGACGGTCTCGACCTGTTGGGCAAAACGCTGGTGATAGACGGTCATCAGCGCGTCATGGGTGGCGTCGGACGAACTGCAAAGCGCATCGGTGACCAGAACGACGCGATAGCCGATATCGATCGCGCCAAGAACGGTCGTGAGGACGCAGACATCGGTTTCGCCGCCCGTGATCACCAACGTATCAATCCGACGCTCAGCGAGCTCGGTCTGCAACCTTCCCTCCGGCCAAGGCGAATAGACATGCTTGTCGATTATCTTCGCCGGCGGACTGAATGCAGGCAGCGGCGGCAGCAAGTCCACCATCTCCGGACCGACGGCCTCTATCGTCATCGATGCCCAGCGCTCGTAGTAGCGTTTCCAGGTCCCGGCGCCCTGCCCTACCTTTGCAGCCGGGATAAAGCGGGTGAAGATCGTTTGCTCGGCTTTCCTTTCGACAAGGCGGACAATTCTCGGAAGGACCCGGGTGATCCAGGGCGTCGCCCATTCGGACGGCTCGGCGAACAGCTTTTGCATATCGACGCAAAGATGCGCGCAGCGATCGCCAAGCGGTCCGTAGCTCAAGCCCGGGGTTGACATCACAATCCCAAGCGCGCTTGGCTCGACTGTACTAACGTCAAGCAGGACAACATTTGTTTCGGCGAGCAGCGGCGCTTCTTCAGATTCAATGGTTGATCCTCGCAATGTCGGACAAACGTCCCTCCCCGGCTACGCGTTCCCTCGGAAACCAGTTACCGCGCCGCGCGTTCAGATTGGATGGATACAGCACAGAATTCCGTCCAAACCTTCGCTATCGAACGTACAGGCGGGTACCTCTGCGGAAAAATCCGTTATCGGGTGACTGGCGATCCGCGCGTGCATTACTGCCATTGCGACATGTGCCGGCGTGCGACCGGCAGCGCCTTTGCGTTGCTCGCATGGCTGCGTTCTGCCGGAGTTTCCTGGCAAAGCGAGGAACCTACCTACCGCCGGTCATCACCCCTTGCGCAACGCGGCTTCTGCCGGGCATGCGGCACGCCGCTTACTCTGGCCTATGATGCCGCAATTGACGAAATCGCGCTGCATGTCGGAACCTTCGACAATCCGGCGGAACTCGAGCCGCAATACAACCACGGGTCCGCGCAGCGGCTCAGCTGGGTTAGCTGCGGCCTCGACCTGCCTCATCGCAATACGGAAGAGCGATGGTAACGGAATCTGGCGTCGAGTTTCCCTTGCCCTTGAGCACGCAGCCAATGGAAGCGCGCGCGGCGGAGGCATTGCCGCGAGAAGACGGTCCCTGGCAGTACGAACCGAAATGGGATGGCTTCCGCTGCCTCGCCTTCAAGGGCGGCAAGGCCGTCGACCTCAGGGCAAAATCCGGTAAACCGCTTGGTCGCTATTTTCCCGAACTCGTAAGGGCCTTGAGTACGCTCGCGGCAACGGACTTCGTCGTCGACGGCGAAATCATAGTCGAGATCGATGGCCGTGCTTCTTTCGACGCCCTGCAGATGCGGCTTCATCCAGCAGAGAGCCGCATCCGCAAGCTCAGTGGGGAAATTCCCGCGCAGCTGGTCGTCTTCGATATGCTTGTGGCTCCGGGAGATCGGCCGCTGATCGAATTGCGATTGCACGATCGGCGTGCCGCGGCCGAAGACTTGGTGGCCAAGGCAAAGACCAAGATTCTCCGGCTTTCGCGGGCCACCACCAGCCTGGCGACAGCCGACAAGTGGTTGAAGGGCGCTGGTAGCGGGTCCACCGACGGTGTCGTGGCCAAGCTTCTCAACGGCCCCTACCGGCCGGGCGAACGCGCCATGGTGAAGGTAAAGCGCCTACGCACGGCCGACTGCGTCGTGGGAGGGTTCCGCTATTTGAACGGCAGACGACAGGTTGGATCGCTGCTGCTCGGTCTCTACAACGACGATGGTCTGCTCGACCATGTCGGCTTCACTTCGACCATCGCCAATGACGAGCGTGCGGCACTGACGGAAAGGCTGGAACAGCTGCGTGGCGGATCCGGCTTCAACGGCAAGGCGCCGGGCGGCCCTAGCCGGTGGAGCACCGAGCGTAGCGGCGAATGGGAACCGGTCAGACCGGAACTCGTGGTCGAGGTTCGCTTCGACCACGTCACCGGCGACCGCTTCCGGCACGGAACGAAACTTTTGCGCTGGCGGCCGGACAAAGCCCCGCGCCAATGCACCTTCGAGCAGATCGCGTAACCCCCCGCTTCCAGTCTTCAAAAAGGCACCATTCACGGCTTGAATGCGAGCAAGGCCATATACGTGTCCTTCACACCGGCGATCGAGCTTGAGACGAGCTTAGAAGCAATCTGCGAAAAGACGTCCAGGTGCGGGAAGATCCGTGCGAGCTTCCTCGCCAGCGTTTTGCCTTTTCGATGTCAGGGCATTTCGTCTTTGTTCGTCGGTGAAATCTTCGTCCTCGCCGCCGCAATCACGACCATCCGCCGTAGGCGAGCATAGAGATACGGACCGGATGCCTCCCGCAGGTTCAAGAGCGCAAGGCGCGAGCGCGGCCATGCCTGTTGGGCGGCCCCGGCACCAATCATATGCGACAGTTCCGTCAGCGGCCGATCGATTTCAAACTGAACCAGCGCGGTCGTCACGGCCGTCGATCCTTCAACGGTCCGCACCGGTCGTCAGACCACGCAAAGTCCATCTCGCGTCAGCGCCTCGGCCATCATCGCACCGCTGATGCCCATGCCACATCGGTCTTAACGTGTAATGTCAGCCGCCTCGCAGGAATGGACGGCGGGCGGTATGCAGACCAGACAGGCGTACCGCTTCTGAGGTTGCCAGTCCAAGCCTGGCTGGTTCCATTCGACTGCTGCGGCATCGGACGCGCTGGAACCTCCCGTCGCCTGGGCGGTTTTCTCTAACGCAAAGGCCCCAATCAAATGGTGGAGATCGCCATGGAACCGCGCAATAAGCGAACCGCTCAGCAAGATCGGACCGGCGCGCCGGCTAGCGAGCAGCAGAACTGGAATGCGGTCGAAGGCGCCAGCATCGTGGCGGCCGAGGGCGAGGCTGATGGTGCGACGGAGAGGGACGGAACGCTTCCTGAAGAAGACGACGACAACGCTTACCAAAACAGCGACGAAGCGTTGCCCGATGACGAAGAGGAGCGAGTTTTGTCACGCGATCCTTCGAAGGAAGGAAGCCGCTTCGACGAAGTATGAGCCGAGCAGGCGGCTGATTGCCAGGTGCGAGGTTTTCGGGGACGTCTGTCCTGATCCCTAATCCGTCTGCGCGAGGAAGTTGCCGCCGATGCCGGGCAGCCTGTGGCGCATTCTCGCAGGCCAGCTTCTGCTGGCGCCGCCCAACTCCCAGCTTCGCAGCAAGACCGACGGGCGGTGGGCAGTGAGATGATCGAGGTCGGGCCGAGATCCGCCCATCTGCTGGTCCAGGCCGCGAAATGAGAACATCGCGTTCCACCGGTTTCGGAGCACCGCTTGTCAGGTCACCCGCCACACCGTATTGCCGACATCGTCGGCGATCAAAAGCGCGCCGGCCCTGTCGACAGTGACACCAACCGGCCTTCCCCTCGCCTCGCCCTTTGAGGAGGCCGGTGAAGACGTCCTGCCCCATTCCGTTGGATGTTCGGCGCTGAACGGCACGAAGGCGACCTTGTAGCCCACGATCCCAGCTGCCGTGCGCGGACGGTGACCAGCATGGATGATTGGGATGGTCTGCGATTTGAGCCGTCGAGTTCGGAACTTGCCCCCTAGGAGCGGCGTCAGCGCTTCCTAGCGATCTGGCGGAGGTCACCAGAAGGCGAACCTTTTGGACACAAGGCGCCACATCTTAATGGCTTGGCCGAGAGGCCGCGGCTACAAGGTAATTCAGATCGTCTGCCCGCGCGTCTCGTCAAAATCGTACCAGCGTACGAAAGCTAAGAGTATTTCATATTGGCCGACGGCTAAATCGTCATCGTCGATCCGGATACGTTGAAGATCGTCCTTACCCTGACCTGACTTGGGCGCCCGATCTGAAACGCCCGCCACATCCAGGTGGCGGGCGTTCTATGAAACCTGACGATGACTCAACCGCGGTCGAGCTGCAGGATGGCTTCCCTTCATGGAAGCGGCAATACCAGCAGTGTGGCGGTCAGGACGTCAAAGCTGGATCTCGGCCCCTGCCTGTTCATCGAACAAGACTGAACAGCCCCGCGCAAGCGCCACCGTGGAAAGGGCGTTTGCCATCACCTCGTCCGACGACACGAAATCGCCGGTCAGCACCCGCAACTCTTCCACGCCCTCAGCCATCGAGACAAAATTTCCGACCACGCGATCGTGCCGGCAGGCCTCGACCACGCAAAGCAGATCGATCAGTTCGAAGCTGCTCATGTTCAGCCTCCGAAAAGTGCCCCTTGCTGGATCATGAAACGCATTGGTTGAACATTGCGTTCCGGCGGCCTCGAATTACCAGCCTGGCTCGCCGCTGCGGCGGCTGCAGTTTGCCGGCGGGGTTTGAGGGTCGTTCAACAACGCGACCGTCACGGTTCAATTATGCCGTTAAATTGCGGACCTTGCATCTGAAGGCTGCCTTCCGTTTGAAATCGGGGAGGGCCTAGCCGTATCCGCTGGCCCTCCGCAAAGGCAAAAGATTGCAGCGCGAATGAGGGGTTAGTTCCTGGTCGTCCTCGACCAAGCGGACCAACCATTCCTCACCGGCTTTTATAACTTCAACGGCCGTTCGCCATCTTGCGCTATCTCGCTTATCCTGCATGGCAATCTTCAAATTTGTAGGGCGGCGAAGTATCGTCCTTTCAATAAGAAATGCTGGTACGGATTCGTACCCATCGCTGGCGGGACTCGGCGGAGTTCCGAACCGGCGTATACTTGGCGGGACCGCTCATACCGAACAGTGGCATTGCGGGCGCGCCCTGGGAGTTGGCCGTGCTTCCGCCTTTGCATGCGGAGGATGAAAATGTCACATACCAAAGGGGCGTCAATCGACAACGCTATCCTGCGTGCCTTTCGCCGCGCGATCTCCGAGAAGAAGATTCCGGAAAGCCAATGGCGCGACTTCGCCGCGCAGATCATCCGTGAATTCACCGGTTTTGACACCGTGGATCCGGACCTGCTGGATTGGATAGCGTGCAAGTCGGAACATGCTAGACCAAAGCCACCAAAATTCCTCGACCATAAGCTGGAGTGCCCATACTGCCTCACCATACGGCTGAGAATTCCCACCGACGCTCGCCCAGACACCCCGATTTTTTGCGATGATTGTGGAGCGTATCTGGGCACCTGGGATGAACTCCAAACCGATTTTGAGAGACAGGGCGGTCACCATGGCGTCTTCCGCCTAAACAAGGGCCGTATCCAGCGTGTGGAATAAAACAGGTTCGCATCATCCTGAGGGCCAAGCCCAACGTGGCGCGCCTACTTTTTTGCTGCCTTCCGCGACAAGCGATCCGCCAGGTACCTTAGTCGATCGGGAAGCCATTTTTCGACACGAAAGATTGGCAGACTGCGCAGGTGCCGTCGCAAGACTTCATTGGAAAATTGCCGTCGCAGCAATTCGGCGAGGTTGCGAGGATGCTCTCGTTCCATTGTAGCCACCTTTGTTCTCAAACCCGGCCAGCTTGGAATTGTTCCGGCAGAACCATTCAGTGCCGGTTCGAGAACGCCGCCCGCACTTTCGCCCACTGTTCGAAATCGTACCCAAGGATATTTCCGAAGCCCAAAAGCGACATTCGCAATTGCCGGCCGCGCGACTTGAGAGGATGGTGAGCGATCGCTTGCCGATTTGTGTGGGCGCAAGCGGCTGAGAGATGCGTGTGCTCTTGCCCCAAAAACGGGAGGCGAGAGCATGGCTCAGCTTCAGCAATCCAGCATCCGCAATCGTCTGCTTGCATCATTGTCGTGCGACGACTTCGCGCTCGTGCAGCCGCATCTCGAAGCCGTCACGCTTGGGGTGCGTGAACACCTGTTCCGGGCGGAACAGAAGATCACGCATGTCACTTTCCCCGAATACGGCATCGCCTCGATCGTCGCCGACACGGAAGAAGGTCGCTTCGAGGTCGGCATGGTGGGATCGGAGGGGTTGGTGGGCACGGCCGTTGTGCTCGGCGTGGACCGCACGCCTCACACCTGCATGGTACAGGCTGCGGGCGAAGCGTTTCGCATCGGGGCCGATGAACTCCAGGCAGCGATGGACCACAGTGCCACGCTGCGCGCGCTGCTTTTGCGCTTCGTGCACACCTTCATCGTGCAGGTCAGCCAGACGGCCTATGCCAACGCCGGATACTCCATCGAGGACCGGCTGGCCCGCTGGCTGTTGATGACCCACGATCGTCTGGAAAAAGACGATATGCCCGTGACCCACGAGTTTCTGAGCGTCATGCTGGGCACGCGTCGTCCGGGTGTGACATTGGCGGTGCAGATGCTGGAGGGGACCGGTGTGATCCGGGCCACGCGCGGCCACGTCACGGTGAGAGATCGCGAGAAGCTGGAGCAGATCGCCGGCCAAGCTTACGGGTTCGCAGAGAAGGAATATTCCAACGTATTTCAGTTCCCGATCAAGCGAGACAGATGAGGTGGATCGTGCGCTACTTCATGAATGTTCGCTATCGCGGCCGGCTCATACCGGACCCTGACGGCGATGAGCTGGAGAACGAGGAAGCCGTGCAAGGCCATGCGCTTGCCAACGCCTATGATCTCGTCTTTCACACCCGCATGGACTCGCTCCGCAGCTGGTTCGACTGCAGCTTCGAAGTGACCGACGAGAGCGGCATAACTGTGCTGGTGATGCCGTTCGGCGAGGTGGTTTCAGAAACCTGATGTGGCATCGACCTGGCTCCCCTGGAAGATCGCTCAATATGTCCTCAACCTAACTGTTCGGATTCATACCAAGCCTTGAAGTGCGAAGAGAGCCCGCCCTAACGTGCTTCCAGGGAGGAGTGTTGATGGTCCACGATTTTCAAACAGTGGCGGTTGAAAGGGCTGCCGAAGCCTACGTGCTCTCGCGACGCAAAGCGCGGTTCCTATCGATGGCGATGGCGATCCGTGCCATTAGAACCCTCATGCCGGCTTGCACCGTCACCGACCAAATGTTGGAGGAGTTGTTCGCAGAGGCATGCATTGCTCACGGTGTGCCGGTCGCTTTCGACACGGCAACGGCCAGCGGGTTAGAAATGCGCCTCCATTCTTAGGCCGTTCCGCACGCCCCTGCAGAGACTTTTGCAACGCCTCAGGCACTTTGTGGACAACTCGCACTGTCCTTGGAAATTGCGACGACGACGAAGCTGCGCTACCGGCACCCGAGACGCCTTATGCCGACTGCGGCGCAGCGCCAGATCGGCATTAGGACGACGCGACGTTCGGGCATTCTCGGACAGCCGCGGCATATGGATGCGAGACGACGGCAACGCCAAGGTCTCAATCGCGCCTTGTGGACAGCAATTGTGCGCGACCAATCTGTGGATCGGCGACAACAGCAAGGGTGAACAGGCCGGCGACAAGCTGATCATTACCGGCGTCACAAGGCACGCTGGCCGGAAAGGCTTACGACCCCAAGCGAAACCGTACCTATTCAATGACGTTGACGGTGAAGAAGGGGGGTCTCACCACGCGGGGCTGCATAGGCGCAGGCTTGATT